>WNFI01065817.1_pt1 | contig 14154 bp, 11 predicted proteins | sample 5400471 | NCBI WGS metagenome assembly WNFI01 (sample SAMN13153348, study PRJNA577476) | soil metagenome | isolation source: 100 cm saprolite on Douglas fir-dominated hillslope | place: USA:California | collected 2013-09-17 | reverse complement strand
CTCCATGTTGCAACCGACCATTGCGGCCGTCTCGGGCATTGCGGTGGGTGGGGGCTGCGAACTGGCCTTGGCCTGTGATCTGCGCCTGGCCTCCCAGACGGCAACCTTCGGCCAGCCGGAGATCAACGTGGGCATTATTCCTGGTGCTGGTGGCACCCAGCGCCTGGCACGCGTCGTTGGCTTGACCAAAGCCAAAGAGATGATTTTCCTGGGGGAGCGCATCGAGGCCAGCGAAGCGCTGCGCATTGGCCTGGTCAACAGGGTGGTGCCGGTTGGCACCCTGCTCGAGGAGGCCAAAGCCTGGGCGGCCAAACTGAGCGCAAAGCCGCCTCACGCTCTTCAATTGGCCAAACTGATGGTCGACAAAGGCTACGATCTGGAGCTCGGGGCTGCCATCACGATGGAGTCGTTGGCCTTCGCCAGTTTGTTCAGTACCAAAGACCAGCAGGAGGGAGTCAGTGCCTTCTTCGAGAAACGCCCACCACTCTTTACTGGCGAATAGGAGGCGAGAAGCGAGTATTCGCTGAAAGAGGTGTTGCTGTGGCTGACATAGAGTTCAGCGTCGAAGCGGGCGTAGGCACCATCCTAAGGAACAGCAAAGATGAGTATCCCAAAAACGATGCGAGCAGCGCAGTTACTTGCGTACAAACGGCCGTTAGAGATTCGTGAGGTATCTGTGCCCGAGCCGCGGGGTGAAAATGTCTTGATCCGTATCGCCGGTTCAGGGCTCTGCCATTCTGACTTGCACTTTATGGATGGCGAAGTGCCGATCATCCCTAGCTTTCCCTTCACGCTCGGCCACGAAAATGCAGGTACTATCGCCGCAGTGGGCGAGAACGTCCACGCTGTTCAGATTGGCGATCCTGTCGTCGTCTTCGGAGGATGGAGCGTCAAAAGCGATCGCTTCACCCGCAGTGGCCAGGAGCAATTGAGCGATATGAAGGCATGGGTCGGAGTTGGGCAGCCTGGTGGTTACGCGGACTATCTGCTCGTACCTACCTATCGCTACCTCTTGCCTGCTCAGGGACTCGACCTCGTCGAAGCCGCCGCACTTACTGATGCCGGGTTAACGCCCTATCGGGCCGTGAAGAAACTCGTGCCGGTCATCTATCCTGGCAGCGCGGTGGTCATCATTGGGGCGGGTGGCCTGGGGCAATTCGGCGTGCAATATGCCAAGCTGCTTCTTCCAGCCGCCACCACGGTCGTGGCCGTAGACGTGGACTCCCGGAAACTTGAGATTGCTCGCGACCTTGGCGCTGATGTGGTCATCAATAGCCGCAACGAAGATCCCGTCCAGCGCATCAAGGAACTCACTGGCGGTGAAGGTGCCCAGGGCGTCGTCGACTTTGTAGGGACTGAGACGACGTTACGCCAAGCCTATCAGTCAGCAGGACGGCAGACACGCGTCGTCATCGTGGGTCTGGCCGGAGGCACCTTGCCTTTCACGGCCCTGTCCTTAAACGAGGTCGAAGTCACAACCAGCAGGTGGGGCAGCATGCTGGAGCTCAGCGAGGTACTGGCCCTTGCCCGCAAAGGACTGCTTCGCACCCGCATCCAACGCGTTGGCTTTGACGAGATGAACCAGACCTTTGACATACTGGCTGATGGTCAGATTGAGGGTCGTGCTGTTCTCGTTCCTGAGAGCTAGCCTATGCGTCTCTCGCTTTGTTTGGCCTGATCTTAGGTAGGCTCTGCTCCACCTTGAGCCGATGGTTCTCGTCACTGAGCCGTGAGATAAACCACAAGGAGCAGGCGGCCTTTCCAGACGTATCGCATGGAGACAAAGAAAGAGGAGGAGGCTTTATGAAAACCGTCAACGACTACCCAATGCTCTCCGAGCGCTGCCGCGGTTGGCTCAAATACCTGCATCGCAAGGTCAACACGCCCGACGACTGGGACCGCGGGAGCCACCCTTCGCCGATGTGGGACGACAAATCCACTCCACCGCTACTGTGTTTTGCCCGCTTCGATCTTATCGACTCCAGCGTGGTGATGGCCCTGATGGCCCAGACCACGCCAGCCTGGCGCGAGGTGTATGGCTGCATCCTCGACCAGTTGCTGCTGCGCTACGGCACCTACTGGGGAGCCATCGACTGGCAGACGCAGATTGGCCACGACCCCAAGCGCGGCAACTACCCCGAGGCCTGGAACCGCCTCTACATCCCAGCTGATCGTCGGGGCCACTACGACGTGCCTGGGTGGACCGCCAATGGCATCGAACCGTGGGGACTGCAGATGGATCCGATTGGGGCCGATGGCAACCTCTTCTACAAAGGGTTTTTCAATCTGTTGCTGGGATTGTACCGATACGTGAGCGGGGACAAAAAATGGAGCCGGCCTTTCAACATCATTTGTGATGGAGCAAACACCTTCACCTACACCCACAGCAGCGTTAATCACCTTCTCACGCGGCAGTGGGCGGCTCGCCGTGAGGGATGCCACTGCGAGAACACCAAGATCTGGCCGTATTGCATGGTTCCGGCGGGCCTCGGTCTCTTGCTGCACGATCTGCTCTACCAGACGGAAACCCACTGGGTCTTCGACCGCTGGTGGCAGTACGCCAAGGAGCACTATGTGCGGCTCCCCGAGGCAGGACCGCCTGAGTGGGTCGCCTGGTACTATGACCCGCTCATTGACTACCTGTGCCAGGGCGGTTTCCAGGCTGCGGCCTCTCTGGTGTTCTACCTCTCGCCACAGCGCTACGATGACGCCCAGCGCCTTTACGAGTGGTCTATTCCCTCCTTGTTCCAAAATCCCCCTGACCCACAATTACTCAGGGCGCATCTGGCAGATCCTCGCAGATTTGCCCTGGGCCTCTTGGACGCAAGCGAAATGGGAGACACTGCCCGCTACCAGGACCTGCAGGCCCTGGCCGAGGAGCTCTGTGAGCCGACGTGGGACCGAGAGCTTGGCGAGTTCTCTTACCGCTTTGGGCTCTCCGAGCCGTATCCGCGTGGGCAGGCCAATGCCGTCATCATGGCGGCTGAGGCAGGTGGCAAGCAGGCGTGGTGGCGGATCTTTAACGAGCCGAACTTGCGCAAGTTCGACCAACCGACCGTCTCCGGCGTTGATTTCCCGCGACTGGGGATCTCTCAAGCCATCTACGATGAGGAAAAGGAGATCCTTGCGGTGTCGACCTATGCTGCAGATCCCTGGCTGACCGGAACCGCGACGACCTTCACAGTGGATCACCTACGCGAGCCAGCACAGTCCCGTCTGCTTCGTGATGGCAGTGTCTATGAGGGATGGCGGGTCAGCGGCGAGACGAGCATAGAGATCAAGGCGCAGGTGCAAGACCATTCGTATCTCGTCATGAAGGCGCAGGGACAGTAGTGCCAAGCCTGGCATTCTTTTGAAGGAAGAGGAAATGGAAAAAACCTGTAGGTAGAAATTGAGAGGAGAGCGCACTTGCACAGCAATTTCGCTTGCGAGCCCTCTCCCATTGCAGTTGAGTTGACACGCACGAAAGGAGCAAGTCATGAGCACTATCCAGGAGATCGTCATCTCTACTCCCCGCAGGACGGCCATCGGTACCTTTGGCGGCATGCTCAGAGAGACCCCAGCCGCTGATCTGGGGGCGACCGTGGCTAAAGGGATATTAGAAGAGGCACAATTGGACCCCAGGCAGGTGGACCAGGTGATCGTAGGCAATGTGTTACAGGCAGGTCAGGGGATGAACCCGGGCCGGCAGGTGGCCCTGAAGGCAGGTCTGCCCGACAGCGTGCCCGGCATGACGCTCAACCGCGTCTGTGGATCGGGCCTGCAAGCCATCGTCTCAGCCGCTCAGGAGATTGTCGTGGGCGGTGCGCAGGTCTTCCTGGCCGGGGGCATCGAAAACATGGATCTGGCCCCCTTCTTACTGCCCAAGGCCCGCTATGGCTATCGCATGGGCATGCCCAAGGCAGACCTGCTCGATGAGATGGTCTACGACGGGCTGTGGGATGCCTTTTACGACTATCACATGGGCATCACCGCTGAAAACGTGGCTGAGCGCTACCACATCAGCCGCCAGGAGGCTGATGCTTACGCCCTGCGGAGCCATCAGCGGGCAGCGCAGGCCATGCAGAGCGGCTTCTTCCTCCATCAGATCGTCCCGGTCCTGGTGCAGGCCAAGAAGGAGACGATCTCCTTTACCCGCGACGAGCATGTGCGCCCAGATACTAGCCTGGAGAAGCTTGCCAGGCTGCCGGCGGTCTTTAAGCAGAACGGCATGGTCACGGCCGGTAATGCCAGTGGCATCAATGATGCGGCCGCCCTTATGCTCGTCACGACGGCTCAGAAGGCCGACGAATTGAAGCTTCCAGTGGCCGGTCGCCTCGTCTCCTACGCGGTGGTAGCCGTGGACCCGGCCGTGATGGGGATCGCGATGATCCCGGCGACCCATCAGGCTTTGCAGAAGGCCGGGCTCAGTGTTGACGACATAGCGCACTTTGAGGTCAACGAGGCCTACGCGGCCGTGGCCCTTTACGTCGGACGGGAACTCCAGATTCCGGAGGAGAAGCTCAATCCCGTCGGCGGTGCCGTCGCCCTGGGCCATCCGATCGGGGCCAGCGGGGCCATCCTGGTGGTCAAGCTGTTGCACGAACTGGAGCGCCAGCAGGCGCGCTACGGGCTGGCCACGCTGTGCATCGGCGGGGGCATGGGCATTGCTGCCGTCTTCGAGCGAGCAAGCTAAGCCGAGGAGAAGAAGGAGGAAGGGAATCGGCGCTCGCCGCAACTGAGGCGAGCGCCCAGCGAGCACCAGCACAGTAGACAGCTACAGAGGAGGAACTATGAGCACGGAAACTAGTCAGATGAACAACGTACCCCCAATGCAAGGCTTGAATCAGACGCTGGAGATCGAGCTGGTCGAGGCCAGCCGTGAGCGTGTCATGATGCGGATGCCGGTCACGCCGCGCCATCACCAACCTTGGGGTTTCCTGCACGGCGGAGCCAATCTCGCGCTGGCTGAGAGTGCAGCTACCGTTGGGGCGTTCCTCAATTGTCCAGCGGGCATGGTCGCCTTGGGTCAGCAGATCAATGCCAATCATCTCCGCTCGCTCCGCGAGGGGGTCTTGACCGCGACGGCCACCCCGCTGCATGTGGGACGAACCTCCCAGGTCTGGGAGATCAAGATTCGTGACGAGCGTGAGAAGCTGATTTGCGTCTCGCTATGCACCCTGGCGGTCGTACCGCTAAGCACCCACCGATAGGAACCGACCGTGATCGGGCCTCATAGGCCAAAGCATATGCAAGTGATGACAGAAAAGAAGAGCCTCTCATGGTGCGTTGTGCAGAGAAAGGAACTCCATGAACGATGGCTAGGTTGAAGTTCTCGCGCGCGGCCTCGTTCTGGCTACTCGCGACAGTGTTAGCCTTCATGCTGTTCGCCGCGAGCGCCCCCTCGCCGCTCTACGTGGTCTATCAAGCGAGTTGGCACTTCTCCTCGCTCACCCTGACTGCGATCTTTGGGGTCTACGTCCTGGCGCTGCTCGCTACGCTGTTGATCACCGGGCGACTCTCCGATCACCTGGGACGACGACCGGTGGTGCTGCTGGCCCTGGTAGTTCAGATCGCCAGTATGGCCGCCTTCATCGCCGCAAGAGACGTGGGGATGCTGTTCGTGGCGCGGGTCCTGCAGGGTTTGGGGACCGGGCTGGCTACAGGGGCACTCAGCGCCTGGCTGCTTGATCTGCAACCGTCAGACCATCCAGGCCTGGGAAGCCTCGTAGTTAGCGTCGCACCAGTCGCCGGACTGGCGGCCGGTGCGCTGGGTTCGGGCCTGCTCGTGCAATATGGCCCTGATCCGCTTCATCTGGTGTTCTCTTTGCTGTGCGCCGTCTTTGCGCTCGCGTTGGCTACGATGCCGCTCATCGCCGACGTCGCACAGCGGACGCCAGGGTGGCTGCAGTCGATGAGACCGCAGATCGGCGTGCCGCCGACGGCTCGCTCCCTATTCGCCACATTGGCTCCCGCGCTGATCGCGACGTGGGCTCTGGCCGGGCTCTATCTGTCACTGGGACCCTCGCTGGCCCTCTCCTTGCTCAAAAGCGACAGTTACCTTGCCGGTGCCGGGGTGATTGTAGCATTGATGGGTGCCGTCGCTGTGGCCGCCACCATTGTCCGGGCAACGGATGCAGGTAGCTCCGCCGGACAAGCGCGCTGGGTTGCTCGCTTCGATCTTCATCGTCGTCTATCTCGCCTTCAGCGTTCCAGCGCTCATCGCCGGAGTCGCGGTCACCCACTATGGCCTGCGCGAGACGACCTATGGCTACGGGATAGTGGTGATGACCCTGGCCGCGCTGACGGCCGTTGCGCTCTGGCGCCGCAGAGCCCGCTCCGCGCCCGCCGTCTAATTGAACTCCATGCAGCATGTGCTAGACCAAACGATATATCGTTATCAGTAGGAACATAGCGCAAGGGAACAACAAGCTGACCGTTCCCTAATGTATGTCTGTCCGCAAATCCATATCCTTAGGAAGGCTGCTGATCATAGGAGAGACTACTCCTCACAGGTCACGAGTTGCGTCTCTGCTACACTTGAGTTTGCCACCTGCCAGGCATCGGGAAAACGCCAGAGCAGGCAAAGACCTTTTAATCTGATCTCTATCTCGTCTACGTCTGCAAATGCCATGTTCTCAGAGAACTGGCCGCTAGCTGTTTCATAGGGCAAACCCACAAGCACTATTGGTGGCTTACTGTGTACATCCAAGACATGGCAATTAGCTTCCATTAGTTGCTCACGTGCCGCATTGGACACCCGTCCTACGGCTAGCCAATGCTCTCTCATTCTGCTCATTACTTACCTCTCCAGTACATTGCGTGCAGACACGTTCCAGAATCATGAAGGTAGCCGTCTAATGGCCCAGCACTTCCCAATATTGGGACAACGCGCTTCCTCATTGACGGTATGCAACTCTTTACTGCGCATCAGACGCTTCACATGTTCATAGTCTTCCCTCTTGGTGGGACGCACTCTCAGCCATTCTGGACGGCGCTATGCAATACTTGTTGCCATGTTGGCTTCCTCTGCTCAGATTGCTCCAGCTTCCTTTGCATACTTGACGGTGGCTTCCCCCGTAAGAACCACTGAGCCGTGCTGATTAATGCAGTCGGTACGCAGCGTCAACAGTCGCTTATCCTCGCGTACTGCTATGACCTCGACGCTCGCCGTCACGGTGTCGCCAATGTGCACAGCCCCGAGAAACTTAAGCGTCTGCCCCAGATAGATCGTTCCTGGACCGGGGAGATCATTCCCCAGTATTGCAGAGATCATTGAAGCCGTGAGCATGCCGTGCGCGACGCGCTCGCCAAAAAGAGTTTGTGCTGCATAGGCTGCATCCAGGTGCAGGGGATTGTGGTCGCCACTGACGTCGGCGAAGCGGACGATATCGTTCTCGGTGATCGTGCGAGTGCGTTTGGCCCGTGTGCCGATGGCTGGCAGCGGTGCCAGATTCGGTCGTTTGGCCTTCTTATTGTCCTCGGTGATCGTGCGTTTGGTCTCTGCGTCTACTTTAGTTTTCCTGATCATACCTTTCGTTCCCCTCCGAGTGAGGGAGCGGCCCGCTCCTTAATTTTAACCGCATGACCCCTAGCATCCTGACAGCATTTTCTTTGACGGCGTGCATCTTCTCCATCAATGCACACCTGCCTCCCACAAACGGCCGTGTGCCGTCACTTCTCCAGCACGTAGGTGCCAGGTGCCGGTGTGAGCGGCCGGTACCTGTTACTCCCCATTGCCGGTGGCGCTACTTGTTCACCAGAGCGGGGGTTCAACCATTCTAACCAGTCGGCCCACCAACTCCCCTTGTGGCGCTCGGCGCTTTCAAACCATTGGTCAGCATGCTTCACCGCCGGCTCATTCGTCCAGTAGCCCCGATCCTTGCTTGGTGGACTGATGACACCAGCAATGTGACCACTCGCCCCGAGCACAAAGCGCACGGGACCGCTGGCAAGCTGAGAGATGCGCCAGGCCGACTTCCAGGGAATGATATGATCTTGCTCGGTACCAACGGCGTAGATGTCCTGGCGGATCTTCCCAAGGTCAATGGGCACACCCTTCAGGACAATCTTATTGGGCTTGACCAGGTTGTTCTCCAGGTAGGTGTTGCGCAGGTAGAACGAATGGGCAGCACGGGTCATGCGCGTCCCATCCGCATTCCAGTAGAGCAAGTCGAAGGCCGGGGGCTCCTTGCCCAACAAGTAGTTGTTGACGACATTGCTCCAGATCAAGTCGTTGGCCCGCAGCATGTTGAACATCGTCGCCATCGAGCGGCTATCCAGGTAGCCACGTTCCATCATTTGCCCCTCGATATAGGTTACCTGTGGCTCGTCAATGAACACCGACGTATCGCCTACCTCACTGAAATCCTGCAGCGAGACCAAGAAGGTCGCCGTATTAACCGTGTCGTCCCCGATGGCCGAAAGAAAAGGCAAGGCCATTGAGAGCAGCGTCCCCCCGATGCAGTAGCCGACAGCGTTGACCTTGGATGAGGTGGTAATCTCCTTGATTGCATTGAGCGCAGCCTGCGGTCCGAGCGTGAGATAGTCCTCGAAGCTGATCTCCTCCATCGAGGCATCGGGGTTCTTCCAACTGATGACGAAGACAGTGAACCCGTTGTCCACGAGGAACTTGATCAGGCTATTGTGCGGCTGCATATCCAGCACGTAATATTTGTTGATCCAGGGGGGAATAAACAGCAGGGGGATGGCGTACACCTTCTCAGTCGTGGATGCGTACTGGATGAGTTCGATCAGCGTATTGCGATAGATCACCTGCCCAGGTGTCAGTGCCAGGTTGCGTCCCGGTGCGAATGCGTCGGTGTCGGTCATCTTGATCTGCCCCGCTTTGATGTCGCGCAACAGATGCTCCATCCCCTTCACCAGATTTTGGCCACCAGTCTGCACCGTCTCGTGGATGACCTGCGGATTGGCGAAGGCCAGGTTGCTGGGACTGATAGCATCCAGGAACTGGCGTAGGTAGAAGACCAGCTTGCGCTGCTGATGCTCATCGAGCCCCTGCACCTCAGAAGCGGACTTGAGCAGTGTCGTGGCGGCCAGCAGATAGCTTTGTTTGAGGGCGTCGAAGATCGGATTCTGCTGCCAGTCGGGTGCGCTGAAGCGCTTGTCCCCCTTCTCAGGCTCGACCACAGGCTTGCTCTCCTGATCGCGCCCCCAGAACTTGAGAGCAGCCGAGGCCATGACCTGCGTGTACTGCTGGACGAAATCGCTATAGGCCGCCGAGGCATGGCCCGGGTTGCGTGCGGCATCGAGCCAGATCTGCTGGAAGGCCCGGGTGATCTCTGCCGGATCAAGGGGCGCTAATTTGCTGTAGGGATTGGCTTTCCAGAGCTGATCAATCAGGGCGGTCCAGGCATCATTCCCACCCTCCACTGCTTGCTCTGCGCTGGCTTGCACGGCAGGATTTCCCTTCATGGTGCTCTCGATTAACTTGCTCCAGGTATCGAAGGAACTCCGGTCAAGAGACGATCCATCCCTCATAGAGATAACTCCTTTTTACATGTTGTCCGTGATCAGCCGTACCGGCAGTCTAGCTTGCTTGCCTATGAGCACCCCGATCTCTTTGACCTCTCCCTCCTCTTAAAGGACTTGGCAAGCGGAGTCCGGGCCGTTGAGACAATAACGGCTTCCCTCATGAGGCTCCTCCTTAGAAGCGCGACGGTGTTTTGCCTGTCCTCGTCCTCGTTTGCAGCCTCATACGTGGACAAGGAGGAGAAACAAGGCCGTCATCATCAGTAAATAACTTTTACCACTAACTATTATGGCATATTACCGAGTTTACCAGCAAATTCATCATTAGTCAATAGTCTTTACAGATGACGATACGTCGTGTATAATTTCTTCATACGGTGCGTCAGTTCTTTTTGCGGTACAGCCCCAATCAGATATTGTTGGCGAATTGCCAGAAGCTAACGTAACGGTTGCACAAAACTTACGCTAGATCAAGGAGAGCGCATAGAAGAAAGGGAAAAGCAATAACGCTATGAGTGAGGATTTTCGTTGCTGGTATCCGGTACAAATTCGATTTCGTGATCTTGATCCCCTGGCCCATGTGAATAATACCGTCTACTTTACCTATTTCGAGGAAGCAAGAATCTACTATTTTAACCAACTCAATTCGTGGTTGGAGCAGTGGCCTTCTGGCGAGGAGCAGCAAGAAGCAGAAAGCATTGTCTCGCACCCCCCGCACAATCCACGTATTCAGACACGCCCCAACGGGCCTCACTACGGAGTGCTTGTCAAAGAAGTCACCTGTACTTATATGTTGCCTGTGGTGCGCTCTGATACCGTAGAGGTCGGGGTGCGTGTGGTCCAAGTGGGGCGCACGAGCTTCACTATGGAACACCAGATACGCGACGTGAACGAGCATGAACGTCTCTTTGCGACGGGCAAGTCGACCCTGGTGTGGTGCAATTACCTCACTGGTCGGCCTCATCCCATTCCGGCGTCACTACGCTTTGCTTTTGAACAGAGGGAGGGTAGAGCCTGGCCTGCACCCCGCTGAAAGGGCAGGGCTTTCCAACAGTCTCTTTGCTGAGCACGGTTTGCCGCGCGAAGCGCGGCAAACCGTGCTCAGCAAAGAGACTGTTGGAAGGTGGCTTAGGCTTGTTCACCGGTTAGCGGGGTTGTACCGGATCCGAAAGATACCAGTTCTCAGGGGAAGACGGCGATGACACGACCAATTTATATTATCGGACACAAGCATTCTGATATGGATTCCGTCGCTTCAGCCTACGCCTATGCGCGGCTGTTGCAGTTGCAAGGTGGGAAGCATGTCACTCCTGCACGCAGTGGCGAACTGAGACCAGAGGTGGACTTTGTCTTCAAGCGGTTTCATATCGAGCCGCCCCAGGTCTTGAGCGATCTTTATCTCCAGGTACGCGATGTCATGGAAAGCAACGTGGTCGCCATTCACACCAGCCAGTCGCTGCTGGAGGCCACCCAACTCTTGCAGAAGCATTCGTATCGCTCACTCCCAGTCATCGATGCACACAAGCAAGTCCAGGGCGTGATTACCCAGGAGGATGTTGCCAAACAATTTTCCCTGCAGTTGACTTCGGAATTTGACTCATTCGTTGATCATTTCGCTCCCTTGCAGCGTGAGAATGTGGTACGTGTCCTCAAGGGCCTTGTCCTGCTGGAGGGACAGCGTGAATTGGGCCAGCGTATTCTGGTTGCCGCGATGGAGTCGCAAACCCTGCGTACAGCTCTTGAGCCGGGAGACCTTGTCGTGACCGGTGACCTGCAAAGTGCACAGGCAACGGCACTTGAACACGGTGCCACTGCCCTGGTGGTCACAGATGGAGCAGCTGTGACCGAACGCATCCTGGCGCTGGCTCGTGAACACGGTGCCATGGTGATCTCTACCACTTACCGTACGTTTACCGCCGTGCGCTTGCTCAGTATGAGCGTGAGTGCTCAAGCCATGATGAAGCGTCAGGTCCCCATCTGTCATCCAGAGGACTACCTGGACGATATTCGTCCAGAGCTCTTACAGCACAATGCGCTCCCCGTCGTGGATAGCAAGAGGAGGCTCGTCGGCTATCTCTCACGGACCGATCTCCTCAATGCTCGTCCCAAGCAGGTCTATCTGGTCGACCATAACGAGCGATCCCAAGCCGTCGATGGCATCGAGGAGGCAGAACTCTTAGGGATAATCGATCATCATCGCGTGGCCGATATTAGTACAAGCAGACCAATCCTCTTTAGGGTCGAACCCGTTGGCAGTACAAGCACCATCATTGCTACCTTCTATCAGGAAGAGAATATTCCCCTGCCACCCGAGGTGGCAGGCATCTTGCTGGGGGGTGTCCTCTCAGACACGTTAGTTCTGCGTTCACCGACGTGCACACCGCGAGATAAGCGCATCGCAACAGAACTGGCCGCTCTTGCCGGTGAGGATGTTGAGCAGTTTGGCCAGGAGATCTTCGCCGTGGCCACCTCCATCCTCAGTACCCAACCTGCTGAGCAGTTGCTGACCGCCGATTTTAAGGAATTCGTGATCGAGGCAAGCAGGTACGCCATCGGCACCGTCGAGACAGTGAATACCGCCACACTTGAGCGTGCGGTAGCCCAGGTACTGGGCGTGCCGTTGGAGACCAATGGACATACGGCGGTCGTGGACGGACTGGTTTCACGGAAAAAACAACTGGTCCCCTTCCTCCCGCGCATCCATGAGGCGATGGAGGCTCTCCCACATCGGCGAGGCTAGCACTGCTCTCCCACCCATGCAATGTTGAGGCAATCAAGGTTGCTTGTGAGTTGTCAATCTCTTGCGAGCAGCCAGTAAATATGAAAAGTACGTTGGCCTTGACAGGGTATCTGCTGGCACAAAATTTCGGTGGGTACAGCGATTCACGGTGGTGGATAATTCGCCCTCCTCAGGCTTTCAACGCCATTGCCCGTAATTCTAGGGCGACAATGGCTCCTTTGCGTCCACCAGAAGGTGCCGAAGCTCACACTATACACCCGCTACCAGATCCGAATCCAGTTCTGATTGGGATCTGATCCAGACGAGTACTGCACGGCCAGCCCCATGAAGTTGGTGGCAGTGACATGGATATCGCGCACATTACGCTCACCCTCTCCCTTGCTCTCATCCCCTTGACTTTCCCCAAAAGCAGTATGGCAATGGCCTACGTCGGGAAACTGTCCTTTGTCTTCTGCTTTCGCCCCGAACACGTGCGCTACTTCCTGACGGAGCAGCAAAAAAACTTCAAGAAGGCGAATCGCAGTAGAAATAACCTGAAGCGCATCCTGGGAGATGGCCTGCTCACCATTGATGGTGAGTATCACCGCCAGCAGCGCCGCCTCGTGCAGCCCGCGTTCCACAAACGTCGCATCGAGAGCTATGCGAACGTGATGACGCAATACACGCAGGAGATGCTTGCGACCTGGCAGCCGTATGCCGAGATCGACATGTCGCAGGCCATGCAGCAATTAACGCTGCGTATCATCGGCCAGACGCTCTTCCACGTCGATCTGATCGACCGCTCGCGTGCTATCGGGCAGGCATTTACCGATCTGATCGAGCGCCCGCCCGGCCCGTTCCGGTCACTGGTGCGCGTGCCGTTCTTGACAAGGAAACAGGAGCAAAAGGCGTGGGCCGGGAAGGAGCTGATAGACGACTTTGTCTATGAGTTGATCAGGCGGAGGCGCGCCGGTGGGCAGGACACGGGCGATGTGCTGTCGATGCTGCTGGCGGCACAGGACGAGGGCAACGTGTTGGGTGATACCCAGATTCACGATCACGTCCTCACCTTCGTCGCTGCCGGGCACGAGACGGCCCAGAACACCTTAAGCTGGACGTTCTACTTACTTTCCAGGAATCCCGCAGTACGCCACAAACTGCAAGAGGAGCTGTGCGCTGTTCTCGGCGGGCGCGTGCCCACCGTAGACGACCTGTCGCGCCTGCCCTACCTGGGCTGGACGATCAACGAGGCATGTCGCATGATACCGCCCGCCTGGATCATCAGCCGGCAGGCCATCGATGCCTTCGACCTGGAAGGCTACTGCTTTCCCGCCGGTACGGTCGTCATTCTGATCCAGTGGGTTATTCACAATCTCCCGGACATCTGGGGCGACCCGGAGGTGTTCCGTCCGGAACGCTGGCAGCCGGAGGAGGCGCAGAAGATCCCGCAGGGAGCATTTTTTCCCTTTGGCATGGGGCCGCGCATCTGCATCGGCATGCCTTTCGCCGAGATGGAAACGCGCCTGCTGCTGGCGGCGATCTTGCAGCAATACACGCCGGAACTTGTCCCGGGCTTTCTGGTTGTACCCTTGCCGCGCGTTACCTTGCGCCCAAAATATGGGATGAAGATGATCCTGGAACCGGCGACGAAGCTTGCATCTCTCACGATCTCATGACTGAGAGATGGTGTACTGGCTTCTTGGGACATCCGTTCCTCCACCAGGAGCACAAGGAATGACTGAGGAGTAAGCAAGAGGATGCTCTGTCCCCGTGAGTTTTCGCAACAGAGCCCTCTTCCTTGAGAGCAAGGGAGGAGGAAAAGATCTGCCCAAGACGCCTCTCGGGTCTTGGGCAGATCGCGGAACCGACCGGAACCGACGGGATTCGAACCCGCGATCTTCTGCGTGACAGGCAGACATGTTAGGCCACTACACCACGGCTCCTCATTGATTGCTGCACCTTGT
>WNFI01338612.1_pt1 | contig 14157 bp, 19 predicted proteins | sample 5400471 | NCBI WGS metagenome assembly WNFI01 (sample SAMN13153348, study PRJNA577476) | soil metagenome | isolation source: 100 cm saprolite on Douglas fir-dominated hillslope | place: USA:California | collected 2013-09-17 | reverse complement strand
GTAGAAGCGTTCCAGGTTCCCCTAATGATACCGTGTCAATATTATCTTGACCTTGACGTTGCACCTTCGACGTCTTCTGAACCATCGCGGACACATCGACTTTCCGGAGTTCTAGACCGGATGGATCTTCTCAGCGCCAACACCTCGACTTCTGCGACCCCTCCAGCCACGTTAGCCCTTGCATCTGTTGAACGTGAGCCCACATGCCTCACTATTACTCATCCAACCGCGCCACTGTTGGGCCACAAGGTGGAATTCACCGATGGTACCACAAAAGGACGGAGACTACCGGACGCCGTAACTTGTTGACTGAATGAGTTACCTGTATGGCATCTGTCCCTTCCGAGCCTAGTTCTCATGAATGCTCGTCAGAGTAAGGAAGTAGTGGAGGACCGGGGCCCGGTCGTAGAGCCCTATACCGGGTATACCGTTGCATAGAAACAAGAAAACGGAACTATCGTGACCTTGCAGTACCCTCAATCTGAATAATATTTTATATGGAATCTTGATTTTAACAAATCTTGGGCTTGTTAGAAAGCCAGAACCTGGACGAAATTCCCACGTTCATTAAGAAATATTCTGGGGTTGCATTCTGTCACTTTGGAGTCAGCCGGGTCGGCGCCCCTGACATTGGAAACACACTGGCAGCCTCAAAGCAGAGTGCACTTGAGGCTTTCAAGAGAATATCCCAAACCTCGGAAGAGACCAACACTTCGTCGGCGGCAACCTCCTCCCAACGGGAATCATTTCTCGGACGACTTCAGTGACAATATTGTTCGAAGTCGATCGATGTTGTGACGAATCACGTCATCCATGTTGATGAGCGAGAATTACCTTTCTTGGACTATTTTGGACTTTATACCGTGACGCTTCACAATTTAGATAGTCGTACTTATAAGACTGAGAACTTCTTGTCCGTCTTTTTCCCCTCAGTTCTTGATTTCAGAACTGAGCGTCCTACGCTAGGTTTTCTAATAGATATGTCCAAGACGCCAAAAAGCCTAATAGCCAATCATCCTCAAGGTCCAGGGAGACAACAAGTGAGTATTTTCTCCGGGTGCAGGAAGTTCCGACTCGGACGCATCTTTAGAAACGCCATAATCGATACAATGAATTCGGTCAACGAATCAACTCCGCCATAATCAAGGCTGTCAGTGGCGGTCCAGGGAAAGGCCTAGAGCACGTGAGATAACGTTCCAGTTACACGTGCTACGCAGGGAAGCCTATGCCTGCGCCCTTGACGACCGCAAAATTCCAAGACAATGAGGCGACTGAGTCGCATGATCTCTCGAACATTCATGTTATTGTTTTCCATTTCTCCCATTGCTTGTTTCACATTCCAGCCGGCGAGCGTTCCCGCTCAGTGTGATCAATTCATTGTGACCTGGAAAGGTGGGGCTCCACCCTACAGTCTCTTGGTAGTTCCGGTAAGTAATCAGCCATTTCTAGAAGCACGCGTGACAATCTAACCTGGTAGGTCATGCCGCGGCCAGGCCTATGCAAGGCCATATAATTATTCTATCCCAGACAGTTCGTATGATTCAAAGACTGGGGAAGGAACATTTTCTATGATCATGAATCTCTCCGTTACAACACAATTTTTATTTGTCATGTCTGATTCGACTGGTTTCGGATCTGGAGGCATATCTCCTTTACTGAAAGTTGGCAAGTCAACGATTCAGCCTTTCCAAATTAATGTTCTGAATCCAATTTTGGTAGGGCATTCGCGCAGTGGAGGCTTGTGCGAGAGTGATAATTCGATACCGTATTTCTCATACAACTATGATCCCACGACTCTTAAACAGTGCCAATCATTTGACTTCAATTCATATGGAAATGCGATACAGGTTTTTTTTCTTCATTTCTCCTTTGTCGTTGTCAGACTGACATGACCCGATACTAGCCGATAACAATCTTTGGATTTATACCATCAGGAGACCTCTTTATTTTGCGACCCCCAGTTGGATCGTCGTACATCTGGATAGCAAACGTATCCGCCACAACAGATCTAATGTTTTTTTATCAGAGACTCGCAGGGTCACTTAGGTCGCGTTTCAGAGGTTCTCGCCGTCGAGGAATCTGATAATGGGTTATGCCTTAATTCCGACTCCCCCTCTTCAACCCTGTCGCTAACGCAAACACAAACGCAATCGCCGTCCCAAACACCATATCAACCCTAGGGCCATAGCCTTTAGGTTCCTTCCCATTTGCCATCACATTCGCCGCCATGAGCAACGTGAAGAGAGACCTCAATCATTCATTTTGCGGCCACGCGAAGCGGATGCTCGGGTTCAGTACGCTCTCAATGGAGTTGAACTATATCACGATAGTACAAGTCAACTAATCTTCCCTAATGACTCTGTGGCATCTGTGCAAAGGACCCATTTCCTTGATGTTCCACCTTCGATGTTGACTCAACAATCATGGACTGCGCCTTCGATATACACTCAACCATCGCGGACTCAAACAAACCGAAATGTGGTAAGCAAGCCTTTGAATCGAAGCTGATCTCGGTCCGCTATTCACGTTAACGACGTAGATCATAGATCTTGTCAATGGTGACACCCCGACTTCCGGCAACGTCTTGCCCCCTCCAGTCCCAGATATCATCACTTCAGCCTCCTCCGAACCTAATCCTCATGTTATTTCCCATGAGGGTACTGCCAGTGGAATAATCATGAATGCTCCTCAGAGTAGGGACCTGATGCGGCAGGGGGAGGTCGCAGAGTTGCCGCCGCGGTATGAGACCGTTGCATAGAAACAAGAAAACTGAACAGGAGTTATCCTCGATCTGATGAATGCTCCATATAATTTTAATTTTATTTCGACGGGGCATGGGTAGGAAGACCCAGACGTACTACGTCCGTTCTACTGAACAAAAAGTATGGCACACAGAAACTGGCCTATTTCCTCAAGAGAACTAAAGCTCTCGACAAAGAGTACGATACGAAAGCCCCAGCCAAATCGGAGAACCAGGCCCCCAACACAACCTGGAAGGAGAGGACCAGGTAGGAGTCCGTAGGACGGAGCTCACAAGGAACCCCCAGACTATCCACTGCCAATCCAGACACCCCCACCACGACACACCCCAGAGGGGAATAAATCGGACATTTTCCCCTTCATCTATACATGTTGACGATCCCCATGTATGTATAACCGAGATAGCCGCACTGCGGTAACGATCATGAATCATGATCGTCATTCTTCCATGAAAGGATATTGAGATAGTATATAGTGGTATGGTACAATAAATGAGTGGCTGTGTCACCCCCGTTCAGCGCCTCTTCAAGTCTGACGTCTGTTGACCTAATGCCAGGGAAACGCAGTATGCCAGGGAAACGCAGTCGCAAGGCCTCAAAACAGGCTAGACTCGAGGACTTCAGTTGCTTTCAAGATGATATCCCGGATCGCCTTCGTGAGCGGCAGCCTCCTAGAGAGGATCACTTCTCCGATGACTCCAGTGACAATCTGTCGAAGATCAAGATCCAAGATGCCAAAAAGCCTAACCAATCTCCCTCAACGTCCAGGAAGAAAACAGGAGTGATGGTACTTTCTTCAGGTGCAGAAAGCTCCGATGCTCTTCAAGATCCTGGTGAGCACTGAGCGAACGCGTTCTCTCATATTCTGCTGATACCTTGTTTTCGTAAAGAGCCAACCGAACCTGATCCCATTCAAAGCCTTAGGTCTCCTACTTCTTCTTCTTCCTCATCGTCCGCATCGATGGAGTCTGAGCCACAACGCAAGCGAAGGAGGATTGTCGACAACCCATCCCGTCCTCAAGCCAAAGTGAAGAGATCAAAAAGCGGAAAGCCTCGTGTCCTTTCCTCTTCGTCCTCTTCGCAATCAAGTAGTCCTGTACCACCCAAACGTCAGAGCCTATCAGAACCACAATCTTCCTCTGAATCCGCTGCGGAATCCAGTAATGAAAATGAAGACCTAATGGATGAAGTAGACTCTGAGAGTGGGTTAGCGCTGATTCTTATCTGTGACCAGAGGAGTGACTTGAAACCATTCAGAAATTGTTGAACAGAAATTCAGGGCGAGGGTACCCAAGCAATCTGCCTTCTCTAGGAGTCTTGAGCTACTAAGGAGTAGGTTTCCTCTGTACGAATTTCGATGTTTAGTAATTACCGAACCGCGTATTTCAGAAAGGCAGGGAAAACGAAAGGGATCTAGTCCAAGCGAGCAACATGACGAGGAGTCTGAATCTGAATCTGAATCTTCCAGTGGCTCTAATAGCTCGGAGCCGTTTGAAGGGGCAGTGCCGCCAGGAGAAAGCGTCCCATCTGGTGAGAGCTCGGATGACACTCGTGACAGTTTTGTTGTTGAAGATGACGGCGATGCCGATATTCCAATCGAGTTTGGCATGGCTCGCCACCAGGATCTTAGCGTGCACTTCAAAAGTGAGTTCGATGGGTTTTCACGTCTCCATGATTTCTTGATATTTCTCTGCCTCAGACGTGTGTCTGTACTTCGTGTACTTAGCCACCTACGAGCATTCAAAGCGACGCGGACTCATCAAAAGAATGAAGAAAGGCCAGTAATCAAGATGACTTTTGTGGTATTTTTATTGACACAACGTAACAGATCGCGAGTTCTCCCTGGCTATGTCCGTTTTGCATCGCAAGTTGTCTGGCTTCCGTGATTCGCTAGTCATCTCATCTGTCTGGACAAGCGAGTTTAAAACGACGCTCGACACCTATCCGCTATGCACAAATGAACCGATGAGGATAAGTATTCCTATGTGCGACGCTTGCCATATTGGGGGACGAGTGGCGACGATTTCCACAAGACTATCCGGAAAACCATACGATCGCGAAACATTCGGAGAAGTGCAAGTGGGTATTTAGACGAGTTTTGGCCGTTTCCGCCATGTCTAGAATGATCCACAGATACGCGAAAGTTCGGAGAGTGATGAGGACTCCCAGAGAAATGGTGTCAATTTCTCATTGGGGAGATTCTGTGCTCGGAGGGCCACAGTCTATCACTCTTTCTCACATTGGGAGGTCTGTGCTTTCTGTCATTCTTGCGGTTGAACCCTTGATAACAAATTCCCAGTACGAATTATTCAGCGTTATCCAGAGCGAAGTAGATGATCTTCAACGTCCCGCTGATTCTAGGGGGGACAGATTTGTCAGGGTGAATTGGGGTCATTCGAGCGAGATACCCGAGGACGTAGAGGATCCCGTTCAAATTATGGAGTGGCTAGATCATCGAGGGATCATCAACTATGTATGTCGTTCCTTCTGAAGACCGTGTAACAACACCGAATACATTACGTTACCAGGAATACTCGAAGATCAAGAAGCTGATGGAATCAGCTCGCAGCCTTAATATACAAGGCAGAGATGAAGATATCACATTCTTAGGCTAATGAGTATACTCAGTACTGTTTGTCCACACAATGCAAAGCAAGCGACCTATAATAATACCCATGATTGATAATGTGAAATCATTATGGAACAGTGGTACGTCTACTGCAAGAGTTGATGTCCCACCATTGCTAGCAATATGGTGAGCATAGTAATGAAGTACATGAAAAATAAACTGAAGAAAGGAACCTGCATAGATCCCAATGCGGGCTCGAATTTCACACGAACAGTATGAACTGCACCCGGCGTGTCGTCTCGATGAAGGACGAACATTGTTTGTCTCTCTTCATCGTATACGTATTCTGAGGGATGAAGCTTGACTATCATTCTCCCGGCCCGCACAAGAGAGGAAGGTATGAAAATCTCCGACTCCTTGCAGGATAACGGCATTAGTGCATGAAGAGGTGGACTCTTCATCATTGAGATCGTCCTGACCGATGAAGGCGCAGAATGGGTCGGGTTAGCGTAGGAGAATGCAAAGGCACCAGTCCGAGAATCATATTCAAAGGACAACGGTATTCCTGCGATCTTCGCGGGATACGGACGGACGATAACGTCGAGCAGTCGCCCTCCTTCATCTAGCGATGCATCATTTTGGTGACGCTCGTGTTCGTTCAGGCCGTTTAAAATCGGGCGGGACCGAGCTCGGGAGTTGCTGAACCAAGAGAAATTCTCCCCATTCCAAAAGTCTCCTCCTTGATCTGTGTTGTCTGGGTTATAGTTCCATAGGCTACCAAGAAACCCGCAATTAAGAATCGGTCATGTACGGTTAAGCTTCGATCCTAACTTGAAACTCAACAAATTCCTCTCAAATGCGCAGAGCATCGCATCCATCATTCGCCGCTGCCATTTGAAGTCCCCGTTACGGAAAGCAGCTCCGCCGCTGTAAAGATGCTGTTAGGAGTAGTAGCTGGAATAATTGACAGTACCTCACTTAAGGTCCATGGGTATCCCACACTCGCCTACAATGATCGGAACTTCACCTAAGATCCGGTATGTGGACTCGGCGATACTGCTGATCTGCAAAGAATAATTATTTCGGACTCCACGGACGCCCCAATACATAGCTAGCATGGGCAAAGTGCCCTGCCAGTCTGAAGTTCAACGATCAAAAGCTTGTGTTTGAGCAAATCATAGGCTTACAGTTGATAACTTTTGCACGTTGTATGTAAGGTTACCGAACGACTTGGTGAAAAGCGTGTGAAGATCATACCTTGGAGGCAAGGCTCAGGCACAACGGAGGCATCGATCCACAACTATTACTTACCAATGAGGCGCGAAGACAAAGTTCTTCGGTCGATTTGGCACATGCTGCCGTGACCACGGTGGCAGAGACAGCTGAAATGACCGCAGTCGTCAGCAAGTGAGAATGAGCTCGAGAATTATGTACCTCATTGGGAATGCCTTCAACAAATACGAGTTTAGTAGGACCGGCAGAGAGAGCAATTCGACTCCCCCAGTGGGATACGAAAGGGTACCAGAAATTCTGATACCAGTCGAGCTGTAATGCGCAGGAAAAAGATTGGATGGCATTTCCTAGCAAAAGGGGCGACAACGCACTGGTCGATGGGAGACCGGATGTCTCGTGAAATATTTCTCGCGTAACGCCACGGCGACGCGTCTTCTCTCATCCCAATCCCACACTCCGTGCATTTCCCATAAGCAACGCCCTTGTGTAGGGCCCGTAGCCCGCCATACGCTCTCATTCCCTGCGTTTCTCTTGATACGACGGGCCAGCCTTGTGGGGAATGGCCATGACCGAACATAATGGGCCACCTCGACCGAGTGACCAGCACCAAGAGCAAAAGATTGCAAAGCCGTGGCTATGAAGACCATGGAATTAAGCTGAATAGAATCCACTAATGCAGAAAAGAACCCACGACAATCATGCAAATGAAGCTCCTTGTAGTAGTCAAAGGCGTGAAGCGACCCAAGACTGATATATCCACGATGTGGTTCATTCATTAACTTGAAACCCAAACTCAAGAAACTACTCAACAACAGTATAGGAAACACATTACCTCGAACCCGATGACTGATTCGATGTTGCCGATCTTCTTCGCAAGCTCATCGAAAGCCTGCAGAAAGCAAGACTGAAGGAAGGCTTGGATGCCGATACGCCGATCCCGGTACATGACTTCGAGCTTTGGCGCAAATATATCTCCAGCCCAGAAACATGTCCTAGACCGACAGTCAATGGTGCAGCGCATGCCAACTACACTTCGTCCGTACCACATAGTCGAGGATGCAAGCTTCTGATACCCAGTGGGCCAACGGCCCCGATTAATTTCTCGACCCGGATCTGTAACACCACCAAGATACGCGGCGCCCGTTGCCTCTAGTTTGGTCAAATCGAATCCTACCATTTCGAGTGTCCATGCTGGGGCTCCTGAGCCACCACTATAACGGGACCAGACATCTTGATGCATGGAAACATTTGCACAAATGCCGAAGTCGCACATGATCCTCAGAAGTTGGGCAAGATACTCTAGGTAATTCCGGTCATATTGACCGCTACATTGAACTCAAGTCAGTGCTAGCTCCTGAACATTTCGCATTATTCTTACGGTCCCTCATGCTCTATAGCCTCCCATGTGACCAGCACGCGAACTCAAGATGGAATCAGGGTTGGATCGTTATCCACAGTGCTTGAGTCTCATACCAAAAGTTAAGCCCCACCTCCGTAATCTGGCAAAGTGCTCTGGAGCCTCATCTAAAGGAAACGGACGATTGACAAAGGATACGCCTCGGTGGTTTAGGAGGAATGTCGAAGGGTCATGATTGTTGGGTCTGCTGAAGCGTTAGAATGAAGCCTAGCCAGAAAATTGGAGGCTAACAGCTTAGAAGACCCTGAGATATTTACGCCCCTTGGAAGGCATACACGACCAAAGTCGTCGATTAAATGTCTTCCTCGAACTCTTAATTGAGTGTCCCAATTATGGGCGTAAGATGACATGGCACTGCCGGGTATGTAGCCAGGGGCTATCGAAGCATGACTCTGAACCACCAATAGTGCTGAGGTTCCTGACAAGGCCTACTCCACGTGAAGATCCTGCTCTTACCTGTATGTGATCTACAGAGCTGGCGCTGGTCGCGTCTGGCATCACTCGAATTGGCACTGGCATGAAGTCAAAAGACTCCTCGGCAGCAGAAGTAGATGGTCCACTCATACCGGAGGAGAGATTCACAGAAGGACAGAAGGACACGATGTTCGCCTTTATATGCAGGAGGCCAGCCGTACAACACGACGCGGACTTCAAACGCTTGAGACGCGTTTTTGGTGTCACGCACGTGACCATCAGTCCATGATTCAGATTCCATAATGCCTTTGCTCGACTATGCAAGCGACGACGACAGCGATGCTGAAGCGGGAACGTTATCAGCCGTGGAGGGCCCGGGGATAAGGAAGGAGTCTGATAGTCATACTGCTGTTGTCCCTATCGTAGATGGGTTTCACTTACCCGCTCCTAAGTCGAATCGTCGACGGGACGGTCCTGTCAAGATCAAAGTAGACCTTCCGAAGCTTAATGATACTGATGATGGGCCTCCTCGGGGGCCTCAGAAGAAATCAAAGATAAGTGGTGGTCCGATCCCCAAAGGTGCTGGGACTTCTTCGCTACTCTCAATGCTTCCTGCCCCAAAGAAAGAGGGTGTTAGTCTTCCAAAGCGTGCTAGAGTCCTAGGAGGAGGGTTGAAAGGGTCTGATATTCCGGGCACCACGATTTTCGTGGAAACAAACCATGAGCTTCCTGTGGCGCATCCCAGTTCCACCACGGTTGAATCCTCAAGCACCGCGCCCTCTGGATTGTTCGTCCCACCATCCATGGCCCGATCTAGACTTCAGGAATCTAAGCCGTCTCTTCCGGACTCGTTTCTGGGACCCGTGAGTGCTCTGCCACCAAAACCCGACCCGCCGCAGTCAATGAACTTCTTCTCCCTCGGTGAGCCTCAACCGTATGCAAACACCAATCATACTATACTCATATGCGCGTGGAGGAACGGCATCGACAAAATTGGATGCAGCACCGAAGCCAACGGCGTCTATTCCTCCGTCTGCCTCTGGCTCCGCCGCTGTTTCGTCCGCTCCCGTCGTCAAAGAATATATTCCCCCGAAGCCTACGCCAATGGATCCATATCCGGGATATTATCAAAGGCTCTCGGGTGAATGGGCTGCCTACGATCCAGAATACTACAAAACATTCTGGGAACAGTGGCAGGGCGATGTATATGGTGACAACGATAGTACTGGGGGAAAGGGAAAGAGGAAAAATAGAGAATGGGAAGGAAAGGAAGATCAGATGGTCAGTGCGGATGCGAGCGAGGAAGCCAAGAAGGGACAAATAGCTGAAAGGGAGGCAAAGAAGAACCTGACTGGCAGTGCCCCCGCATTGGCCGTCGTACATGGGGACGCAAAACCCAGGATGAACATTCAGGTACGTAGGCCATCTCCTGTTTTGACTTTTCCAGTGCTAATATCTCGACCTAGGCGAAATCTCATGGTCGTGCTCGTCAGAGGGGCCAGTTATCCTCATTGCTTGTGGAAGCATATGAGAACCGTGCTGCCATTGAGGAGAAGCTTGCTGAGGCTCGTAGAAACAAGAAAGAAGCAGGAAACAAATACGGTGAGATTCATTCGATCGTTTTCACGGCGCATCCACTAAACAGCATTCCAGGTTTCTAATACGAGAGAACCCTTCCATTATTGTATCACTATCAATCAGTGTGTTGTTTCCAGCCCCTATACATGATGCATCCTCATAAAATGAGGACATGTACTACAGTGACTCAGTCGGTGGTTTTCAAGCACGTAAGATATCAATAGCCCCGGGTGCAGAATCGACGTGCACGGTAGTGACACTGACGAAATCTTGACCCCATGCGAATGACCAAGAAGCTTGTTCCTCAGAAGACTAACACTGCGTGCCACTAGGAAAGGACGAGGTCAAACGCACGGCTTGCAGGACGCCTGCCATAACATATGTGCTAGGCAAATGATTGGGAATTGATGACAGAATGAATGGTTGATTGAAGCTCTGCGGTCTGGATTTTCACTCATAAGCAGGAAGCCCCGACAGTGAGCAGCCTCTACGATTGTCTCAGGTTATGTCGGAAATAAGAATGCCAATGGCACAGCTATCTGCAATCTGAATAACACTTCGCCGTGAATAACAGATAGTGACATAAACGTGAACATAGTTACTGGACAGAATGAGTGGGCAATCAAGCGTAGGAGTCGGGTATAACGTAAGCCCAAGACGCAGATTGAAACACCACGTACATTCAAGTTAGCCGCCTCCCGTCCATGGTTCCCAACCCATATCCGCCCTGGAAATGGACCATTACTAGGATGTCGCACCTCATGGTGATCATCATGCATCCCATAAATCGGCGGATACCTTTCATCAGGTTCATGATCTTCATCTACGGGTCCACCGGGCGCCGTGAGATTCAATTTGGCCACCTTTGCGCCAATATCCGGTTCACTCATGTTCACAGAAATCTGTGACAAGTTGGGGCGACCCAGGAATGGTGAACAGAATCCTGCTGAGCATCGCTCGCCTGCAGAGCAGAGAATGTCTGTCCCTGAGTCCCTAAACCGGGACTCTTGGGAGGATACGCGTCTTCGCTTTTCATCCGGCCTGTAATTCATCTCGGCCACACGGAATGCAGCAGGTACATGATCAGCCCCAAGTAACCTCTGCTCCTTGTCCCGAGTTGGAAGGAGATATGCCCCAAGTGGGAGATTTGTTCTTAGTTGCTGATGCAGGCACAGCAGAAGGCCGCTCGGCCCTGCCTGAACAACCTCGCATCCGAGGGAAGTGAAGAATTCGGAGGGAACAGTAGGAGATTACCCATAATGGAAGAGTCTAAGTTATCGGGCTTCTCGCTATCCAGGCGGCCCGTCCTCGAGAGCCGAATGGTTCGATGCGTGCACGATATGCCGCCTGAACCAGTCTTTGTTGGCGACGGAGTGGAAGAACTCGAGTGCTTCGTATAAACAAATTCTATCCAATCAAGAGTTGTCCAGTCTCAGCGACAATTATAGCAAATCATGATGCTGTTACGAATCTAGGTTAGTATGATAACACAGCAGTCAGTCCAGTCTCTGTCGGAAATAATCCGTTATACGAAACGACAAGGTGTTGTCAAATGTGACACTGGACTGCCCGCATTCCGAACAACATGGTCCATAGACTATTATTGCACAGCTGGGGCAAAGAGAAGCAAAGAGAAGCAAAGTGGAGGATGACCTCCCCAACTAATCGTAAATCGCCATACCATTCGTGAAAGTAGTGCTGACACTCTGCCCCGTCACGCATGGAAAGACGTATTTCCGAACGTAGGGGGCAGAACAGCCCATTATACTGCAGATATGCGTAGGTCATCAACGTACGTGCTCGTCGTACCCTGTCTAAACTCAAACAGGAATCAGGACGCGAGGCCACTCATAGCTGCTCCAAAGATGAACTCGTCCGAAAGCGTCATATCAACGGTCAAACATGCTAGTTGACCCTGACGGAGCGGATACAGTCCGAATGGCGTATGCTGAGTTAAAGAGGAGAGTCCAGTAAAAGACGCAAGGGGCTGGCTGAATGTATTCGTCTGGTTCAAGGAATGGCCTATAAATGTCAAGGTGACTTCCGCACCCGTCACGGTGGCTGATGCAAAATGGGCTTCGTGCTCATAGCATCGAGGTGTCGGTTTGAGAAATTAGTATTACGGAATAGGCTTGGAGAGGAGTGGCCTGTGTTTGCTTTATGAAAAGTACGGTCCAGCGTTGCCGCATCATTTATTTCATTTCCTCATCGGCGGCGAGCTGCGCTGCAGAATCTGGAAACAGAATGCAACGCCGCTAAATCGATCGTTTCTTGATGATACTTATGTTGAGACAAGAACAACCAGAATTACCAGAGGTCATCCGAGCTTCTCTAACGGAATCAGGAAATTACACGTGCGGGAGAAAATCGCCGTAGTTTTGCTCGCCGTTGCGTCACGAAAACCGGTTTGGCTTAAGAGCGCTCTGGAGATTGGCTCTCCGCTCCCACGCTCCCGAGTACTCCCAAGTGATAACGTGTACTCCAGAGCACTCTACGTCTATGCCTGTTGGCGCGGCTGGCAGTGGGCATTCCTCGCTTACAGGGTTCTTTGAAGCACCCCCGAAACTTGGTCCGCATTCTTCGAGATGTTCAATACGAAGATGCACTTGTTAAACGTGTACGATAGATATATGCACGCGAACCGCAATGGGGAACAGATCGAAATTCTCGGACGCCGCATGGGACGATGATAATCCTCCACCACCAATATTTCTTGTAGTTGCATAAGGCTGAAGTGCAGATGAGAACGTTCTTCCTCATCATCCTCTGTAGGGACTTCACAGTGCACATCCCCAATTTTATGAATACAATCGATCAAGATTCTTCAAACAAGTGGCATGCTACTGCGTTTGGTACACTAGACGTATTCGAAATGCTCTTGCCCTATCACGCCATCTATTCTTTACTCCAGCTTCATTCCCATGGCAAGGAACAGCTCCACTTCCACACTGCCTCTTAAAGGCTGCACGCTACCCGCAATACTCCACTCAAACTCCTCCAACTTTGCCCCCTCAAAAGCCTTTCTAATCCGATGCTCCTCGAACCCTCCTTTGTGTGGGACGATGTGGGAAAACTTGACTCCGTGTGTCTTAGGCGCAATGTCACCATGCTGGCATCTATGTCTATCCTCATGCCCCAGATCTTCGTGGTTGACGACCTCACCCTCGGTTCCCCCTGATTCTGCCAACTTTTTCGCGTGATTGTGGAAATCTATCCCGTTGAGATTCCTCACCAGGTCCACAACCATCAGCGTACCCCCTGGCTTCAAGAAGTGCACTAGTATTTTTGTGGTATCTTCAATCGAAGGGAGATGATGATATGCTTGGGCACACTGATTTAGAGGGACATCTTCGCAAGTCCTCTTTTGCCAGTAAAATAAACTCGATCTACTTACCACGATAACGTCAAACTTCATCCCGCCCAGCTCTCCCTCTTCGCCTTTCAGCTCGACGCACACAGCTCTCATCTCTTCAGATGGGATACCCTGGTCTCCCACGCGCTTATTGAAGTAATCCACCAGACCCTGGCTGATGTCAACCCCGAGTATGGTCTTGCAGTATGGAGCCAAGCCCTGGGATATCAGTCCTGCAGTACGCGACGAGACATTGTCACCATGGCTTCGCAAGGCTCCAAAATATCGGAAATGAATCCTCACCTGAACCACAAGCATAATCCATGACGACTGTCGAATCTGCATCAAATTCATATGCGTCTAGCATAGCTTCGTGGATGACGCGAGCGATCTCTTGACCCTTTGAACTTGCTTCGAACGTCTTCACGTAATCTACATTGTTGTCAAAGAACTTGCGGTTCTCATCGGTATAGTTTGTCTCTGCGGCGGCTTGGGAGGTGTCAGATGCATTTGCAACCATGATGTTTGCTAGTGAGTGCCAATGATGAAAGATGACTGAAGGACTCAAGCACAATGAGTCGATGCGAAATAGGGATGGCGATTTAGAGTACTCGAACCCTTTTATGTGGTCGAAATCGGCGGCCGTCGGTACGATGATGATGATTACCCCGCGGTCGTGTGGGGAGGGCAGCAGTAGTGCGACACTATGGACAGATGACGGCCGCCGGTATGGCCCGAGTGACTGAGAGGTGGTCCACAATAGGCAATATCACGGTAAGTCCCTGACTCACCAATTTAGTCGGTGGTCATTAATGAGAAAATTATCTAGTCGCGC
>WNFI01041270.1_pt1 | contig 14157 bp, 13 predicted proteins | sample 5400471 | NCBI WGS metagenome assembly WNFI01 (sample SAMN13153348, study PRJNA577476) | soil metagenome | isolation source: 100 cm saprolite on Douglas fir-dominated hillslope | place: USA:California | collected 2013-09-17 | reverse complement strand
CTGAAACCACGGCTGCTAAGCTATATCAGGGTACTGTCCATGTTACCACACATCGAGTTACATTACATGCAAGTCTCCTATCAAGCCGTCCCGATTTAGCGCCCAAAGGTGATGATATTATCAAGTCTGGTTCCATTGTCATCTGTCGATCCCGTTTCCATCGAAAAAAGCGACGGTGGCTGGAGCTCTCTCACGATATGCTCTCCTGTTACAAAGATTCATCTCGAGAATCACGGACGCGACCATTAAGATCGATTCTACGTGAGCCTTTTGTTGCCTCTACACATATCAGAACTAGGGGCTTAGTATCACATTCAGTTTCCGGCGTTGTGAAAGTTCATGATTATGACGCCGCAGAACCAACTAGTATTCAAATGGTACGCACTTCCGAATTGCCCTCCTGAGTGGCGCAACACTAATTGTCCGCAATTCAGGTATTCGATAAGGAGAAGGGACCAGTAACCGTGCGGTTTGAGTTTGATACCAGCGAAGCTGCCATCGACTGGCGTCGAGAAATCCGAGATGCCATATTTCACTACCGCCAACGTCGGGCAGATCATCTTTATGGAGACGAGCAGGTTTCTGAGGCTAGACGTGAGGCAGGGGTTAGAACTTGTATCCCTCTTCATTGCATCGAATCCTCCTCCTGCCAGAAGTTTTTGGATGTCGGGAAGATTGTCTCCCTTACTGTTTCAAACGAAGGAGGTCCCGAGATATCACAGATGGCTCAGCCTCCTGCTCCGGTGATGCGTGACTTCAAGATCCTCATTCTCCGATCTGGAGAGGAAAAGTATGCCTTTCCTGATCTTATTAGGGATAGGAAGCAGCAGATTGCTGCAAGACCAGATCTCCCTTTACCTCCTCAAGCGAATGTCATCACTGTTGACTTCGGCCCGTACGTGCATATTTACTAACTTTATTCAATTTGACCTACGGAATGGTTGTGTAGGCTCTCTTTCGCGGATAACGCAGAAGGAGGATTAGTAGAATCTTCGAAGGAAGAGGTCCCTGATAAGGTAGTTCACGAAACTCGTGAGGCTGCGGTGGAGCGCAAAATGAGGACCATCTTTGCAATTAGAAAGGACGCCGAGCTGTTCAGTAAGTTTGAATGAACTTAACCGCGTGATGCGACTTACACTTGCCCTCCCACGCGCTCCAAGCCCATCGGGCGTGGCTTCAGGGACGACTTTGCTGCTCAGGATATCTGGTCATCAGTCCAGAGTACATTTGCTTGTGAGTCTCGAGTATCAATTCATCGACCAAATTTGACGATTCATATCCTTGTAGCTGGAGTAAGTCATACACTGGTTCTGACATAAGACTACGTTACCCGACAAAAGACGTGAATGAGGCGAAGGCACTGCCTACCACAATCTTTGGTTTTCCGTCGCTTGGCGTTGAGGTGAAGGGCCATGAACTGGTTCATTTTTCTTTTCATGGACAAGAAGTGCGGGATAGTTACGTCAAGAGAATCAATTCTGCACGTGAACAAATCTCAAAGCCCCCTCATGGTGCCAGAGCAGACTCACCGCCTTCCAGCGAGTTTGATCAGTCCTCTTATGCATCCGAATCCCGGATCCCCCCCTCCAGCGATTCAGGAAGCGAAATATCGAGTACGAAGAAGTCGTCGACTCATGATCCACTCGTGTGCAACAAATTCGCTACCCAAACCTTGGCCCCGTTATCGAGCGTCTTAGCGACGGCCAAGTCGCAGGAACTGAGCAGGGATATGCTCGCACATATCCCGAAGGCAATCAACGTTCCAAGAAATATGTTGCCACTCAAGCGTAGCCGCCATTTCGTATGCTTAACTATTGGGAGTCGGGGCGATGTTCAGTGAGTGACTTGTGGTGCTGTCCCTAGCAATCCTTCATTGATGGAAATACAGACCGTATATAGCTCTTTGTCGTGGGCTTATTGCTGAAGGACATACAGCCACTATCGTTACTCACGAAGAATACAAGGACTGGGTAGTTGGATTTGGCGTAAATCATCGCACTGCAGGGGGAGATCCGGCAGCGCTCATGAAACTAAGCGTTGAACATTCTGTCAGTTTCCTGCGCATTTTATTACATTGCCCTACTAAATGCGCGTTTTGTTGATTAATGGTGGTGCAGCATTGCTCATGCAGGTTATGTTGCAGTGTTGAATGACTCCTGGACGCAATGCCAGGATGCGGACGTCCTCATCGAGAGGTCTGTGTGGAGCAGCTGTTTCTCGTCATTCTTGATAACTTCACGTTCATCGTTGTTCTCCTAGTCCATCCGCAATGGCCGGCGTGCACATTTCTGAAGCCCTCAGTGAGCATGTTTTGTTCTATACCTTTGTAAGATAGTCTAACCGTTTGGCAGAAATCCCGTACATCCGGGCTTTCACCATGCCGTACGTGACGTCTTTTGTCGGACTCTCTGAGACTCAATCTTCTCTTGTAGTTGGACGAGAACTTCCGCGTATCCCCACGCATTCCTTAGTCCGCCTGTCGAAGTGGGTGCCACATCGAATCTCGCTGGGGTTGTTTTGCTGATGTCATCTTGTAGCTGTCGGGCAGCTTTAATTACTCCACGTACGTGATCCTTCTAGGAATTTTCCTCTGTTAATTTCTCAACCTGAATTCTATGTAGATATGGTGGGTTCCATCTCGGATGAGCAGCGCCACCGAGTAATCTCATTCTCAATTTCCTGTCTCTCAGTCATTTTTGACAATATTATCTGGACTGCGATGTCTGGCCAAGTCAACCGTTGGCGGAAGAAGGTACTACAGATACCGAAAACAGACCTTGAGACCTTGGCGCAGACAAAGGTATGAGATAATACTTTTAGCCTATTGTATATCCCAAGCTAAGTTACGATAGATCCCATTCATCTACAACTTCTCTCCCTCGGTTGTGCCGAAACCTCTCGATTGGTCCGACCTTATCACTCTATCAGGGTACTGGTTCCTTGACAATCCGGATTTGAAATGGACACCTTCACCTGAACTGCTGGAATTCATTGCAAAGGCGAAACAGGACGGTGCTCCACTTGTCTACATTGGCTTTGGCTCTATTGTAGTGCCAAACCCTCGGGCCATGACACGCTCTGTTTATAAAGCAGTCGTGAAGGGTAAGCGACCGCGCTGTTCATCCCACTATGGGCACTAACAATCCTACGGTAGCGGGTGTTCGTGCCATCGTTAGCAAAGGATGGTCGGATCGTTTGTCGAAGGACAAAGACGCTGAGCCGATTCCCGTCCCACCTGAGTGCTTTGGTGTACGTGTTCGGTTGGAGTTTGTTAGGTGCTGAACCTGATTATTCGCCATTAGTTGGACAAGGTGCCTCACGACTGGCTTTTCCCTCAGCTCGATGCAGCCCTACACCATGGCGGCGCTGGAACGACCGGTGCCAGTCTTCGAGGTATGAGACTCAATTATGCAGCAGCATTTACACCATAAACTCATTCTCATTTATTACGATAGCTGGAATACCTACTCTCATCAAGCCCTGGTTCGGGTGTGTCGCTTCATGTTTAGGTCAGAAAGACATGGAATGCTAATCGTTTGTGTGTCCTCTAGCGATCAATTCTTTTGGGCTTCGCGTGTCCACAAGCTAGGGGCCGGTTTGCGCATTGACGGTCTTGGCAGCTCGGAGCTTTCGTCAGCCTTGGTTAAGGCCACATCCGACCGGTAGCTACGCGTAATGGATCGGCGTATCAATGACTAACCGTCCTCTTTTTCAGTGTCATGAAGGAGAAGGCAACCACGATAGGCGAGCAGATCCAGTTGGTAAGTCATATGGTCCTTTTTTGTGACTGTCACTCTCATCAGGAGCACCTTCATTCAGGAGGATGGCGTTCATAACGCGATAAGCGCAATTTATACATATATGGATCGTGCGGCGCATCGTCACACAACTTTGTGATTATGCGGGTTTGTTTTAACCGTCGATTCAATTCTGTACTTGCATTTCTGTACTTGCATTCTTTGTTGATTCTGACACAATATGCTTTTTAAGTGTCCGTTTGGTGCGAAAAGACAGATAATGATACTTTTGGATAGGGGGCATATAGCTCCAATATATGGCTCGAAGCTGAATCTAGGACTGATCCATACGTGACTCACGAAAGTCGACCGCTCTCATTGACACTACTCAGGAGGCACCTCGCTTGATTGCTCAGAAGCGCAAATTTGGCTTCTCCTATCCAAGAGCAATAGGGGTTTTTGGGTATCGGCCCTTCATTTCAATCGCCAAGCATGCCGAGGTGGCCGTTCACCCCTAGAGACACAACGACCGCACCCACCAGAGAGGACTCTCCCCCCCGACTAAAATAATGTCCCTTACCATGTATGACGAACCCTATGTACCCCATGTATCCTTAGGGTTGCCGCACTGTCGCGTAGGCACGGCGCGACCGCGGGGTAACAAACGAGAATACACACACACACGCCCCTAGAGACATGGTAGCCGGGATGAGATAGAAACCGGCGCTTACGAAGGAGTTCCGAGACGAAGCTACATTCTGTCACTTTGGGTTTGGTGCTGAACCAAAGACTGCCATTCCAGGAAATCAACCGTTCTCTTTCGAGAGCGGACAGGGATGGTGGGCCAGAGAGGTTCGCAGTTGGTCCGACCAGCGTGAGTCTGCTTACTACTTAGGCTGAGCCCTTAGCCGGCTCCTCGGAAGAGCTGACCATGCTTCTGGGCCCTGGCCCTTCTTTTCGTTCTATTCGTAGATGAGGGGATGAAGCACCGCGGGCAAGCCCTCAACGCAATCTAGCTTATTTTTTGAGCTTGAGCTTTCAGCGTGAAGCTGCGGCTGTGTGTTCCAGACGTATACGTACAGATGCACAATTGTTGATCATATCATGAGACTTGATAGACGATCCCGATAGAGTCGGATGCTGTTGTAGCGGCGTTCGGAATCTGGCAATCCGCTAACTCAGCGGTATTCCACTCAATAGTTAAGCACTAGGGAACTGAGAACCATACTCTCCATAGCATGTAGGGATCATTGATATATACATACAAAGTAGCATACGATGCACATGTGGTAATACGGAGCAGAATGTACGCGATGCGGAGCCAGCGGAGGGCTACACAACAGATACGGATTAACTTGTCAAAGGGCCGGTCGAGTCGGCTTGTTCTTTGAAACCCCTCAGACGCTTCCACCCGCCACAACCCCTATTGTTTGTGCCTTTTTACTTGTCACACTATATAACATCATGCGCATACGATGAAACTCTATTCGGACGGGCGAATGATCCCCTCTAAACAGGCCACGGAAAGCTTTGGTGCTCTGGGAATGTCATTAAACACAATAAACACAATATATTAGGTCCACTCCGCTACAATACAGCTAAGGTGACTAACAAGTCAACCTCGTTGAACCGTATAGTCCAAAGGAAAAGAAAAAAGGAGTAGGAAAATTGAAGAAGGGTGCTCTATGATAAGCGAGATCAATGTGATATTTTTGGGGCGAGGTTTAGTCACGTGTCGATTCAGTTAAGCGCCATTCCCGTGTCAAATTCTACCGAAAAAGTGATGTGCTCGTGATGGCACACCCAGGAGAGCGATCAATACTCGATGACCCCACACAATTCCCCGAGTCTTGGTCCTTCACATCGCAGAGTAGCAAGCTCTTTCCTACGGCTTGGTGTCCGAAACTCGATGTCTTCGTCTTAGTTACGCGTATTGCTGAGAGAAATCATCTAGTTCTGAGATCATTTCGAGAAAGCAACATCTCGGACCACGAGTTTGATACTCCTGCTCCCCATCCTGAGATCACCTGCCTTCACTGGAGTCCCGATTGTAAGCTATAGGCCACGCCGCGAGGTGGTGGGAAAATACTAATCTGTCTCGGGAAAGCGCTTGTGATTGTCGTGGCTCATGGTGGGACCAGAATTACCTTCCACTCGCTGCATGATGGAGCCGTTCTAAAGTCTATTTCGCTGAGAAACGGTGATAAAGATGCTGGGGAACAGAAAATTGTATCCCATCTATGGTGGGTCGAGACAAAGATCCCCAAAGCCCCAGAAGCCTTCAAGGACGTATTCGATCGGAAGGAGATTGTGAGCGTTCTTTTTACCTTGTGCGATATCACTCGTCGCTTCAACGTGTGTAGCCAGGAACAGCACACTCCATATTGAGGTTGCTACCTCTGATCGAGCCGCTTAATACAGATGCAAATGCTTCGTGAGTATATGGTGCAATATTTAGCGAGATATCAACTCAACTACAGCCAGAAAGAACGGACCGCAAGCATTTGGCTTCCAGAGACCAGCAACGAATGTAACAACCAAAGTGTTGCCACCTGAAAAAGATCCCTTACTGATACCGGCTTTCTCCTCCGATCTCCTTGGAGCATCCATCGCAAACCCTGTCAGTGCTGCCGATTTTGCAGCTGGCATCGCGGGGCGTGCTGCGAGACGAGACGAATCAGTGGATGGGTTCCATGAATCGGAGCGGAGTTTACTCATCGTAGGCGACTCCTCGGGCTCCCTCCACTTCTTTCTGGATGGATTCTATGCATTAGGTCGTCTTCACCTTGGCGTAGACTGCTTGCCAATCTCGATTCAAGTGTCTCCCCTTCCACCGTTTAACGTCGTGACGGATCCCGTACCAGACGCACGCATTTTCATCTTCGCCACTCGCCTCGCCTCCAATAGATTTGGAACTCTAACGAATGCACGAGCTGCATCGTTGCGTTTCCCGTTATTATATCAGCAGATTACTCGGGAAATGGCTAGGACTTCGACTACAATCAAGGAGTTGCTTGTTTTTTCTACTTCCGTGACTCGTGAAATGCAGGAGGCATGGATGGGAACTGAGTCAAGGGAGGGCGCTCGTAAGCTCGGTTCAAAGTGGCTCACGTACTTGGAGAACGTTCAGGCGGCGCATGGCGACGGTAGGTTTTAATGGATTCATGCAAAACCTTGAGGTACACATGGAACGTCTGAAATTTGCAGCGACATCTGGTGATGCTCTCTTGGACCTCACGGTGCTCCTACTCACGGGTAAGGGGCCCCCATCTATGCGTGAATTTTTTTCCACCAGCGGCCGCCTATCCGAACGTGTGAGGATTCTGTGTTCATCGAGTATCGCGAGCTTAATGTTAATATAGGCTTTGTCGCAATGGGAGACGACAATGGTGAGATCACTGAAGACCCTTCAAGAGTTTCCTGAGCGCAAGCTTGTTCCTGCCCTCGAACGATTGGTTATTGTGCTGGAACAGGTCCATGGGTGGTCGCTGTGGCAAGTAATCTCCATCCATATCCTTACTCCGTAATGCATTCTCACATCTCAACAATTAGGACTCAGAGATACAAATCGTTTCATTTTCGTGAGCCGGATATTGCTCAAGTCATCAGGCAAATATTGAAAGCAATTGAACTTGCTGAGTGGCTTGCTAAGGACGCTGAAAACGAGCTTCATCGATTCCTTGAATTCTCAAAGTGGTTTAAGAGCGGTAAGATCAGGTGTCTGAGATGTTTTAGCCCCCGCCATTTAATTAACCGAACATTTTATGCTCCTCAGAAAGTATTAGAGCGAATGATGGAAGTGGCAATGAGCTGCGCGCCATTTCCTTCGACCCTCTCGAGGTATTAGACTATCTTGAAAATGGTTTTACATCTAGTCCTCTTGACCGCTGGTTTACGGGTCCCATCCCTCCGGTCTCACCTTCGGATGCCATCACCCAGCCCTTCGGGAGTGTGAAAGCGGTGATTGCGACCGCGCGTTCCTTCCTGAACAAAAAGTCTGCCGGTGCTCAGTCTCCGCATACTAGCAAAGCAAGTTCACCCGTTCCGAGTGCCGGAGAGACCAACGGCGCGCTTGATATATCAGTGGTATGCATCCTCCAGACCTTTTGAATTACCTTACCAAGCTCAGCCCCTTTCTTTGGTCCATCCAGACTGAGTATGACCTTGACCAAGCGGAGGCTGACCGTGTCGCTGTTCTTGCTGGTATGAACGAAAGGAATCTGGTGGCTCTACTCGAGGATATTGTCCAGAGATGCCAGGGAATCCTTATCCCAGCGAGCGGAGCTGTTGTACGGCGTGTTGATGCGAATACCAGCCCATTGCATTCGGAGCCCAGTGTACTAGAATCGCCTCATCCGCTTGCTGATGATAGTGGGCAGTCAGCATTTATGCATCGGGAGCGCATCGTTGAAACGGTACGGTCTCAGTTTTACACTCCGTGTCGCCTAGGGTGATCATGAAATTTGCTCGCGTACAGGCAGGGTGTGTGGTACATTACGTCGCCATACGACATAAAACGGAGAATGACTCGTACGTAGGTACGTACGTAACACACGCTTTATGAGCGTGGAACTAGTCTGATGCTGTTTATTTATTTTTTGATGCGCCTGTTGATGACATGAAACAATCTTGGCTAGTGTATTTGATGAAATTTGAGTACCCAAACTGGGAACTCGACCGCATGCCATCAGCGGTGATTGCCCATGTCATGCTGTGTCATGCACGAGACGAGCGTTTTGAGCTACTTGATTATGACTTCTTTGACGACACCTCGATGGTGATGCTCTTGAGATCCAAAGGTACCCGGCCTTTTTTACCTCGACAGCTAAACGAAGAAGCTAACCTCGATTTATTTGATGACGAGCATCGGGAAACATGGGCCCTTCGACTATGGGAAGCTGTGCAAAATGGACGAGTACGTCAACCGCTTGTCCATGTTGTTCAGCGTTTTTTTCGGCTGATGGTTTATTGGATATCCCTCAGGTGGTGGCGCATAGCATTCCACGTGGAAGAACCAGAAGGTTGGAGATCTGTTCAGGGGGAAGTGGATATTTGGCTGTCAATGGGGCACAGCGAAGACAAGTTGCTTGTATCCTTGACGATCGTGGTCGTGGGCAAGTATTTGACATGATGCTGGAAGAGGATGAGCAGGAGAGCGAGGTTATCGAGGCGTAGGCAACTAATGTAAGAGTTGAATAGAGGCGGGTGACCTGTCTATGTGAAAGTACAGCTTCTGCACACTTGAGAATACGGCAGTGTACCAGGCCCTCCAATAGGCGAGCTTTCCTCTGCAGTAGTCCTGCAGATAATTTGCCCACAAGACGATTCCTGTATAATTTTTTGTTTATGTTACACCCTTGATTCCGATTCGTCAGAAGCAAGCTGTGAGTGATTTCAGAGTTGCCTTTCTCGGACAGGCCATCTCTCAAAAGTCTTCAACACCACTTGGTACCAACTTTCCCCTCGTATCCTTCTTAGCTGGGGATTCAGTCTCGAAGCACCAAGCACGTCCCAGTATTCTTTCACCCATGCCGAAGACTTCGGCATCTCAACTCCGCCAAACCTCGATCCCATCAGACCTGGACGTCGAGTCGCTACAACTTTCGGAATCGCAATCTCACGACGAGCAGCCGCCGTCGCCAAAGACTGCTGCACTATTACGTAGAAGAAAGAACGCTGATGCACAGGCTGCGTTTAGGGCTAGACGCACCCAGTACATCGCTAACCTCGAGGAAACTGGTAGGTACTACTCTCCCCAGAACTTCACTATCTTGTCAAAAATGCACACAAAGCGGATCATACTATTATTCACGCATCATTCTTCATTGTTCCTGCATAGTTACGAGCCTTGAAGGTGCTGTTCGCCGACTACAAGACGCGTTGCGAGATTCCCGCGATGAGATCAAAGAGCTTAAAGACGAAAACAAGAGACTCACAGCCGCTCTGGAAAATAGCGGGATTGACCCCCGAAGATGGAGCCGCTCCCCGATCCCACCTGCTACCCTTGGCGAGAATCTGCAACCACCCTATTCCCATGGCGGCCTGACCACCTCCCCTTCGTTGCGAAACTCACCTAGTCACGGTGCGGATTTTTCACTCACTTACGCTACCTCGTCTGTGAGCCGCTCCTCCCGATCACCTATCCCAAACGAGCAGCAGCAGTCCGCTTCCTACTTCTCAGCGTCATCACCTTATGATACAACCAATGTTTCTGGCGATCAGGCGACCATCTTTCCGCCAGACTCGTACTCCGCGCCCCTGAATCTGGTGACTAATCCCGAGTTTCTCACATCAGCATCGGGCCAACACAGCCGTCAGGTATCCCTTGAGGGACCTGGTCGGTTCGATTTTCGACCTGCCTCTGCCGCTGGCTCGGATTCCTCCGCAACTGGGCCAGCTCCGTTTAAGCGTGATGTCGATGCTCGCTCAGACAATTCGTCTCTCTCGGATACTACTCCGGCTCCTCATGGTCAGGCGCCCCTCGGTATGGAAATGGGATTCAACGACATAAGTCTGTTCAATCCCTCCATCGGGTCACTCCCCATGGATTACGGGACGAGTGTGCAGCACCAGCCAGCCGGACAAGCAACCGCGGCTTGGGACACGACCTTCTATCCCGAATCCACATTTGCATCCCAAAATAACAACCGGCATCAGCAGCAACAAGAGACGGACTTGGGGCGTTCAGATACAGTCAAGGCATCCAATTATTCGACTATTAACCGTAAAATATCTAAAGGCTCGCAGAAGCATCGTCGTGCGTATTCAAGCACGGCCGACCTGCACGAAATGCCCCCAGAAACTTCTTTGTTCATCGAAGACCATGCGACGACCGCTAATCCGTACGAATTTGAGCGCTTCAATAGACCAGGTTCCGCATCCTCAGGGTATTCAGTCGGTGGAGATCTCGGGCACGGATTTCCCGAGTCGTCCTCATCAAATCCGCCTGGTACCTTCGCACCATCACAGCTGAGCAGGGTCAAGTCCACCCGAAGGCATTCGTTCCCCGTCAGCGCCGCCTCACCTGATGCCTACGGCACTGAGTCATCGGAAGATTTCGAGATGGACTATGAGCAACCTCCCGCACATTATTCTATTACGGGCGCCTCCTCCGGACGTGAGGGCTTTCCCACTTCATCGTCGGGCATCGCGGCCGCCGCGGCAGCGGCAGCAGCAGCTTCATCCAAAGACCCATCTATGCCGCCGATGTCGAATACACTTGCGGTCATCAAGGCGCAGGCGTTTGGCACTGTCCGGAAGTCCCGCGTTCGAGCAAGAAGATCAGGTGCAGATAGCGCTGCGAAAGTCGCTATGGAGGCACTTCAGGCACGAGGTTTGGGAATGGGTCTGGAAATCGAGTTGGATTTGCCACCTACGGCCTCTGGTGAAACAAGTGTGAGCGGAAGACGGCAGAGACAGAGGAAGGATGAGCCCTCTTAATAATCGACAATCTATCCGACGCCTGAACCCTATTTCAAGTTGATGGACAATTTTCTCTGGTTTTCTTGTAAACTCTTCTTCTCGTCAAGTCGGTTCCTCCGTAGTGTTGATTTGCTCACGGAGTTCTTACTGAGACACGGACCTTGCCACGATTAGCTCCCAACTCCCTCCCAATAGTATCCTTCCTTACTAGAATATGGTTACCCTCCTTAATGCGCAATCATTGGTCTCCATTGTTATCGCGTTGGGCTTCGGAGAGTTAATCCTCACAGTCCCTGCTTCGATGATATGCTATCCCCCCCTCCCCCCCCTTTCTTCTTTCTTCTCTGCTTCCTTCTGTAAAAGACTTATTAATTGACAGTCTAATATGAAACTCCTAGCAAGATGCCCGCCACATTTTCTGCAACAGTGCGATCGACAATTCAATCCCATTCACAAGACATTGCTTGGATTCGTTTCGTCAAGATTACATGGGACTCGCAGCTCCGTTGCTATAGTGCCAGAAATTTACCCCTAAAGTACATGGTATATGATGGAAACGAAGCAGTCCGTAGATGATGGAATTACAGTGTTTTATACAATCTCAGGGTGTTCGGGCGACATGCTCAGGAAGGTAGTTGGTCAGTCCCACTAGAAGATCCAATGTGAATACTAAGAACATATTTGGCGAGAAGTCATTTGCTCACCACCAGTGGTTCTGCCTCCTTTTTGGAAGGAGATGGAATTGGCTTTGCTCGGTTCTGTGCAGCCAACTTGGCCGATAGTTGACCACCCTTGGGGTTCGACGACTGAACGCCTCTACTCTCGCTCTAGAAGAACACACACCGGATACTCAGTGACCCATTGTTCGTTCCGCAATCCTAGCATCCTTACCGCCTTTACTCGGGCTTCTGCAGCTTCAACTGCAGCCTTCCGAGGATCCCGCTTATCTTGAGCGGGAGCAACCGTAGATATTTGACGTCCCAGCGAAGCCTGTTGGATTGCAGGCTTTGGCTGTTGTGATGCTTGGACAGTCTGCTTGCGCGCAGGTGCGGCTCTCTGAGGATCCAGTTGATTTGGTTTCGGTGCACGTACCGATTGCGTGCGTGCGGGATTAGATTGCTGAGAGGGGACTGTGGCCTGCGGTGGACGAACCGATTGGGTCCGTGTAGGACCCGTCTGCTGAGTGGTGACTGTAGTCTGCGGTGGACGAACCGATTGGGTCCGCGCAGGACCCGTCTGCTGAGCGGCGACTGTAGTCTGCGGTGCGCGTACCGATTGGGTCCGCGCAGGACCCGTCTGCTGAGCGGCGACTGTAGTCTGCGGTGCGCGTACCGATTGTGTCCGTGCAGGTGGAGTCTGTCTTGGGGAGGGCAACGATGCTCTCGAGGATGGATGTCCATGTCTCCCAGGTATACCACGCTGAGGAGCACTCCCAAGGACATGGCCTCCACTATAACTACGGTCGGGAACAGTATGGACCCCACTATGGTCTGAAGATTTCGAACATATGGAACCCATCGAGGCAACTACGATTCAATTGGCGTGAGGAAGATAACAGATTACCGATTCAGTTCCCGCCAGGAAGCAAAGATGGATAATTTGAGAACTCGATGTCGGCCCTGTATGCTCCCCTGAAGATACGAAAGGAGGAAGAAATGAGGATGGGACGAGCCTAGTGAAACGTCGTGAAGTCCATCGACCAGCAGAAGTGCTCAAGGAGTCATTCCCACGAGATAGGGGTACTCGATACAACCAACCGTAAATATGTTCCGGAAATCTATAATTTTCCGCTACAAGGTATTGATACACCGGAAATTCATACCCCAAAACACAACCATTGTTAGTTTTTACTAACGGTGTTCACACCAAGGTTCATGCAGCGTCCACTGTGACAGTGACGAGCGCTCGTTACCCTCTGCCGAGATGCATGCTCATCATGACTCAATCAATGCACCGTATCTCACAGATCGTGGCACTGATCTATCTTTATCAGCGCATAGGTAGCCCCTATTGATGTCATGAATCCATCAACTTTGGCTGGTGGCTTGTTGGCTTCGTGGACATTCGAACACCCAGTCTTCCTCTTTCCAATCATATCATGGCACCCATGAGGCTCCTTGGCTTCTTTCCGATATCGCCTCTTTCAATGATGGATGAAAGACCCTGTAGAACACTGGACGAATGTCGTCTCATTCTTGGTGGCGTTGTGTGTTGACACAACACACGCATCGAAATGAAGCACTCCCCGGCGCTATGACCGGATGGGGGCCTAATACTTACATGCGGTTTGGTCCACTTATAGTTCTCTGCTTGTGGTCCGTCGTGAGATAAGATGATTTGCGTTAGTATCATCGATTCCAGTCAGACCCGTGGAGTACATACAGGCTTAGTCATCAAGGTCTGACCATGCATGGCGGAGTAGAATCAGTGACTGTCTGAATGGACTGACGCTCCTCTCTCGGTGCTGGGTCGCTCGTTGCAGCGAACTGCGGACATGCTGCGTATGCTTTCCTTGCTACGCTGAGCGATTTTTTCTGGACCACATTCATAGAATGACTGGAATAACCCTAGCTTTTGCGGTTTCAGATAGCTCCGTATCTTTCTAGGAAGCTTATACTGTTGTAACGAATGAGTCATAGTTGAATATATATGCGCTGTCCTTGGAACCCAGTTTGATGACCACAGAGCACGAATCTGAACTTCCGAAGTAGGTATACACCTTCACCCCTTGAATATGGATTGGGCTAGTGCTCCCAGCTACTCTATAGGCGTCACTCATCAATATGTGACCAATTCCCCAAGCCCTAACAGAGTGGTGGAAAAGTAATGATGCATATACACATAACTTGCGATGCCCATGCCAGTTACTACACCATACTACATTGTGACCTCTTCATATATTCTTTGTCAGAGTTCACTTCTCATTGACAAGTGCAAGTACGAATAAACCATCTAACGCGCTGTTCATATAAAAGCTGATTGAATTGATACAACCGCC
>WNFI01112021.1_pt1 | contig 14160 bp, 12 predicted proteins | sample 5400471 | NCBI WGS metagenome assembly WNFI01 (sample SAMN13153348, study PRJNA577476) | soil metagenome | isolation source: 100 cm saprolite on Douglas fir-dominated hillslope | place: USA:California | collected 2013-09-17 | reverse complement strand
GTCGACGCTCTCGCTGTTGTCCGCCACCGCCAGGGCCACGTCGTCCACGGAGGTGATGCGGCGGGCCTGCGGCGTCACCTCGTCGAGCCAGCCCCCGTCGAGTCGCCAGCCCCGATTGCCGTGCAGCGTGCCGAAATACGTGGTCCCGTCGCCGGGAAAGGTCTCCACGTGAACGTCGCTCAGGCCCAGCGCCTGGGCGCGACCCATCACGTATCCGATCGCGTCGTGGAAGCCCGGCGACGCGGGCACCCGATGCCACTGGGCCAGGCGCGACACGTGATCCTTGGCGGCCGTGCCGGAGAGCTCTTCGTCGAGCGCCTTCAGCACCGCGCGATCCAAAAGCGTCTCCGCGGGAAGCCCGGGCCCCGGCTGCGCGGAGAGGGTCGCAGCCGCGGCGAGGGGCAGGGCCAGCGAGGCCAGGAGCAGAGCGATCGGCATGGAGGCAGTCTAGCGAAATTGCCGGTGCGGGTACCCTGAGCACGGAATTCCGCGCGGCCCCTATACGTAATTTCTCTGGAAAATTAGACTTCGGGCGGGGTAAAGGCGTCTTATACGTGGAACGAACCACGGAGAGTTCAAGATCTTGATCAACGTTCGCCGGTGCCTCTGGGCGGGCGGCGCCCTGTTGGTGGTCGTTGCGCTGCTCGTGGCCGGCCTCATCGTGAAGTCACGGCGCCAGGGTGCCTCCAACGGCGGAGCCCTGCCCGTTGCGACCGTCGAGCGCCGGGACTTCGTCCGCACCCTGCGCATCCACGGGGTCATCGAGGCGATCAAGTTCCACGCCGTGGCCGCGCCGCGCCTCTCCGGCCAGGGCGGCACGCCCATGATCATCACGCGGCTCATTCCCGCGGGCGCCCGCGTGCAGCCGGGCGACCTGCTGGCGGAGTTCGACCGGCAGGCGCAGACCAAGAACTACCTGGATCGTGAGACGGACTACCGGGACCGCGTGGAGCAGATCCGGAAGAAGAAGGCGGAGCAGATCGCAGACAAGGTGCGGGACGAGCGGGAGCTCAAGGAGGCCGAGCACGCGGTCGAGAAGGCGGCCCTCGACGTGAAGCGCAACGAGATCCTCTCGCGCATCGATGCGGAGAAAAACGCCCAGAGCCTCGAGGAAGCCCGGGCCCGCCTCGAACAGGTCCAGCGGACCCTGCGCCTGCGCCAGAGCGTGGTCGCGGCGGAGGTCCGCATCCTGGAGATCCAGCGCGACCGCGACCTCGCCGCGATGCAGAACGCCCAGCGCAACTCCGAGAGGATGGTGATCCGGTCTCCCCTGGCCGGCCTGGTGGTGCTGAGCACGATCTTCAAGTCGAACGGTCCCGGCGAGGTGCAGGAGGGGGACGAAGTGCGGCCCGGCGTGCCGTTCCTCCAGGTCGTCGATCCGCAGTCGATGCAGGTCCGGGCCCGCGTGAACCAGGTCGACGCCCTGCGCCTGGAGATGGGACAGAAGACGACGGTGCGTCTCGATGCCTATCCGGACGTGGTGCTTCCCGGGCGCGTTCACCAGGTCGCCGCGATTGCCCTGGGAGGATCCTTCTCCGACAAGATCCGGACGTTCCCGGTCCTCTTCACGATCGAAGGATCGGATCCAAGGACGATGCCCGACCTGTCGGCGGCGGTGGACGTCGAGCTCGACCGCGTTCCGGGCGCGCTCGTGGCCCCGCGGGACGCCGTGACCGAGGAATCCGGCCGCCACTACCTGCGCATCCGCAGCGGCTCGGGCTTCGACAAGACGCCCGTCACCCTGGGTCTGGCCAGCGAGAACGAGGTCGTGGTCCAGTCCGGCGCCCCCGAAGGCGCCGTGGTCCTGCGCGGGCGCCCGGCGGCGGGGGGAGCCTCGTGAGGCTCCCCGTCCGCATCCTTGCCGGCCGCCGGAAGGTGGCGCTCGGCGTCGGTCTTCTCTCCCTCACCGGGCTCGGAGCGGTCTGGCTCCGAGCGAGCGGCGACGCTCCCCCCACGGCCGAGGTCCGGAAGGGGGAATGGGTCGACTACGTGGAGCTGCGCGGCGAGATCAAGGCCCTGCGGTCGATCTCGATCTCGGCGCCCGCGAACGCCGGTGAGCTGCAGATCCTGAAGCTCCTGCCCAGCGGCACTGCGGTGAAGGCGGGAGAGGTCGTGGTCGAGTTCGATCGTACGAAGAGGCAGCGGACGCTGGAAGAGGAGCGCACGGCGCTCAAGCAGCAGGAGGCCGAGATCGAGAAGGCGCGCGCCCAGGGGCGCCTCACGTCGGAGAAGGATCGCACCGACCTCGTGAAGTCGCGCTACGACGTGGACCGCGCGCAGTTGGAGACGCGCAAGGCCGAGGTCATCGCTCCCATCCAGGGCGAGAAGAACCGCCTGGACTACGTGGAACGGCAGTACCGGCTCGGCGAGAGCGAAGCGCGGACGACCGCGGACGAGATCGGCTCCTCCGCGGAGGTGGGCCGCGCCAGCCAGAAGCGCAACAAGGCGCTCTTCGACGTCCAGCAGGGTGAGCGGGCCGTCTCCTCGATGACCCTCCGCGCGCCCGTCGCCGGCATGGTCACGATCCTCCCCAACTGGCGCAACCAGGTCGGGTGGGGCGAGGCCCCGGAGTTCAAGGAGGGCGATCGGCTGTGGCCGGGCGCGGTCATCGCCGAGCTGCCGGACCTCACGAGCATCCAGGTCACGGCGAGGGTGGACGAGATCGACCGCGGCCGCGTGAAGCTGGGGCAGACGGCCAAGGTGCGCATCGACGCCGTGCCCGACCGCGAGTTCGACGCCAAGGTGGCGGAGATCAGCCCCCTGGCCAAGCTCGACTTCTCGAACTGGCCCCTCACCAAGAACTTCGACCTCGTGCTCTCGCTGGTGTCCGCGGATCAGCGCCTGCGGCCGGGCATGAGCGCCAACGCGAGGATCGGCGTCGAGCGCAAGGCGGACGCGGTGCTCCTCCCGTCCCAGGCCCTGTTCCAGAAGAATGGGCGGACGGTCGTCTTCGTCCGGGGCGCCTGGGGATTCGAGGAGCGGCCCGTGGAGATTGCCCACCGGACGCCGAAGCAGGTGGCGGTCGCCCGCGGAGTCAGACCCGGGGAGCGCGTCGCGTTGCGCGATCCCACCGTCAAGGAGGACGCGCCATGACGGGCCTTCGCCGGCGCCTGCTCCTCGGCGCGGGAGTCCTGGGTCTGGGCGCGGTGGCCTTCGGCGCGACCCGGCTCCAGGCCCGCGTGGAACGGACCAGCACCGTCCCCACCGTGCGCGTGCGACGGGGCGATCTGCCGATCCGCGTCCATACCCTCGGCGAGCTGCGCTCCGCGCGCTCGACCATGCTCCTGGGCCCGGCCGTGGGCGGGGCCTTGCAGATCGTCGCCATCAAGCCCACGGGAACGGTGGCGAACGCTCAGGACGTCCTCGTGGAGTTCGACCCGTCCGAGCAGGAGTTCAACCTCCAGCAGGCGCGCTCCGAGCTCATGGAGGTCCAGGAGGAGATCAAGAAGACCAACCTGGAGGCGGCGATCCAGTCGGCCCAGGACGAGGTGGCGCTGCTCCAGGCGCGGTTCGCCGTCCGGCGCGCGGAGCTGGAAGTCACCCGCAACGAGCTGGTGAGCGCGATCGACGCGCAGAAGAACCTCCTCAACGTCGAGGAGGCGCGGCGCCAGCGCGCGCAGCTCGAGCAGGACATCCCCGCGCGCCAGAAGTCGAACCGGGCCAGCCTGGTGGTCCTCGAGGAGAAGCTGGCCAAGGCGCGCCTGAAGATGCAGCAGGCCCAGCGCGGCATCGACGAGATGAAGCTCCGGGCCCCCGTGGGCGGCCTCGTCTCCGTCCAGGAGAACCGCGGCATGTTCGGCGGATGGCGGCCACCGGGGATGACGTTCCCCGAGTACCGGGAAGGCGACCTCGTCAATCCGGGGGCGCCGATCAGCGAGGTGATGCAGGCGGACCAGATCGAGGTCAAGGGCAAGGTCGACGAGGCGGACCGCATCAGCGTGAACCCGGGTCTGGCCGCGGAGATCCGCGTCGACGGCATGCCGGGCGTCCTCCTGCACGGCAAGGTCAAGAGCGTCGCGGGTCTGGCCGCTCGGGGGTGGGGCCCCTCCAGCCAGAAGAAGTTCGACATGGTGGTCGGCCTCGACAAGCCCGATCCCCGTCTCCGCGCCGGCGTCACCACGGAGGTCCTGATCATCGGCGCGGAGCTCAGGAATGCGCTGCTCATCCCGCGCCAGGCCGTCTTCGAGCAGGAGGGCAAGCTGGTGGCGTACGTGCCCTCGCGCAGCGGCTTCGAGCCGCGGGACGTCCAGGTCAAGCAGCGCAGCGAGAGCTTCGTGGCCGTGGAGGGGCTGGCGGAGGGGACGCCGGTCGCTCTCGTGAACCCGGAAGACCGGGACGCCAAGGCGAAGAAGGGGGGCGCGTCCGCGCCGTCCATGGGAGGCGGGCGGTGAAGTGGGCGTCCTACTCCGCCGACCTGAGCCAGGGCCTGGACAACCTGCTCCTGCACAAGCTGCGTTCGCTCCTGACCATGCTGGGCATGATCTTCGGAGTGGCGGCGGTGGTCTCCATGCTCTCGATCGGCGCGGGCGCCCAGCAGCAGGTGATGGCCTTCATCCAGCAGCTCGGCGTTCGCAACCTCATCGTGGAAGCGCGCGAGGCCGCGAACTGGCCCGATCTGCAGAAGGTGCGCAAGCTCTCGCCCGGCCTCACCTTCCAGGACCTCCGCATCATCCAGACCAGCCTCGACGGCGTGGCCGCGAGCACGGCGCGCAAGCGCTTCCTTCCCGCGAAGGCGAACCCGAAGCCGCAGCGGGACATGCCGATGGTCTACGGCGTGGCCGCCAGCTACGCGGACATCGCCGGCCTGCGCCTGGCCCAGGGCCGCTTCTTCACGGAGGAGGAGAACGAGCAGGCGGCGCCGGTGTGCGTGCTGGGCGAGGGCGCCAAGGCCAACCTGTTCGGGCCCCGGGACGTGGTCGGCGAGTACGTCAAGATCAACGAGCAATGGCTGCGCATCATCGGCGTGGCGAGTCCCCAGCTCAGCCTCGCCTCCGGAGTGGCCGGCCTGCCCGCCCAGGACGCCAACAACCTCATCTACGCTCCCATCCAGTCCGTCATCTTCCGGCTCGAAGAGACCATGAGCCGGATCAAGGACGAGGTCGACGGGCTCTACCTCCAGCTCCGGCCGGAAGTGGACAGCCTGAGCGCGGCCGAGGTCGTACGCGGGGTCCTCGACATGACGCACCGCAAGGCGGGCGACTTCAGCGTCATCGTGCCCGCCGAGCTCCTGGCCCAGGAGCAGAAGACGCGCCGCGTCTTCGGGGTGGTGATGGTGGCCCTGGCCTCCATCTCCCTTCTCGTGGGCGGGATCGGAATCATGAACATCATGCTGGCCAGCATCCTCGAGCGCACGCGGGAGATCGGCATCCGGCGCGCCCTGGGCGCGCGGCAGAAGGACATCGTGCGCCAGTTCCTCACGGAAGCGGTGCTCATCTCTTGCGTGGGCGGCTTCATCGGGATCCTCTTCGGCACCGGGATATCGCGGGTGATCGCCTGGCTGGCGGGCTGGTCGACCATCGTGACCCTGACCTCGATCGTCCTCGCCTTCGCGGTCTCGGTCTCGGTGGGCCTCGTCTTCGGCATCTTCCCGGCCACCAAGGCCGCCCGGCTCGATCCGGTGGAAGCCATCCGCTACGAGTGAGCAGAAAGGGGACCGAGCATGAGCCGGGCGGGGTGGCGCCTCCTGTTGACGATCGCGTGTCTGGCCGGCGGCGGCCTGGCCTTCCCGCAGTCCGTGACACGCGAGCTGCGGGGACCGGAAGGGCTCCGGGAGCGGCTGGTGGAGGGGAAGCTCCGGCTCGGCGTCGCCGAAGCCGTCCAGCTCGTGCTGCTCAACAGCACGGACGTCCGCCTGAGCTACCTGGACTTCGACGACGCGCGCTACGCGAACCTGGGGGCGCGTCAGGTCTTCGATCCGCTCTTCGTGACCGCCTTCAACACCCAGCGCGGCATCTCACCCACGACCTCGACGCTTCAGGGGGCGGAGACCCTGGACGCGGTGGGCCAGGACGGCCGAATGACGATCGCGCAGCGGGTTCCCTTCCTGGGCACGCGCTACGACTTCACCTTCTCCGGCTCTCGGGCGGACACCAACAGCCGCTTCTCGACGTTCAACCCCGCCTACAACTCCGACGTCACCCTGCGCCTCACCCAGCCGCTGTTTGGCCACCAGAGCTCGTTCGCCACGCGCGCCGTCGTCCTCCTCGCTGAGCAGACGGTCCGGGAGTCGCGGGCCACCCTCGAGGAGCGCCTGAGCCGCGCCATCGTGGGGTCGGTGACCGCCTACTGGGACGCGGTGCAGGCGAGGGAGAGCCTGGCCGTCGCCCGCAACTCGCTGGAGCTGGCCGAGGCCACCTACGAGCGGGACAAGCGCGGGCTGGAGCTGGGAGCCCTTCCACCCCTCGACATCCATCGTTCGGAGTCGACGGTGGCCACGCGACGGCTGGAGGTGATCCAGTCCGAGTACGCGCGGAAGCGATCCGAGGACCGGCTGCGCCGGCTCATCGGCGCCGATCTCGATCCCCAGGTGGCCGCCCTGGGGCTCGATCTGACCGAGCAGGCCGTCCCCTCCGGCGAGCTCCTGGCCATCATCGCCCTCGACCCGACCACCGACCCTCCGACGATCCTGTCCCGCGGCGGCTTCGGCCAGTCCCTCGATCAGCTCCGGAGCCTCGATTTCAAGAGGTACGGTTTCAGCGTGGCCGTGACCCTGCCCCTGCGCAACCGTGGCGCGGAGGCGGAGCTGGGACAGGCCCGGGTCGACCGCGAGCGCGCCCTCTACCTCGTGCGGGAACAGGAGCAGGCGGTGACCCTCGACGTGGTGAGCGCGGTCGACGATCTCGAGAAGGCCAAGCAGTCGCTCTCCGTGAGCCGGCTCGCGCGTGACCTGGCCCAGAAGACGCTCGAGGCCGAGCAACGCAAGCGGGAGCTCGGCGAGAACACGCTCTTCTTCGTCCTGGAGGCCCAGGCCGGCCTGGCCAGCGCGGAGCTGAGCTACCTGCGCGCGGCCGTCGAATATCAGCAGGCCGTGACCGGGGTCGCCCGCGCCACGGGGACGCTCCTCGAGCGCCACCACGTGCAGATCGCGGAGGCGGGGAAGTGATCAGGGCGGCGGGATGGTGACGTCGATCGTGGTGACGGGACCGAACGAGGACAGGGGCCTATCGAAGTCCGCCGCCTTCCCGACCACCAGGACGGCCAGCTTCCCCCTGTCGACGTACTTCTGCGCGGCGCGTGCCACGTCCGCGGCCGTGACCTTCTCGATCGCCGCCGGGTACCGCTCGAGGAAGTCGAGCGGATAGCCGTAGAACTCGTACGTCATCTTCTCGAAGAGGACTTTCGCCCGCGAATCGACGCGGAAGATGAAGGAGTTGAGCAGCGATTCCCGGGCCCGCTGCAGCTCCTCCGCCGTGGGCGGCACCTTCTTGAGGTTGTCGATCTCCTCGTAGAGCGCGTCGATGGCGGCGGCGGTGGTCCCGCTCTTCGTCGAGGTGAAGACCGAGAACAGCCCAGGGTGGTCGTGGGCCGTGCCGACGCTCCCGCTCACCGCGTAGGCGAGGCCCTTCTTCGAACGGACGTTCGTGAAGAGGCGGGCGGCGAAGCTGCCGCCGAACACCTCGTTCATCACCGTGATGGCGTAGTAGTCGGGGTTGTCGACGGTGGTGCCGAGGTGGACCATGCGGATGCTGGACTGGTTCACGTCGTCCTTGGCGATGAAGTAGAAGCCGGGCGCGCTCGCGGGCCTACCCGCCTCCGGCACCTTCGCCGCGACCGGTCCCCGCGGCCAGGAGCCGAAGGCCTTGCGCAGGGTCGTCTCCATCGTCTTGCTGTCGAAATCACCCACCAGGCCGAGGATCATGTTGCCGGGGTGGACGTACTTCCGGTGCCAGGCCAGGAGGTCCTCCCGGGTCACGGCGTCGATGGTGGCGTACTCGGGGTGCCGGGCATACGGTGAAGCGGCCCCGTAGCCGAGCTTCGCCGACTCGCGGAACAGGATGCCTTGCGGGTTGTCGTTGCGGCGGGCGATGCCCGTGTGGAGCTGCCTCGCCGCCAGCTCGATCTTGTCCTGGCGCAGCTCCGGCTCACGCAGCAGCTCCAGGAAGACGTCGAAGGCGTCGGCGAAGTTCTCTTTCAGGCAGTTGAGGCTGACCGTCGTCGAGTCGAGGCCGCCCCCGGTCTCGACGCGGGCGGCGCGGGCCTCGAGGTAGTCGTCGAGCTCGTCGCCCGTGCGCTTCCGGGTCCCGCCCGTGCGCCAGGCCTGGCCATAGACGCTGACCAGGCCGACCTTGGCCGCATCCTCTTCGCGTGAGCCGCCGCGGATGCGCAGCGTGGCCTGGACGAGCGGCAGCTCGCGATCCTCCTGCAGGAAGATCACCATGCCGTTGCCCAGCGCGATCCTCCGCGGCGACACGGGTTGAAACGCGCGCAGGGGCGGCTTGGCGATCTGCTTCCAATCCGTGGGCAGGGGCTGGCCGAAGGCCGCCCAGGGCGTGGCCAGCAGCAGGAGGAACGCGGTAAGGACCGGCCGTGGCGTGGCCATCACTTTCCTCCCGGTCCCGGGGCGCCGGCCAGTCGTGTGGACTCGAGGATGCCGACGGTGCGGTTCTCCGCCACGAAGGTCTTCTCGGCGATGCGCCGGATGTCCGCCTTGGAGACCTTCTCGATGCGCTCCACGCTTCGGAACAGCTCGCGCCAGTCGCCGTACCGAGCCTGGTTCGTCCCGAGCTGGAAGGCCAGCCCGCCGTTGTTGCCGAGCCGTCGGATGAGGTTGGCCTTGACGCGGGTCTTGACCATCCGCAGCTCCTCGTCCGTCACGTCCTCGCTCTTGATGCGCTCGACCTCCGCGCGGATCGCGTCGCGCAGTTGGTCGGGGGTGTGGCCGGGCGTGGAAACGGCGAAGAAGGCGAAGAGGTGCGGGTACTTGTCTCCGGGCAGGCCGCTGAAGCCGGAGGCCCCGGCCGCGATCTTCTTGTCGCGGACGAGGGAGCGGTAGAGCCGCGAGGTCCGCCCGCTCGACATCAGGTCGCCGATGACGTCGTAGACCGCGTCGTCGGGATCCCGCGAGTCCGGCCGATGGTAGCCCTCGATGTAGTACGGCTGGGCCGTCTCGCGCAGGACCACCTGGCGCTCGCCGCGCTGGACCGGCTCCACGGTGCGGAGCGGCTCCGGCTTGGGGGCGGCGGGCAGCCGGCCGAAGTACCGCTCGACGAGCGCAGTTGCCTCGGCCGCGCGCACGTCACCGACGATCGTGACCACCATGTTGGCGGGCACGTAGTAGCGGCGATAGAACTGGATGGCGTCCGTGGCCGAGAAGGACAGGAGGTCGGAGGGCCAGCCCACCACGGGCTGGCCGTAGGGATGGGCGGTGAAGGCGGCGGCCAGGAACTGTTCGAGGAGCCGCCCGACGGGCTGGCTGTCCGTGCGCAGCCGCCGCTCCTCGTGGACGACGTCACGCTCCTTGTAGAACTCGCGCATCACCGGCTTGAGGAAGCGCTCCGACTCGAGGTAGGCCCAGAGCTCGAGACGGTTCGAGGGCAGCGAATAGAAGTAGCCGGTCTCGTCGCTGCTGGTGAACGCGTTCAACCCCACGCCGCCTTCGCGCTCGACGATCTCGCCGAAGGCGTTGGACACGACGTACTTGTTCGCCTCGGCCAGGGCCGCCTTCCAGGCCGCTTCCGCCTCCGCGGCTTTCTTCTCGTCGCGGCCCACGCGGCGCTGTCGCTCCGCCTCGAAGGCGGCATACGTCCGCTCGACGTTCTCCAGGGCGGCCTTCTCCGCCGCATAGTCGGTGGTGCCGATGGTATCGGTGCCCTTGAAGGCCATGTGCTCGAACATGTGGGCGAGACCGGTGATGCCCGGGACCTCGCGATCGGCGCCCACGTCCACGTGCGTGAAGAACGAGAAGACCGGCACCTCGCTCCGTTCGCAGACGACCAGGGTGAGGCCGTTGGCGAGCGTCTTGACCGTGACTCGCTTCTCGAACGAAGCCAGGTCCTGGCCCGGCGCCCGCGCGCCCGTCGCCAGGACCAGGAGACCGGCCAGCAGCGCGCGTCGGATCATCGCGTCCCTCCCCGTGGTCCTCATCCTAGACGACGCGTTGCAGGCCGGGGCGCCGGCGGCCCAGAATACCCGCCTTGATCCGCTCCGGCGCCGACCGGCATCCTCCCGTCGTCCAGATCTCGCTCGACCTCACCGATCTCGATGAGGCGCTGGAGACGGCGCGCATTGCCGTGGAGGCGGGAGTGGACTGGCTGGAAGCGGGGACGCCGCTTCTCCTCGCGGAAGGGCTCCGCGGCGTGAAGGCGTTGCGCGCGGCCTTCCCGCGCCACCCCATCGTGGCCGACCTCAAGACCATGGATGGCGGCTACCTCGAAGCCGAGATGATGGCGCGCGCGGGGGCCACTCACGTCGTGGTCATGGGCCGCGCCCATGTCGAGACCATCAAGGCCGTCGTCAAGGCCGGCCGCGATCACGGCGTCAAGGTCATGGGCGACAACCTGGCCTGCGACGACAAGGCGGGGGCGAGCCGGATGATGGAGGACCTGGGCGTCGACTACATCGTCCACCACACGGGGTTCGACGAAAGGAACGGCGCCGCCGCCGCCGGTCGCGGGCGCCTGAGCCCGCTCGACGAGCTCGACGCGGTGGTGCAGGCGGTCCGGGTCCCCGTGCAGGCGGTCGGCGGGCTGACGCTTGAAGAGGCGATCGCGATGCCCCGACGCGGCGCGCCCCTGGTCGTCCTCGGCGCTCCCCTCACCATTGCCGCCGACTCGTTCCACGCCGCCGCCGGGGACCTGAAGGGGCTGCTCACCGAGATCACACGGAGAATCCGCGCATGACGCAGGTGATGACCGGTCTCGTCCAGTACGCCCTGCAGCCGCTGGCGGTGGAGCTGCGCGAGCTGCCGGTCCCGGAGCTGGGCGACGAGGACGTCCTGCTGCGGGTGGGAGCCGTGAGCGTGTGCGGCAGCGACGTGCACCAGTACCACAACCAGCAGAGCTGGCCGGTCAGGGTGCCGGTCGTGCTCGGCCACGAGTTCGGCGGCGTGGTGGCGCGCGTCGGCACGCGCGTGCGCGACTTCAAGGAAGGCGATCGGGTGGTCTCCGAGACCGCGGCCTCGATCTGCGGCCAGTGCGTCTATTGCCGCACGGGCGAGTACAACCTCTGCCCCCGCCGCTCGGGATTCGGGTACGGCACGGACGGGGCCATGGCCGAGTTCGTGCGCGTGCCCGAGCGCTGCCTGCACCACATCCCCGATTCGCTGCCTTTCGAGCGGGCCGCCCTCACCGAGCCCTGCTGCGTCGCCTACAACGCCGTCGCGGTCAAGAGCCGCGTGCGCCCGGGCGACCTCGTGGTCGTGCTCGGGCCCGGCCCCATCGGCCTCCTCGCGGCGGAGATGGCGCGCATAAGCGGCGCCGGGACCGTGATCGTGGGAGGCACGCCTCAAGACGCCTCGAGGCTGGCCGCCGCGCGCGCATTGGGCGTGGCGCACGCCGTCGACGGCGAGGAGACGGACCTCCTGGCCCTGATCCGCGGCCTCGGCGACGGCCTGGGCGCGGATCTCGTGGTCGATGCCACCGGCACCTCCATCGCGCTCAAGCAGGCCCTGGACGTCGTGCGGCCGGGCGGGCAGGTCACCAAAGTGGGCTGGGGGCCCCAGCCCCTGGGCTTCTCGCTCGATCCGCTGGTCCAGAAGGCCGTCACCCTTCAGGGCAGCTTCAGCCATACCTTCCGGAACTGGGAGCAGGTGGTGAAGCTGCTGGCCGCGGGTCAGATCAACCTCGTCCCCATCGTTAGCCGCGTGTCGGCGCTGGACGGCTGGCGCGATTCCTTCGACGGAATGCACACGGGGCGCTACGTCAAGGCGGTCCTCCAGCCGTGAGGCCGCGTCATGCCTAGGCTGAGTGTCTTCCCGAAGTGCTACATGGATGCGCTGTGCGTGACCCGGACGATGACGCTGTTCGATTGGATCGACCTCGCCGCCACCCTCGGCGTGGACGGGGTGGAGATGTATCCGGGGTTCTTCGAGAGCTTCGAGCCGTCCTACCTCGAGCGCGTGCGCGCCCATCTCGAGCGGGCGGGCCTGGAGGCGCCGATGATGTGCGCCTCGCCCGACTTCACGCAGCCCGGCGCGGAGGCGCGCCGCGCAGAGGTGGAGCGGNNNTCGCAGGGGATCGTCCTGAACATGGAGAACCATTACAAGGACGGCTACTGGCGCCATCCCGAGTTCGCCCAGAGCCTGGACGTGTTCCTGGAGATCATCGGCCGCATCGATTCACCGTGGTTCGGAGTCAACTACGATCCCTCCAACGCGATCGTCGCCGGCGACGATCCGCTGGCCGTGCTGGCCGCGGTGAAGTCGCGCGTGGTCACCATGCACGCCTCCGACCGTTACCTGACCAGCGGCACCATCGCGGACCTGAAGGCACAGGACGGGTCCGTCGGATACGCGCGCAACCTCAAGCACGGCGTGATCGGCAAGGGACTCAACGACTACGACGCCATCTTCTCCACCCTGCGCCAGGAGGGCTTCGACGGCTGGATCTCGATCGAGGACGGCGAGAACGGCATGGACGAGCTGCGCGAGTCGGCCGCGTTCCTGCGCGCGAAGATGGCCGAGCACTTCTGAGCCGAATTTAACGGGAGGCCGAATGTCAGAGCACGCGCCCATATCGGAGGCCCGCCGTCGCCGTCTGTTCGTGGCCAGCTGCATGGCCCTGATCGCCACCGCGGTGACGTTCGCGATCCGCGGCGACATCCTGGGGGACCTGCGGGCGGCCTTCTCCCTCAGCAACGAAGACCTGGGGAAGGCGGCCGGGGCCTGGGCCTACGGCTTCACCCTCTCGATCTTCATCGGCGGGCAGCTCGTGGACCTCTTGGGGATGAAGCGGATCGCCCTGTTCGCGTTCCTCATGCACGTGCTGGGCGTCGCCCTCACGATCTTCGCGACGGGGTTCTGGATGCTCTTCGCGGGGACCCTCTGCGTCGGCCTGGGCAACGGGCTGGTCGAGGCCTTCATCAACCCGCTGACCGCCACCATCTATCTCGACCGCAAGACGGAGAAGCTGAACCTCCTCCACGTGTGGTTCCCGGGCGGGATCGTCATCGGCGGCCTCGTGTCCTACCTCCTCACCATGGTGCACGCGGGCTGGCAGGTGAAGATGGGCTTCATCCTGGTGCCGACCATCCTCTACGGCGTGCTGTTCCTCGGCCAGGAGTTCCCGGCCACCGAGCGCGTCCAGCAGGGCGTGAGCACGGCGCGACGAACCAGTGGATCGCCTCCCTCCTGTCCACCACCGCGGGCCTGGCCGCGGGAGGCATCCTCGTCCTCGTCTGGATCAACGGCCTGATGGCGATCGGCCGCTGGTTCGCGGGTCCGATCGTCCATCGCGTCTCGCCCATCGGCCTCCTGATCGGATCCGCGACCGCGTCCGCCCTGGGTCTCATCGGGCTCAGCATCGCCGACTCCCCGCGTACGGCCGTCGCCGCGGCGACGGTGTTTGCGATCGGCATCTGCTACTTCTGGCCGACCATGCTCGGAGTGACGAGCGAGAGGTTCCCCGAGGGCGGAGCGCTCGCCCTCGCCATCGTCGGCGGCATCGGGACCTTGTCCGCCGCGATCTTCACTTGGATTCTGGGCGGGATGTACGACCGATTGGGGCCGCGGCTGGCGCTCCGCTACATGGCCGTCCTGCCCGTCATCCTGATCGCCGTCTTCACGGCCTGGTGGCTCTACGACCGCCGGAGAGGCGGCTACGCGGTCGTGAAGCTTTGATTCTCTAGGACCGGCCCGGCGCGCGCGGGACGCGCTACGCTGGTTCCATGGACCGTGCGTGGGCGGCGGCGTGCACCCTGGCCCTCGTTCTCGTGGCGCCAGCGCCCCTGCGCGCCTACGGTGTCCTCTCGCACCTGGCCGTGGTGGACGCGGCCTGGGACGGCGCCGTCGTCCCCGCGCTGCAGCGGCGTTTCCCCGGCCTGAGCGCGGACGACCTGCGCCGGGCCCACGCCTTCGCCTACGGCGGCGCCCTCTTCCACGACATGGGCTACTACCCGGGCGGCAGCCGCGCGCTGAGCGACCTCATGCACTACGTGCGGACGGCCGACTTCATCCGCGCCCTGGCCGAGGAGGCCCACGATGCGGACGAGTACGCGTTCGCGCTG
>WNFI01685775.1_pt1 | contig 14169 bp, 15 predicted proteins | sample 5400471 | NCBI WGS metagenome assembly WNFI01 (sample SAMN13153348, study PRJNA577476) | soil metagenome | isolation source: 100 cm saprolite on Douglas fir-dominated hillslope | place: USA:California | collected 2013-09-17 | reverse complement strand
GAGTCTCTCAAGTGTGCGATAAAAGCGGTGATTGGACGCTTGCTCGCACCACGAGAAGGAGGCTCGATGGCTACAGACTGTATAGCGCAAGTCACGTTCAACTTCGATCCGAAAAGGAAGCCGGTCGTGGCGGCCTTCGACGCGGAGCACGCCAGCTCCGACGGCGGCGCCATCCTGCTCAAGGGGATCGATACCCAACTCGGGCTGACCAAGCGGTTGGCCGCGTGTCTCCAGGACGAGCGGCAGCCGGGCAAGATCCAGCATCAAACGCTCGAGCTGTTCCGGCAACGCGTCTTTGGGATCGCCTGCGGCTACGCCGACTGCAACGACGCCGCCCGGCTGGCCGACGACGCGATCCACAAACTGCTGGTCGACCGCGATCCCATCGCGGGACCAGCCCTGGCCTCGCAGCCCACGCTGTCGCGGTTCGAGAACGCCGTGGGGTGGCGCGAGCTGCTCGCGATGGGGCACGTCCTGGCCGACATGGTCATCGCGCACCATCGGCGGCGACTCAAGGGCCGGGCCCGCCGCATCACGATCGACCTCGATCCCACCGACGATCCCACCCACGGGCAGCAGGAGTTCACCTTCTTCAACGGCCACTACGACACCTGGTGCTATCTGCCAGTGGTGGCCACGGTGACGTTCGACGACGAGGCCGAGCAGTATGCCGTCGCCGCCGTCCTGCGCCCCGGCAACGCGCCGGCCAGCCTCGGGGCCCGCGGGCTCTTGCGGCGCCTGATTCGGCAATTGCGCGCGGCGTTTCGTGGGGCCACGATCCGGGTCCGCCTCGATGGGGGCTTCGCCACCCCCACGATGTTTGCGTTCCTCGAGGCCCAGCAGGTCGAGTACGTCGTGGCGATGGCGAGCAACGCCCGGTTGGAGAGGCGCGCCCAGCGCTTGATGGGCAAGGCTCGGATGCGGTCGAAAGCCACCGGGCGGACCGAGCATCTCTACGGGGAGACGTGCTACGCCGCCAAGACGTGGAAGCGCCGGCGCCGCGTGATCATCAAGGCCGAGGTCGTCCGGCATCCGGGCCGCGACCCCAAGAACAATCCCCGGTTCGTCGTGACCAACCTCCCCGGCGCGCCCAAGACCATCTACGAGCAGATCTACTGCCAGCGGGGCGACGTGGAGAACCGGCTCAAGGAGCTGCATCACGGGCTGGAGCTGGACCGGACCAGCTGCTCGCGCTTTCTGGCCAACCAGTTCCGCGTCCTGCTCACGCTGGCCGCGTACATGCTGTTCCAGGAGCTCCAACGTCGCGCGCGCGGCACCGCGTGCGCGGACGCGCAAGTCACCACGCTGCGCGAGCGGCTGCTCAAGCTCGCCGCGTGGGTGGAGCGCTCGGTGCGCCGTATCGTCCTGCACTTGCCGACGAGCTTCCCTTGGCTCCGGACGTGGCGCCAGCTCGCGCGCGCGGTCGGCGCGACAACCTGAGGCCGTCGGGGAAACTGGTACGACGCGTGACCGCGGGATCGGTCTCACTGTCAGCGGCCCCTTTGGAGTCGGCACCAACGCGTCGATGGGCCATACGGGCTTACCTGTCGCGTCGACGCGCCGAAGTCGCCTCGTCGCTCGGAGAACGGGTCCCTACGACCCGTTGGGGACTCGCTGCGGTCCTGGATGTGCACGTTCATGAATGAAGCAGGCTAGGCGCGCCCCGAGCGAGTAGAGTGGAAATCGACCAGCGACATTGGCGATCTTCACTCCGCCGAGAAGATCAGGACGATAGACGAGCGATGACCAACCGTCGCCGATCTCGACCATTTCCCGAATCGCCAGAACGCCGGGTAGCGTCAGGTCATCGAAACCGTAGATGGCGTGAGGCCACGACCAGCCCAGCAGCAGCCACCAGGTCAACGTGACAACGGCGACCGCGATTCCGAGCGTCTGGAGATCGTCACGCTCGCGGTCCATCGGCGCGGCACCCCTTGCGTCTCGGTTTCTGTGAAGCCGATGCTCAATTGACGCCAACCGTTCGAAAAAGCGGAACTCCCCGGCGTTAACTCGTAGCAATAGCTGGCGCCGCGGCGTGTGGCGATATCGGCACGTTATGCAGAGGCGGCATCGTGCGCTTCAGGGACCGTCGAGAGCGGGTTGATAGCGAAGTGAGAAGCCCGAACGCTGTGCGGCCGGCATCTTGATCAGCGTAACGTAAGAACATCCAAGGAAGGAACAACAACTTCGTTCCCCCGTTGCTTGGCGCCACGTCTGCCGAGAAGAATGACACTCGAACGTCCGTCCGTCGACACTGTGCGATGGCGCGGCGACTCAATATTACTGCGCCAACAACCCTTTAGGTTATTCGGCCTATAGTCGTGGAGGTGTCGCCCCGGTTGCTTCGCGGCGGCGCCACACTGCCGAGGTGTCACCCAATGGACGGTCGCGAAGGCCCCTGAACTGCCGGGGCACTAGACGACCGCCATGACGATGCGCTACGCGCACCTTTCGCCGGATCGGCTGTGCGAAGCCGTCGCCGCGCTCGAGGATTTCAGCACACGCCCAGCACAAAGCCGTCGGACGGCGGCCCCGTTGCTCGTCCGTTCCCGCCAGAACTGACGCCCGTCTACGGGCGTAGGCGCTTGTAGAAGAGGAGCTCGCAATAGCCCTGCGGGAGGTTGTCGATGTGGCCGGAGGAGGAAAAGCCGAGCGACATTGCCTCCACGGCGCGGTAGAGGGCCCGCGTCGACGTCGGACGGCTTCGGCACGCGAATCTCCATGCGCCGAGTCGAGCGCCGGCCCTCAAGTGGCCAGGAAGGCGGCGACCTCGCGGCGCACGCTGACGCTCGTCGAGTAGCCGATTGCGCGGACCGACATCGCCGGTCTGGCCGAGATCCGGCGGGCGATCGGCATGCCGCTCATGGCCGACGAGAGCGTGACGGGGCCGGCCTCGCTGCTCGACATCATCCGCCGCGAGGCCGCGGACATCGTGAAGGTGAAGGTGATGAAGCAGGGCGGGCTCACACGCACGCAGCAGATGATCGAGTGCGCAGCGGCCGCCGGTCTTCGGGTCGTCGTCGGCCACGGCTTCGGCCTCACGCTCTCGACGCTCGCCGAGGCCGCCGTGGCCGCGACGAGCGCCGCGGTCTTGCCGGGCTGCGAGGCCGTCGGTCCGCTGAAGATGGCCGGCGACGTGGTGGCCGAACCGGTGAAACTCGACCGCGGTGTGCTCCGCCTCACGGATGCGCCCGGCCTCGGCGCGACGATCGATCCCGACGCGCTCAAGCGCTACCGCGTCTCCCGATAGCGGCATCCTCATCGAGACGCGCCCGCACCCGGCTCGAGGAAAGCTGATTAATATATAGTATATGTGTTATATTACTGATATAATTCGGACGTTGAAAGAGGAGGGCGTCATGAACACCATGCTTCGCTGGTCGCCGACCCGGCAGTTCCACTTCCACCACGACGCAGACAACCTATTCGACAGGTTCCTCGGCCGCGCCCCGGATGAAGCCGATCAGAATTCCTCGTGGCTTCCCGCGGCGGAGGGGCGGATTGAGGACGGTACCTACGTCATCCAGCTCGCGCTGCCCGGCGTGGATCCGAAGGACGTCAAGGTGTCCTTGATGGACAACGTCCTCACCGTCAAGGGTGAGAGCAAGGCTGACCACGACACCACGGGCAAGGACTACTTCGTCCGCGAGGTCGTCTACGGCGCGTTCCAGCGGAGCTTCGGGCTCCCCGAGGGGGTCGCCGCGGCCGAGGTGGAGGCGAAATACGTCAACGGCATGCTCGAGGTGAGGGTCCTCGCGCCGCGAGCTGCGACGCCGATGATGATTGAGGTGAAGGCCGCCTGATCGAGACCGGCCAGGACCGAGCCGAGCCGCCCTCACGCGACCAGGAAGGCGGCGACCTCCCGGCGCACGAGGTCGTGGGCGGACAGCAGCACCGTGTAGTGATTGGTGCCGGGCACGACGACGAGGCGGCAGCGCGGAATGGCGTGCGCCATCGCCTCCGCCTCCTCCCGGGTCATGAGGCAGTCGTCGGCCGTCAACAGTCCGTCGGGCGCGCGCAGCAGCAGCGTCGGCGCCTGCACGCGGTGGTGCCAGACCCAGAGCCGTGTGCGCGCGAGGTTCGCCACCTCTTCCTCGATCGCGTGGCGGGCGACCTTCGAGCGCACGCCGCCGGTCGTGGGCTCGACGTCGTACGTGAAGTGCCGCGTGAGGTAGTCGTTCCAGCGCCCCACGAACATCGGCAACGTGCGCAGCCGCTCGAGGAACGCCTCGAGCGAGGGGAACTCGACGCCGAGCCGCGCGATGGCGGGCGCGAGCGAGTCGAGCACCTCGGCGCGCACGTCGAGGCCGCCGTCGAACAGCACGAGCCGCGCCACGCGCTCCGGGTGCGTGGCCGCGAAGCGCACGGCGATATGCGCGCCCAATGAATGGCCCATCAGCGTGGCCCGCTCGAGGCCCAGATGATCGAGCAGTCCGCGCAGGTCGTCGCCGTGGATGGCGAGGCTGTAGCCCGACGCCGGCTTGTCGCTGTCGCCGCGGCCACGGAGGTCGTAGGCGACCAGCCGGTGCCGCGGCGCGAGCGCGTCGGCCATCGACAACCACACCGTGTGGTTGCTGGTGAGGCCGTGGATGCAGACGGCCGTGCGCTCGGGCGGGGCCGGCGCCTGGGGCCATGCCTGCATGGCCAGCGTGATGCCGTTGGTCTTGACGTGCTCCACGGCGCCTCAGTACGTCCCGGGTCGGATCTGCTTGTAGAGATCCTTCAGCTTGTCGGCGCTGAAGTCGCGTGACTGGCAGACGCCGATGATCTTGCGCTCGTCGGCCTCGACCTTGACCACCGCCTCCGCGACCTGGCCGGCGATCTCCTTCGGAATACTCACCACGCCGTGCTGGTCGGCGTGGACGAGGTCGCCGGGCTTGACCCAGAGGCCGCCGACCTTGACGGGCAGGCCGAAGTCCACCATATGGACGTAGGCGTGTGAGACGGAGACGTGGGCGGCGGCGAACTGAAAGCCGAGCGCGCGCACCTCGTCGAGATCGCGCACGGAGCCGTCGGTCACCACGCCGACACAGCCGAGGGCCTTGTGGATGTTGGCCTGGACCTCGCCCCACTGGGCGCCCTGGCCGCGCGGCTCGTCGATGTCGTGGACGACGATCACGCGCGGCGCCGGGATCGTCTGCGCGTAATCCCACCACTCGAAGGTGCTCGAGCGGTGGCCCTGGAGCGGCTCGTGCTCGGCGCGGATCACGCACGGCACCGCGTAGCCGACGAGCGGGCCCAGATCGGGAAACAGGCACTTGATCTCGGACGTCATGTGCCCGACGTTGCGCGGACGGAGCTTGAAGGTCTCGATGGCGTTGGCGATGCTGGGGCTGCTGATCTTCCTGAGCGCGTCGATCACGGTTCCCTCCGTCAGATGGCGTTGCGGCGTTGCTGGATCAGGAGCGCGCGGAGCGCCTCGACAGTCTCGCGCACGGAGTCGAGGTTGGGATTCACGGCCAGCGCCTGCTCGAAGCGCTCGAGCGCGCGGGCGGGCTCGTCGAGGCGGAGCCAGATCATGCCGTAGCCGCTCAGCGCGCCGAAGTGCGAGGGGTTGCGCTTGAGCACCTCGTCGCAGTCGGCGGCGGACTTGCGGTACTCACCGACCAGGTAGAAGACGGTGGCGCGCTTGTTCCACCCCTCGGCGAACTCGGGTCGGAGCCGGATGACCTCGCTGAAGGTGTCGATCGAGGCCTCGAGCTGGCCGTGCTGCATCTCGACGACGCCCGCCCGCAGCAGGTGGTCCACGTCCTCGTTGCCGGAGCGGCTCCACACCTCCCAGAGCGCGCGCTCGGCGAGGCCGCGCACGCGCGCGTCGGCGTCGCGCAGGGCGGCCAACAGCGCCGGCACGTCGGCCATCGTCCCCGCCTCGGCCAGGGTCACGGCCGCGTGTCGCCGCGCCTCCACATCGCCGCCGTCGGCGAGACCGGCCAGCGCGTCCTCGCGCGGCCCCGCCACGGCCGGACCCGCGACCAGCACGACCAGCACGACCAGCACGAGCAGCAGCGCCAGCGCTGTCCTCACGGCGTGTAGGCCTCGTTGACGGCGGTCGCCGCGAAGCCGGGCTCGCGTCCGCCGCCGGGTATGTAGACCCGCGCGCCGATCACGGCGGCGCCGATGCCGTGACGCGGCGTCGGCATCGGCGTCATGGCGATCCAGCGGTCGCCCGCCAGCTCGTACATCTCGGTTGCCTCGAAGATGCGGAAGGGCGCCTCGCCGCCGAAGACGAGGATGCGGTCGGGCAGCGCGGCGGCGGCCAGGCCGCCGCGGCCGCGCGGCAACGGCGCGCCGGTGCGCCAGGCGTCGGCGGCAGGATCGTAGATGTCGACGTTCGCGTACTGGTTGCCCAGAAACGACGAGCGCCCGCCGAGCGCCCACACGCGCCCGCGGAAGGTGACGGCGGCCAGGTGATCGCGCGCCATCGGCAGCGCGTTGGCGGTCTTCCAGGCGTTGAGCGCGGGATCGTAGATCTCGTGCACGTTGACCGGGTCGCGCTGGGCGCCGCCGAGCGCGTGGATGCGCCCGTTCAGCACGGCCGCCGCCAGCGCGCCGCGCGGCGTCGGCATCGGCGCGCGGGACTCCCACGCGCCGCGCGCCTCGTTCCATTCCCACATGTCGCCGACAGGCTCCCAGCGCACCCGGCCGCCCGTGTAGCCGCCGAGCACGAAGAGGCGGTCACCGACCGTGACGGCGGCGGCATGGTGTATCGGCACGGGCAGCGACGCGCGGGCGGTCCAGGTGTTGCTTGCCGGATCATAGCTTTCGACGGTTGCCGTCGGCTCCGCCGTCGTGCCAAAGCCCCCGATCACCCAGACCTGGCCGTGCAGCGTGGCCACCGCGACCTCCTGGCGGGCCGTAGGAAGCGGCGCGAAGGACGTCCACGTGCCCGGCGCCGTAAGGTCTATGGGCGCCGAGGACGGCGTCGTCGCCCCGAGGCAGCCGGTGAGAATCAGCGCCGGCATCACCAGTGTCGCCCGCATCACCACGCGCATCACGCCCGCCCCGTCAATCTCAAGAACGCGCTCTCGTCGAGGATCTCCACGCCGAGCCGCCGCGCGTCGTCGGCCTTGCTCCCGGGAGCCTCGCCGACCACGACGTACGCGGTTTTCTTCGACACCGAGCTGGTGACACGACCGCCCAGCCGCTCGATCAACTCGCGCGCCGCCTCGCGGGTGAGCGAGCTCAGCTCGCCGGTGACGACGAAGGTCTGGCCGGCGAGCGGCTGCGGCCGCTCGGCTTCGACCCCGGGCTGGGTCATCTCGACGTCCGCCTCGGACAGGCGCCGGATGACCTCTCGGTTCGTCTCGTCGTCGAAGAAGCGTCGGATGGACTGCGCCAGCTCGTCGCCGATGCCGCGGATCTCGTTGAGCTCCCTCGCAGAGGCCGCCAGCAGACGCTCCATGGTGCCGAACTGATTGGCGAGCAGCGAGGCCACCCGCTCACCGATCATCAGGATGCCGAGCGCGTTGAGCAGACGCGCCAGCCCGCGCGTCTTGCTGGCCTGGATCGCGGCGACGAGGTTCTCGGCGGACTTCTCCGCGAACCGCTCCAGGTCCGCGACCTCGCCCACGGTGAGCGTGTAGAGGTCGGCGAAATCTTTGACACGCTTTCGGTCCACCAGCTGTTCGACGACCGCCTCGCCGAGGTGCTCGATGTCCATCGCGCGCCGCGAGCCGAAGTGGCGCAGGCGTGCCTTGAGCTGCGCCGGACACGCCGTGTTCAAGCAGCGCCAGTACGCCTCCCCGGACACCCGGGCGGCGGCGTGGCCGCAAACGGGGCAGCGGTCGGGGAACACGTAGGGGACCGCGTCGGCCGGCCGCTTGGACATGACCACCTGCACGACGTAGGGGATGACGTCCCCGGCGCGCTCGATGAGCACGGTGTCGCCCACGCGCACGTCCTTGCGCCGGATCTCGTCCTCGTTGTGCAGGCTCACGTTGCTGATGGTGACACCGGCCAGCGGCACCGGGGCGAGCTTGGCGACGGGCGTGAGGGCGCCCGTCTTGCCCACGTTCACCTCGATCGCCTGTACGACGGTGGTGGCCTGCCGCGCGGCGAACTTGAACGCGATCGCCCAGCGCGGGTGATGCGTGGTGGAGCCGAGCCGCCACTGCTGCTCGAGGGAGTCGACCTTGACGACGGCGCCGTCGGCATCGTAGCCGAGCGCGTCGCGGTCGGCCTCCAGCCGGCGGCAGTAGTCGATCACCGCGTCGAGCGTCGCGACGCGCTCCGTCCGCGGATTCGTCCTGAAGCCGGCCTCGCGGAGCGCCGCCAGCGTGTCTCCGTGCGTGCGGAACCCGAGCTCGCGTCCCTCGCTCACGTGATAGAGGAAGATGTCGAGCGGCCGGCGCGCCGTGACGGCGGGATCTTTCTGGCGCACGGCGCCGGCGGCGGCGTTGCGGGGATTCGCGAACGTCCCCTCGCCGGACTCTTGCAGGGTGCGGTTGAGCTGCTCGAAGTCCGCGCGCGGCATGAAGACTTCGCCGCGCACCTCGAGCTCGGGCACGCCGCCGAGCGCGCCGCGCAGGAGCATGGGCAGCGAGCGGATGGTCTTGAGGTTCGCCGTGATGTCCTCGCCCACGCGGCCGTCGCCGCGGGTGGCGCCGCGCACGAAGCGCCCGCGCTCGTAGAGGAGCGCGATGCCGAGGCCGTCGATCTTCGGCTCGCACACGTACGCGAGGGGCGTGCCCGGCAACGCGCGGTGAAGCCGCGCCTCGAACTCGCGCAGGTCGTCCGGGGACGTCGCGTTGTCGAGCGAGAGCATGGCCGCGCGGTGCTCCACCGAGCGGAAGGCATCCACGGGCTGGCCGGCCACGCGCTGCGTGGGGCTGTCGGGGGTGACGAGGTCGGGAAAGGCGGCCTCCACCTCGCGCAGCTCCCGCATGAGCGCGTCGTACTCCGCGTCGGAGATCTCGGGACGCGCCTGCGCGTAATAGAGGTAGTCGTGGTGGTGGATCTGCTCCCGCAGCTCGCTGATGCGCTGGAGAGCGTCAGCCCGCGTCATGGGGCCTCAGCATAGCACTTCGTATATAGTGCGGGGTGATGGCCAAGTCCTCGACGGCGCGTCGCGCGCGCGTGGCGGCCACCACCGCCTCCACCCAGGATTATCTTGCCGCCATCTATGACCTCGCCGGCAGCGGCAAGCCCGTCATCGGCGCCCGGCTCGCCAAGCACATGTCGATTTCCGCGCCGGCGGTGACCGAGGCGATGCACCGGATGGCGCGTGGCGGCTACGTCAAGGTCGGCCCCGGCAAGGCGCTTTCCCTCACGCCGAAGGGCCGGGAGATCGCCGAGGTCATGGCGCGCCGTCACCGCCTGCTGGAACGCTGGCTGACCGACACCCTCGGGCTCAACTGGACCGACGCGCACGAGGAGGCGCACCGGCTCGAGCACGCGCTCTCGCCGCGAGTGGAGGACCGGCTGGCCGAGATGCTCGGGATGCCGAGCACGTGCCCGCACGGCAACCCGATCCCCGGCATGGCGCGCCCGCCGCGCGTCGAGCCGTTCCCGCTCGCGCAGGCCAAAGAGGGTGCCACCGTCGTCGTGGAGCGCATCACCGAGGAGGCCGAAGCCGACAAGAAGCTGCTCGAGTATCTCTGGCGCAACGAGGTCCGACCCGGGCGCCGTCTCACGATTGTCGAGGTCGCGCCATGGGCCGGCACGATTACCGCCGGCGGTGATGGCCCCACCATCGCACTCGGGCTGCCCGCCGCGGCCAAGATCTGGGTGTACCGACCGACCGACGCGTGAGGGGGAGGCGCAGATGAGACTCTTCTTCTGGGGGTTGGTGGCGGTAGCGGCGGCGTACGCGGCGTATGCGGTGATGATGTCCGCCTGGCAGTATTTTCAAGTTTCGGGCGTGGTGGACGACGTGATGCAGCCGCGGGCGATCGCCGATCTCGGCTCGGCGCGCGCGGTCAAGGCGAGGATCCTCAAGGAGACCGCCGAGTCGGGCGTCCCGCTCGCGGACCGCGACGTGAGCGTCACCGTCGACAACCGGCTCTACACGGTGAAGATCCTCTGGTCGTTCCCGGTGATCATCTACCAGGGCGAGCCCGTGCTCTCGATCCCGCTCTCGCTCACACGCAGCAAGCAGACGGCCGGCGCCTTCTACTTGCCGGCGGGTCGCGCCTTCGCCTCGGCGATCATCCGCTCCACGCGCGTCCGATCCTCGCCGGCCGGCACGACTGTCACGAACCGCTCCCACGAGCGGATCGCGCCCGCGGCGTCCTTCTTCGCCTCGTAGAGCAGCTGTCCGCGGTAGAGGAGCGCGGGCGGGTAGTCGGGGGCCAGCGCGAGCGCCCGGTCGAAGAGACCGAGGGCGCGGTCGACCATCTCGGGGCCGTGCTCGCCCCGCGCCGCCATGCCGGCGATCAGTCCCATGTGCGTGAGCGCGTCCACGTTGTTCGGGTCGCGCTTGAGCACGGCCTGGTACGCGGCGATCGCCTCCCCGTAGCGTCCCGCGAAGAGACTGGCGCGCGCGGCCTCGAGCATGCCCTCCAGCATCTGCGGCGTCACGGGGCCGCGCGGCGCGTTGGCGGCCGACGGCGCTGCGCCCGAGGGCGGGCGCGCCCCGCCGGCGCAGGCCGCGGCGCCGGCTTCGGCGCGGAGGCGGCAGGCAGCGCGTCGAGGGCGCGCAGCGTGGCCGCGGCCTCCGCCTCGTACCGCGCGCGCAGATCGGCGAAGTCGGCGTCCGAGACGTGGCCGGCGGCGTGCTCGAAGTCCAGCTCGCGCAGCGCTGCGAGCGCCACACGCTTGGCCTCCGTGAGCTGCTCGCGCTCGTCGGATGGCAGCGGCAGCAGCGGCGCCGGCCGGTCGCGCCGGCGCACGAACGGCCAGAACGTGAAGGCGGCCGCCGGCACGGCGAGCAGGAGGGCGACCACGACGGCGCCGATCATGGTAGCGGCGTCTGCGAGGCCGGCGTGGCAGTGCGAAGCCGCAGGGCGTTCGACGCCCGAGGCGAGCCTGAGTGAGGCCGTGGGTGGCCTGCTCTGGATAGTTCGTGGCTCCGCTCAACGGCGCCGTCAAACAGCACGATCGCTCCGTCCAACAGCACGATGGCTCCGGCGTGGCTGATCATCGGTCGGCGTCCAGCTCGCGCCGGATGCGCTCGCTCATGGCCGCGTCCACCGGCGGCGGCGCCGGCGCGGCGCGCCGCCGGCGCGTCCAGCGGCGCAGCAGCAGCGCCACGACGCCGAAGCCGACGGCCAGCGCGGCCAGCGGGAAGCCCCAGACGAGCAGGTTGAATCCCACGCGCCGCGGCGCCAGGAGGATCCATTCGCCGTAGCGCGCGACGAAGTACTCGCGCACCTGCTCCGGCGTCTCGCCCGCTTCGAGCCGCTCGCGCACGATCGCGCGCATTTGCGCGGCCATCTCCGACGGCGAGTCCGCGACCGACAGGTTCTGGCACACCACGCAGCGCAGCTCCGAGGCCACGTCGTGGACGGTCTGCTCGGAGACGGGCGCCGCCGCCGCGGCGCCCGCGACGAGCAGGAGCGTGCCGAGGGCGATCACGAGCGCGCGCGCGACGCTCGGCGGCACCCGCGTTGCACGCCTTCGCCCCGACTCCGACGACCGGAGGAGGAGCCGATGAGCGCCGACACGTTTCTCAGGGATCTCGTGACGCAGCTGGAGCCGAACGCGACCGTGGTGGGCATCGAAGAGCGCGACGGCGCGTATCGGGTGAGTGTCACCGGCACGATCGGCGTCGTCGCCGACTGCGAGCTGCCGCGCGACGAGGTGGAGGCGGCGGAGCACGGCGGCGAGGCGCACCGCCGTGTCGCGAGCGCGCTCAAGCGCTGTGCCGACGACGTGGTGGCGCCCGTGGGCGACGGCCGGGCTTAGATCATGGGGGGCCCCGAAATGGCCCCCCAAACCCCCCAACGCTCGGAGCGTCCCGGGGAACCCGGGACGCTCCTCGATCTCACAGCAGCGGGTCGAGCTTCGCACGGATGACTGCGTCGCTGAGGGCGCCGACGTGCTTGGCGCGAATGGTGCCGTCGCGCGCGACGAAAAAGGTCTCGGGCACACCGTACACGCCGTAGTCGACCGAGACCTTGCCGCTGCCGTCGCGCGCGTTGGGGAAGGTCAGGCCGAACTCGCGGATGAACTTGCGCCCGGCCTCGTCCGTGTCCTGGATGTCCACGCCGACCACGACGACGCCGCGCTCGCGATAGGTGCGCCAGAGGCGCTCGAGCACGGGCGCCTCGTCGTAGCATGCGGGCTTGCACCACGAGGCCCAGAAGTTCAGGACGACGACCTTGCCCCGGAGCGCGGCGAGATCGACGCGCGCGCCGTCGAACGCGGTGAGCGCGAACGGGGCGGCCGGCCGGCCGACGAGCGGCGAGGGAATGTCGCGCGGATCGGTGCGGAAGCCGTAGGCGAGGAGCGCCAGCAGGGGCAGCGCGGCCAGCGGCAGGAGCCAGCGGACGCGGCGGCTCAGGCGGTCCTCCGACGCTCGGGGACGAGCGCCAGCACGGTGCCGAGCGTGAGGATCAGACCACCGATCCAGATCCACGACACGAGGCGGTTCACCTGCAGGCGGATGGTGGCCTGCGAGCCGTCGCGGGCGAAGTCGCCGAGCACGAGGTAGACGTCCTCGCGGAGACCGAGCCGGTAATCCACGTAGGCGATCGGCGACTGCTCTTGCGGGTAGAACTTCTTCGCGGGATGGAGCACGGAGCCGGCGGCGCGCCCGTGATCGATCGTGAACGTCCCCGTGACCTTGAAGTGGTTGGACTCCTCGCTGGCCGCGAGGCCGTCGAAGCGGACGCGGTAGCCCGCGAGGTCGGTGTGCTCGCCACGCCGCAGCGTCGTCTCCGTCTGCACGGACCACGCCTGCGAGCCGGTGACGCCGAGGGCGACCACGAGGATGCCGAGGTGGACGGCGAAGCCGCCGTAGCGGCGGTTGTGGCGGAGCAGGAGGCCTCCGAGGGCGCCGGGGAAGCGCTCGCCGGTGCGCAGCCGCGCGCGCGTGGCGCGCACGAGATCCACCGTGATCGTCGCCGTCACGAACACGACCAGGGCCAGCGTGAGCACGGCGATCGTGGAGCGCACGCCGAGGAGCCGGAATACGGCGGCGGCGACGACGCCGACGGCGATCGGCCCGAGGAAGTTACGCGAGAGATTGTCGAGCGACGCGCGCCGCCAGGCGATGAGCGGACCGACGCCCATCAGGAAGATCAGCCCCAGGAACAGCGGCACGTTCACCTGGTTGAAGAACGGGGCGCCCACGCTGACCTTCACGCCGCGCACCGCCTCGGAGAGCAGCGGAAACACGGTGCCGAAGAAGACGGTGAAGGCGGCCGCCACCAGCAGCACGTTGTTGAGCAGGAAGGCCGACTCGCGCGAGACGACGGAGTCCAGCTCACCCTGGGCGCCGAGGGTGTCCCAGCGCCAGGCGAGTAGCCCCAGCGCCAGCAGCAGCACCAGCGCCAGGAACGACAGGAAGAAGACCCCGATCGAGCCCTGGGTGAACGCGTGCACGGAGGCGATGACGCCCGAGCGCGTGAGGAAGGTGCCGAAGAGGGTGAGCGAGAACGTCATGATGACGAGGGCCAGGTTCCAGAGCCGCAGCATCCGGCGCCGCTCCTGGATCATCACCGAGTGCAGGAACGCCGTGCCCGTGAGCCACGGCATGAAGGCCGCGTTCTCGACGGGATCCCACGCCCAGTAGCCGCCCCAGCCCAGCACGTGATAGCTCCACCAGCCGCCGATCAGCAGACCGAGCGACAGGAAGTACCACGCGGTGATCGTCCAGCGCCGCGTGGTCGTGATCCACGCGTCGCTGATGCGGCCGGTGACGAGGGCGGCGATGGCGAACGCGAAGGGTACCGTGAACCCGGTGAAGCCGAGGTAGAGCGCCACCGGGTGCGTGATCATTCCCGAGTCCTCGAGCAGCGGGTTGAGCCCGCGGCCGTCGGCCGGCACCGGCGACAGTCGCTGGAAGACCGGCGCCGCCACCGTCATGACGAGAAGGAAGAAGGCGAGAACGCCGAGCATCACCGAGAGCACCCACGGATAGAGCTCGCGCGCGTTGGTGCGGTGGCGCAGGATGACGATGAGCGTGTAGAGGCAGAGCATCCACGCCCAGAGCACGATCGAGCCCTCGAGCGCGCCCCAGACCGCGGTGAGCCGATAGTAGAACGGCGTGCCGAGGTTCGTGTTGGT
>WNFI01168766.1_pt1 | contig 14169 bp, 21 predicted proteins | sample 5400471 | NCBI WGS metagenome assembly WNFI01 (sample SAMN13153348, study PRJNA577476) | soil metagenome | isolation source: 100 cm saprolite on Douglas fir-dominated hillslope | place: USA:California | collected 2013-09-17 | reverse complement strand
CTGGAACCTGTCCATTCTGCGGCACCATTCCGGGATAGCTAACTGCTGAAGGCTGCCCGTGAAGAACACCATTCACGAGCGAAGGAGTCTGCGCCCCACCAGCCGTGGCACGTTGTGACTGAGAGTTGAGATCCCGTCGACGGCTGTCGGCTTGTATGCGTGCCAGCTGGGGATTGAAAGGACCGTTAGATGGGTGTGTATTCGGAAGGAAATTCATGCTTTGATTGGTGCTAGGGTGAATGCTAAGATTGTGGAGCTGACTAGGTGTCGATTGGCCATGCTGTTGGGTGAGGAATGTCTGAGGAGGAATACCTTGATGACCAGGGCCAATCATATCCTGTTTGGTAGTCGTCTGCGAACCCGGAAAGGGGAAAAGGGTGTCAGCGAGGGTGTAAAGATGGTGGGGTCTTGAGTATGCACCGCAGATTCGCAGAACCCAAGTAGAGCGCTAGCGAGAAGATCGAGCAGCTGAGATGAGTGATCAGATTTCCACTCCTATACCAGCAGTCCTGAATGAAGATAAAATCTCCTGTAGTAGGGGATGGGCGAGAAAGACGTCGGGGACGTCGTTGGCGTCGAGCACGAAGTGAGGCGAATCCTTACAAAACTCGCACGCACGGTCGGAGTCACACCAAACGTGACACACACACTCGTCACTCTGTCACGCTCCTCAGCGCTCTAATGGTTCGTCAGTTCAAGCATCATGAGAAGAGACTCTTAAAGAAGGTCGACTTTTTCAATGTGAGATACATCATCAGACTTGTAGTTTTTACTGTTTAACACCACTTTATAGTGGAAGCAAGATGCGAGCCTCCGGGAGATCAAAATTATGCGCAGGTATCACATTCAAGATCGTGAGGACTACCACAAGTCCGTACGAGCCCATCCTGCATCTTCAGCTAGACTTATACATGCCACAAACTAGGTATAATAAGCTGTGTGGGTCTCTCCGGTCCCTAGCTCATCGCATCGCGCTTCTCCCTTCTCAAGATCCCTTCCGTTCTCGAATGGAAGTGCAGATTCTCTCAAAACTTTACGACACGGGTGTCCTCAATTCGCAAGCAAAGCTCAGTGATGTCGACAATAAGCTAACCGTAGCTGCGTTTTGCCGACGTCGTCTTGCTGTCATTATGGTCACTTCAAAGATGGCAGAAACAGTCAGCGCAGTGAGCATTATCCTTCTGGTTGATGGAATGTACCAAGCTCACCCAAACTTAGGCGGTCAAATTTATTGAACAAGGTCATGTCCGTGTTGGACCTGATAATATCACAGATCCAGCTTACCTTGTCACGCGGTGAGTTCCGTACTGAATGATGTACCAAGTATTACCTATTCCGACTTGGCTTTATCTTAAGACATATGGAGGATTTCGTCACATGGGTCGACACGTCCAAATTGAAGAGGACGGTCATGAGGTATAATGACGAAGTGCGTCCTATTTTTCAAATATTTGATGTTTCCGGTGTTGATGCCCTTTCAGCTCGATGATTTTGATCTGTTGTAATGTTGCCTTGCCGTGTCGTTTTGCCAAATGCTATGCACGGAGACACTACAAGGAGCTGACCTTGGCCAGTAGACGTAGACTGTGTGTATTCTTAGGTAGTACTAGGCAATATTAATGTGTCCGCTTTTGTGACCTTGTGGCGCACGTGAATCGAGTCGTCACGCGTGTCTACGCCAGATTCGCTCTCTCTCCCGTTCCGTGTTTCTGCCAACCTGCGTCTTGCTATTGCGACTTTCTATTTTCTTCCTCTGCTCTGTACTTGTACATATAGACTTGCATAATCAGGCCGTGCCATGGCCGATCACGGCGATGGTAACATCAAAGTCGTGGTCCGATGCCGTCCACTTAACGCGCGTGGTGAGCCTGCATTCCGTCGTTCCGACATCATTTAGCCCTGCTCACATTAGTGAACTCCAGAGCTCGCGCGCGGTGCAAAGCCACTCATTCGTATGTCCGGTAACCAAACATTGCTGGATCCACCCGAGTCAGGCTCTGCCCAAGAGAGGGCATCCTCGGGTCGCGCAACAGAACGCAAGACGATGACATTCTCCTTTGACAAGAGTTATTGGTCCGCTGGTCCCCGTGACGAGCCGGGTTACTGCTCACAGCAAACGCTCTTCGACGACCTCGGAAAAGAGTTGTTAGATCATGGATTTGCCGGATTCAATGCGTGTATTTTGGCCTGTGAGTTTTGCATTCGCGTTACGGGTGGACTTGTCTGACACAGCCCCAAAGATGGGCAGACAGGTGCGTGCTATTTATACTTTTCTTGTTTGCATACCGACCTTCGGAATAGGATCTGGAAAATCGTACAGGTGTGTGTGAAGTTCATCCCAACATGCCGCTGGACTCTTCTACGCTCTTCTCACCACTCACTTCCCGATCCTACTCCTTGGCGCCCTTGTTCTTCACTTCTCCCTGATGTAGTATGATGGGCTGTGAGTAGCATTATCACGTGTTTCACATGTCATGATCGCTAAAAACACGCGCCGCAGATGGACCGGACAAGGGTATAATCCCTCAGACGTGTAGTGAGCTATTTGCACGCGTGGCAGAGAAATGTGCTGCAGACGAACACCTCAAATTTACCGTTGAGGTCTCTTATATCGAGGTGTGCTGTAACGGTTGAATTCTTTCATACGTCTCAACCATGTCCTTCTCTTGCAGATATACAATGAGAAGGTGCACGACCTGCTCAATCCGAAGAATACTGGCAATCTCCGTGTGCGTGAACACCCGATTCTGGGTCCCTATGTGGAGGATTTGTCGAAGCTCGCGGTCAATAACTACGAGGAAATGATGACGCTCATGGATGAGGGTAACAAGGCGCGCACAGTTGCCGCAACGAATATGAATGAGACGTCAGTGACCAGTCGATTTCGTGGCGCAATGTCCTTTTATTGTCTTATTGTCTTAGATCCTCGCGTTCACACGCCGTTTTTACCCTCATACTCACCCAGATGCGTCATGATGCGGACACGAACCTCGACACAGAAAAGGTGTCGCGGATCAGGTAGGATCGCTTGTCATCTTTGTTGTACACTCAGGTCTGATCTCTGGTAGTCTGGTCGACTTAGCCGGTTCCGAACGCGCAAACTCCACTGGTGCGACTGGCCAGCGGTTGAAGGAGGGTGCAAATATCAACAAGTCTCTCACAACCCTTGGTAAGGTTATTTCGTCACTTGCAGCAGCCTCAAGTAGCGATGGCAAGAGAGGAAAGAAGAAAGGAGACGAATTTGTGCCATATCGTGATTCGGTGTGTATGCATACCGGCACGTGCAGAGTACCACAGTTGACACTAAGCTACCTTACAGGTTCTTACGTGGCTTCTGAAGGATTCCCTCGGTGGAAATTCGAAGACAGCCATGATCGCAGCCATCTCCCCGGCCGACTACGAAGAGACACTAAGTACCCTACGGTATGCGGATCAGGCGAAGAAAATCAAAAACAAGGCTGTCGTCAATGAGGATCCAAATGCCAAACTTGTACGCGAACTCAAAGAAGAGTTGGAGATGCTCCGATGTGCGAATATGATTCTGTGCTCCGCAACCACTGCAACTGCTGACGGGTGCTTACATACAGCTCGCGTGGCGGGCTCAAGCGGCGAAGATGTTTACGATCCAAAGATCCCAGCTGAGAAACAGAAGGTCACGTACAGGACGAAGGACGGGATTCTCAAGACTGTCACGAAGGCCGAGCTACAAGATCAGCTTGAGTCAAGTGAGAAACTTATGCAGAGTCTTAACGAGACCTGGGAGGAGAAACTTCAACGCACGCAGGAGGTCCAGAAAGAACGCGAGAAGGCTCTCGAAGAGTTGGGCATCACAGTCGAGAAAAACAATGTCGGCGTACACACACCGAAGAAGGTGCGTATATCACACATGAGGGCCGGTCTTCTCGCTCACCCCAGATTTTAGGTGCCACACCTTGTCAACCTGGTACGTAATCTATCTCAGTAGTGCTAATCAGGAGATCCTCACTGTCACAGAATGAGGGTGTGTTTTTTTACCGGAAATGTTTCATGATATTTACTGTGCGCGATAGATCCACTCATGAGCGAATGCTTAATCTACCAATTAAAGCCCGGTAGAACAACGGTGAACATCATCTAATGTGACCTTCTTATCATTCTGACCTTCACGTCTAAGGTTGGGCGCATGGACAGTGAAAAGGCTGTCCATATATGTTTGAGTGGCGATAACATCCTCGAGGAACATTGCCACTTCGAAAATACGGACGGAAAAGTGACTCTACATACGCTCTCAGATGCCATCACCGTACGTCCATATCTTCCCTTTATTCCAGGACCGTATGTGATAGTATATATACAGTTCCTGAACGGAAAGCAAATTTCTGCTGAACAGGTGCGGCTCTCGCACAATGATAGGATTACTCGGCTCAATGATATGTTCAGCCTCACAAGCTTCGTTCCGGCTTCCGCATCATTCTTGGTGAGTCCGTTGGTGGCTGAGGTGAACTACTTAAAATCATCGTGCGACAGGAGAACACCATGTTTTTCGGTTTAATAATCCCGAAGAAGTTCGGAAACAGCGTAATCGTGCGACCATGAAATCCAATTTACACCTCAGTACGACTACCACAGATCTTGATTCGCGCCCCGATTCTCCTACTTCGTCATCCGGCGAGGTAGGAAATGTCGATTGGACTTTTGCTAAACGGGAAGCGGCGCTGGCGAGACTTGGTTTAGATCCTGCCCTGGACAGCCTTCCGGACGGTGATCTCAACAAATTATATGAACGCATTACAATGGTTAAGAACATACGCGATCATAACTTGAAACATCGTCCCGAGAGTAGTCTTAGCCAGGCTGATGACGTGTGGAGCGAGTCTGGGCGCCCGTTTTTGAGCGACGCGTTGACGGACGACACAAGTGTTGATGCGGGACCGAGCCATGGCAGCCCTGACGCTGATGCCCTGAAGGAGGTTCAGAACCAGCTCGAGACGCAACGGGCAACACCAGCTCAAACTGGTACAAATACAAATGCGTCGTCTGCTAGACGCCCGGGCCCGTGGGGAGACCGAGTTGGAGTCAGAGCTTTATGAGCCGACTCTGTTCTCTGCCAAGCAGCTCCGGCTCATCCGAAAAGTCCTGGATAAATGGAGGGCACATCGCCCGTTCTCGATGGCCGAAACCGTCCTATCTGCAGCCGTGTTAATAAAAGAGGCTAACGTCATCAGGTTTGTCTTTGTATTTCCGGGTGATGGTGAAAATGTTGACTGGGACTTAGCAAGGAACTTGGCAAAGACGTGATCTATAATTTCACAGTTGCCTCTGGCGGATCACTGGCCGCTCCTACCTCATCCATCAACACGATCACTGGGCTCGATGAATTTGGAGACGTTGCAGAACTCGTGTCAGCGTCCACGACACAACCAACTGTTGCTGTGAAAGTTCTGGACAAGCGTCACAATGCTATCTACGTATGGTCCCTTGACCGCCTACGTCAGCAGGTGCTGCGCATGCGTAATCTCACCTCCTTCGTCGACCGCCCTTCATACTCCCAGCATTTTTCATCAGAAGAACCCTTTTACAACTCTCCGCCGCCGGAATATTCATTCGTCGGAAATGCTCTAATCTCACTCGCGCCTCTGTCCCGTCGACTTTCCTCCACTTCTGTTGTCCCTATTTTCTGCCGATATACCGCTGAAGCAATTGGCTCCTGCCGGGTGGACATCAAGATTATTAATGTGATGATGACACCCAAACATACCCCAAATTCCACTGCAGTCTCCACCCGTTCTTCCTCCCCTGCGCCTGGCGCAGTTCCCACAGGTAGCAAACTGAGTTTCTTCCTGACTGTCGATTCCGTCAAAGGACTTTCGCCACATGATTTTTCTACGGCTCATCTCCAAGTGCGTTTATCGTCGTTCGCGGGTCCGAACCTTAAAGCGGAAGAAATCTATCACTCGAATACTGTAGATTTGGACTCCACCACTCCATCGGATCTTAAATTTCGGCGCACCTTCTCTATTGTGGTAAACTCGAAAGTCCAAAGCAACCTTCGGCGGGGTTACGCTCCAATCGAGCTGTTCGCATCAATGCGGTCTCAATACCTCCAACGAATGGAACACTGGGACGAAATGCGCGAACAGAAAACCTATCCGCTTATTCGTGCCTCAATTCCGGATTCCAAATCCGGGATCTTACAACCTATGCGTCGCTCTGAGACGGATTTCCATATGGAACTGTCGCACGACGTGGTTTCCTGGTTACAAATTCGTGAACTTGGCCCAGACGGACAATACGTTCCAGTACCCGTTGTCTCACAGGGCAACTTAGATCCTGGCGCTTTCAGTCTGCACCAAGGTTTACAGCGGCGCGTTGTGCTCACGATGACATCGAATTCTGGGCGACAGTTCCCGTGGGCGGAGGTTGTCAAGATAAAAGTCGGTTTTGTCCGTCTCCTCGATGCAAAGGGTCGACTGCATGAATCGACCTCTCGTTCTCTTGTCACCCTTCCGCTGCAGCAAGACCAAGTGGTTGAGTTCAAACCAGATGGATCTGGTATTTTGTCTGCAGAGTCGTTGTGGGACTCAAGCATCCACGATTCGGTCTTGCTTAATCGGGTAACACCACCTAATCAGCGCGTACTTTTACAAGTGTCGTGGACCATTGCTGTCGAAAGTTGTGTGGACCCAGTTCAGTTCTCGATGGACATGGCCGTCACAATGCAAACCCGTGATGCCCGCCCGCCTTCTCGACTTGTAGCATTACTCAGTTCCACGAGGATTCTATCCAAGACAAGCAACGTTTTCCGGGTGAGACTGTCACCCCCGCTCACACGGTCACCGAAAGACCTATGGCGCTTGGACACATCGGAGAAGTACGTACGTGGAGAAGAGATTCTTGGAGGCTGGCGTCCGCGTGGTATTACCGTCGTTGAAGATCATACAAAGCTGATTGCGATGGAACGTCGTGCTGCGGACGTGCAAGCAGTGCGCGTGATACTATCGAACTCCCCTGTGGCCACACGACCGCCACAGGCAGACGCCGCTGTTTGGGGTTCAGAAAAGCTCCTTCAAAAATCCCTTGCGCTTTGGCAGAAGCGCTTTGGACATTGCGGGTAGGTGGTCTGAGTCCACACAGCTCATCGGCAACACAAAGCTCGTCCCTCGCAGGTGCGTGTAACGCAATGTGTGTTCCGCACATCGTTGACACCATTCAGTGATGTTCCAATGAAGAAGAGTCATCTCATGATCCTTGTTGATGCCACTCAGGATGTTTGGGAACGGCGATGGTTTGTGCTCCGAAGGTGATGAAACTCTCAATTCGTCCGCCTCATTTCGGGCTGTTCTCACGCAGTGACAGACCATATCTCCATGTCTATAAACACTCAAATGAGATTGAAGAAGTGACTGTTATTGGTTTAGACGGAGTCAACATAGAAAGCAATCCAGAAATGGAATCACTTCTTGGGGTAAGCCGCGGAAACGCTGCTCTTCCGCGTATACGATACTGACACATCCCCCAAAGAAACCTTTTACATTCACACTCTTTACCTCCTCGAACTCACACGCACTTGCGGCGCCAAACCTCAGGGAGTTGCGGGCATGGACAACCAAACTGGATCCCACACGTTTGCCATCTTAATCGCATTGTTTTCGTCGCTGATCGGCTTTTTTGATACCGATCACTAGAGCGTATATCATATCTCCGTGGAATCGTACCATACCATTTTTTTTCCTATCCCTCATTTATTCTCTAAAAACTATGTATGCTGCACTATACCTCAATTATGGCAATAACGATTTCGACGACTTGTATATCATATGGCACCTAATTTACCATGTCTCATAATGAAACAATCGTTTGGCGCGACCAGCGTCAGCACATCGTGAACAGGACAGTAGATCGATACAGACCGTAGAACGGGGGCAAAGAGGATCGATACGACATATGGTGTACCTGACATGGAGGGACATCGGTGTGACTCTGCAAGATTGTGCCAGGACTACGGACGTATTCCGGAATATCGGGAAAAATGTCATACCGAACTTGAAAGGAACTAAGACACAACAAGTGGTTTGTCCGGTACTGGTCCCGCAGCGCTCTCTGTGAAAGTACTGTAGTAGAGTCGACTAGCAACCTCCCCAACAACCCAATTAAGTCCCTCGAGAAGGTTGTATCCGGTTATCGCGCTGCAGGGGATGATACTCCATTGATGGGACTTGATTGATGGGAGATCCAACGCCTTGGTGGAATGGAACCAGCGTCAGCCAAGAGAGCTTTTCCCCAAGATGGAGACTTGACTTGCCTGTTCTATTTCCCTGTCCGTCATAGAGCCTTGTATGTCCTGCTTGTTGGCGAAGACTAGCAAGGATGCGCCTGCCAACCTCTGAAGAGAGAGTGACATTGCAGGGGATGTCTCCAAACAGAATGAACGTACGTACGTCTTCGAGGAGCAAACTGTGAAGCTCATCCTTGCAGTCACCCATGCGTAGTCTATCACCCGAGTCGACAACCCAAACAAGTGCATCAGTCTGTTCGAAATAGTTTCTCCAATAAGGACGGAGTGTCCGTTGACCGCCCACATCCCCTACGAGTTTTTCAAACAGCGGAAAAGAAATGGAGGTTCACCACGAACAAATGTTCAACGTGTAGCTGCCAAAAGTTGAATTATTGTCCCCAGGTGATTGGGGAGAAATATTACCGTCCATGCACAAATGTTTTGATGTTGAATCCCAGCGTTGGGCTCACTCCCGTAATATCTTCATCATTAAGTTTTTTCAGTATAGTAGTCTTTCCGGCATTGTCAAGGCCGCTCCATGAGTAGTTGGGAGAGAGATGATTCAATTCAAGTTCGGCACGGCTGTGACCGCCGGCTCAAATTTCTGACTCTAGTGCGGTGCCGGGATCCGATCGTTCTCCTCATCCTACAGTTTACCCTTTACCACCACCGCGTTAAAGTCATGGCGCCAAAGAACAAAGGGAAGAAGGCGAAAAATGCAGATGACGATGCCTTCTGGTGCGTTATGCGATCGACTCTCATCTTGATGGTATAATATAGGCGCTCATCACAGGGACAATGTCGGGACATCAGTTGCAGGGAACAATGTCGCACCCACTGCCGAAGGTTCGAATGTGGAAAACCAATCTAGTGCTCCGCAATCTAGCGGCATTTCATCGTTCGCAGCTCTGGGCATGGAAGATGGCTCTGGGCAAGTTGATGAAGAAGAGGATTTCGGAGGTCTTATGGTACGCTTTCACATCGATCCACTCGTGTCGAGCGGATAGTGATTTGGCTTTCGCACCCTAGTCCACGTTACGGACAACTCAGAAGAAGAAGGACAAGAAGAGTAAGAAGAAGAAAGATGACGGCAAGGAAACATCTGTGTCTTTCGAAAGTGGACCTCCCCCGGGTGAAGGTTCAGATGGAGAGGCTGCCGCTGCGAAGGGCGATATCTCCGCCCCTAAATCGGGTGTAGCAGTTACGGCGGATGATCTTGCCGATGAGGAGTGGGGTCCAGTGAAAGAAAAGGGCAAGAAAGGGAACCAAACAAAGAAGGGCAAAGCGGAGGATGAGGACGGGACTGCAGGTACGTGCCAACCATTATGTTTAGTTTTCTCGTTCTGATTACTCTTAAGCTCTCGAGCTGAGTCAGTCAGAGCCTGTTACTGCAGAGCGTACACCTGGGCCAGATGAGGCGAAAGACGCAGAGGATGCCGAAGAAGGTGAAGGCCCTAAATTATTGTCAAAGAAAGACAAAGAGCGGTTAAAGAAGGAGAAGGAGAAGGTCAATTTTATTAGACTCTGCACAGCTGTAATTTCTCACTACTCATCCCTATTCAGGCAAAGAAAAAGGCTCAGGCAGCCGCGAAGAAGGCACAATCAACCGAAACGGCGACAGCAGTGACCACGGAGCCTGTTCAACCTCCATCAGAGTCGCCTGCTCCGCCTGCAGATAAAGACGAAGATGAAGGCGACGATGGTGGTGAAGGAGACAAAAAAGAAGAAGAAAGCAAAGAAGGATGATGAGCCCGCCCCTGCACCGACAAAGAAAAAGGGCGGCCTCAGTGCACTGAAGGCTATGATGGAAGAGAAGAAGCGGCTTGAAGAGGAGGCGAGAAAGAAGGAGGAAGAAGAACGCAGGCGCATTGAGGAAGAGGAACGCAGAGCCGAGGAGGAGGCACGACGGAAAGAAGAAGAAAAGCAACGTAAAAAGGAGAAGGAGAAAGTATGTCGTCGTTCCTCTCGTTCATCATTGTAACCTCACCAACCATCTCAGGCCAAGCGCGAGCTGGCGAAGAAGGAGGGACGGCTCCTTACTAAGAAGCAAAAGGAGGAGCAACGAGCTGCGGAGATTCGCAAGCAGGCCTTACTTGCATCAGGTGCACAAATTGAAGGCTTGCACCAACCTGCCGCTCCTTCAAGGCGACCGGTGTATGGTAATCGCAAAAAGGCTGGCCCTGCGAAGGGCGGCTCGCCTGCACCCGAATCTGTGCCCCAGACTCCTGAGCCGCCCCCTCCAAAGGAACTCGCGCCTGAGCCCACACCCATACCCACACCCATACCCACACCCATACCCACACCCGAACCTGAACCCACTACTGTGGAAAAGGTTGCCCAAGATGTACCAGACGATTGGGAGGCATCGAGCGGAGAGGAGAAGGCTCCACTAGCTGCGGATGCGAAGGAGTCATGGGATGACTCCAGTGAAGAGGACGAAGAGAAACCAGCACCAGTTGCGACCCTTGCACCGAAGCCCTCACCCACACCCAAGGCGGTCCCCGAAAGAGGTTCTTCTCTCGCTTTATTAGTTGTGGCCTGTCTGATTGCATCTAGCTAACGGTACACCCACAAAACCTGAAGTTCAGAAGGCAGGCCCCAAAGTCGCAACTTCTACCAAGCCAGCAGTCGTTGCTTCTGCCGCCAACGGCAAGCCCGGCGCCACAAAGGTCAACCATCCTGCGGAACAGAGTTCCGAAGAGTCTGAATCAGAGGACGATTCAGAAGAGGATTCAGAAGAGGAGAGTGACTCGGACTCGGATTCTTCAGAAGATGCCCGAACAACTGCGCAGCGGATGGCCGCGCAGCGCAAGGCAGAGGCTGCTGCCCGTCGCCAGAAGGCGCGCGAAGAAGCACTGGCAGCTGGAAGCAAAGACGACCTTCGTAGTCCAATTTGTTGCATTCTAGGACATGTTGACACTGGCAAGACCAAGCTTTTGGATAAAGTGCGTACCTCTTAGTCGAACAGGTTATAGTACTGACGTCTAGCGGTTCTCAGATCCGGCAAACGAACGTACAGGAAGGAGAAGCTGGCGGTATTACACAACAAATAGGTGCAACTTTCTTAAAATGAAGACGGCCGTTCTGAATCAAGTACCATCTACCTTTCTTTGCTTGATCATTTCTCCTGACCGTGTCCCCAGAGCGAAAAACAAGAATTCAAAGTCCCAGGTCTTCTCGTTATCGATACTCCAGGACACGAGTCCTTCACGAATCTGCGCTCGCGAGGCAGCTCATTATGCAATATAGCTATCCTCGTCGTAGATATCATGGTAGGTTCTCAAGTCGTTCTACCTCGTCCTGCCCTTAACTTGTGGCGTAGCACGGCCTGGAACCGCAGACGCTAGAGTCATTGAGGTTACTCCGCGATAAGAAGACACCCTTCATCGTTGCGCTTAACAAGGTTTGTTTGCCACTACCTCAATTCACCCACGAGTTTTAACGACAGTCAGATCGATCGGATCTATGGGTGGGAGGCAACACCTGACGGGGCCTTCCGAGAATCCTTAGCAAAGCAGAAGCATTCTGTTCAGCGCGAATTTGAAGACAGAGTGCAGAAAACTATTCTGGCGTTCGCTGAACAGGGCCTTAACTCGGTGCTTTATTACGAGAACAAGAACTTCGCACGGAATGTCTCGCTTGTGCCGACATCAGCCATCACTGGCGAGGGTGTCCCCGACATGATCATGTTACTTGTGAATCTCACCCAACAGCGCATGAGCGACCGCCTCATGTACTTGTCGGAGCTCGAGTGTACTGTGCTTGAGGTCAAGGTCATCGAGGGCCTAGCGAGCCCTTCTAACCCCTCAGCCGCTCCGTGAGCTGCGAATCAAAGTACGTATGTCCCCACATGAATTCCACTCAAGCCTCAAGCCCCTCGATAGTCCTCGTATGTACACCACAAGCAAGTCAAAGCAGCGCTTGGTGTCAAGATAGTCGCACCTGATCTCGAAAAAGCAATCGCGGGATCCCGTCTCCTCGTGGTTGGCCCTGACGATGAGGAGGATGATTTGCGCGACGAGGTTATGGCCGATTTGACGTCACTGCTCAACTCGATCGACAAATCTGGTCGCGGTGTGTGCGTGCAAGCGAGTACACTTGGCTCTCTGGAAGCTCTACTCGACTTCTTGAGGGTCAGCAAGATTCCGGTGTCAGGCATCAACATAGGTCCTGTGCATAAGAGGGACGTCATGCGAGCGGCGACGATGCTAGAGCGAGCCCGCGAGCTTGCATGTATTCTCTGTTTCGATGTTACCGTCGATAAAGACGCAGAACGTCTCGCAGAGGAGATGGGGATCCGACTCTTCAAGGGTATGTCCGACATTATCCCAGTTCTTTCATCTGCCACTTTCTGAAACATGTCACCATAGCGGACATCATTTACCACTTGTTTGACGCATTTACGGCGTACAATGCGGAGATTGTCGAAGCCAAACGTCGCGATGCAGCTCCCATGGCTGTTTGGCCCTGCCGTCTGAAAATTATCGCTTGTTTCTGCAAACGGGACCCAATCATTCTAGGTGTCGATATCCTTGATGGTACTTTGCGCGTGGGTACGCCGCTGTGCGTCGTCAAGCATGACCCTGAAACGGGTGCTAAGGATATCATTGAGCTTGGCAAGATGTATGATTCTCATTTGTCTCGTTCGTAGCTTTGTGTAACTGAGACCGCCTTCACAGAACATCACTGGAAATCAATCACAGATCTATGGAAGTACGCATAAACCTGATCTTTTGGCTAGAGGGTGTTTTGATATTTTATATACAGCTTGTAAAGAAGACGCAGGCTGGCGGTGGCGTTGCTGTCAAGATAGAGCACGCGGTATATCAGTCAGCAAGGATGTTCGGCCGACATTTCGATGAGAAGGACGAGGTGTACAGTCGGATATCACGGCAGAGCATAGATGTCTTGAAGGTCCGCCTGCCCCTCGTGTGTACATCGCTTTTTTTGACATTGTCGACAGGACTCCTTCAAGTCAGACGTTTCGAATGAAGAATGGCTGCTGATCAAGGCGTTGAAAACCGTGAGTCACGTCCATCGTTTCCTACCACTAGCGTTGACGGTCGATCGTAGCGCCTCGACGTCCCATGAGGCCTTGATGTATTCATCATCTTCAACCCCCGTTCTTTCGTACTAGCACTGCACTCATTACTTATCCCATTTTACTCTGCGCAAATTTTATGTCACTGCGGATGGGGTTTGTTGTATTGCCGAGGACGAACAAAGTTCGTGTACATCAGTGGACAATGTATTCACGATACCTGTAGCACATAGCCAATGCAACGAACAAATGACCGTTCATGGATCGGAGATTATCAACGCAGTGGTGCCAAATAATACCAAATATCCTCCCCTACAATCCACACTCATGCCGTCGCTCGCGCGGTATATTCGCGGCATTCGTGCAGTTGGTATAAAGGAATGGTGGCATCAAATCCAATATATTGGTGACGTCAAAGTTGGCACCTTGATGGGCTCCGACCAGTGTGTAACCCAGTTATATGACTTCCGGGAACATTTCGTATGTTAACGTCTGACCTTCACAGGTTCGGAAACCGTTATTTCGAGAATCTCAACGCAGAGCAAGAAGTGCCAGGTACGTCTACCTTTATCATATTGTTGTCTCTCCCCACGCGGTTCTATTGAACCATTTTTCTTTAGGTCGTCATCGTTGGGTTGACTTTGCCCAGGTGGGTCACGAATGATGAATGAGAGGCTCTAGAAGCCTGGTCATTACAGAGCGCGCTAATTCCAATAAACTCTTCTCCGGTAGCACGATCTCAATGCCTCGCAAGTACCTGCTGAATGGCATGCATGGCTTTCCCACACTCGATTAGAACCACCGCCTCGGGATGCGGTCATGCAGAGTTCCACGCCGTCATGGAAAGCGGTGTGTATACCTTCGTTCCCCCTTT
>WNFI01695956.1_pt1 | contig 14172 bp, 16 predicted proteins | sample 5400471 | NCBI WGS metagenome assembly WNFI01 (sample SAMN13153348, study PRJNA577476) | soil metagenome | isolation source: 100 cm saprolite on Douglas fir-dominated hillslope | place: USA:California | collected 2013-09-17 | reverse complement strand
GGGACGGAGGATGTGGGTGGGAGAGTGTAGGTGTAGGGGAAAGCAGTGTCATGGACGAGTGCGGCCATTGTGATAGTGCCTATGGACTGTAGGGAGGTAGGGAGGTTAGAGGGTGAGTTATGGATAGGGTATTTTATAGACGTACGAGAGGAGGCACAAAAAGCGATGCCAACCGCTTTGGTCTTGTAATGACTCGATCGCTTTGGTAAGGGGCGATTGGGCGCACTCGGCCCAAGAGGGTCGGGGATGGGGAGTGTGTGGATGAGGAGGTGGACGGTGAGGAGTCGCACTGTGCATTGTTGGCTTATGTAGACGAGATGCACCGCGGGAAAGGAGAGAAGTGAGGAGGGGGCTGCGATGACCAATTGATTATCAATTGATTGGACCGCATTCGGATAGTCCCACCCGTTCATTTTTTCTTTTCTTTTCTTTTTTTTTTTTTCTTTCTCGCCATTTAGATTAGTTGGCTAATGCCCAATTATCCGATGTGAACGCTCGGTCCTTCCTTTCAGTATTTGCCGTTTCCTCATCCCCATTCTCGTCCAGTTGCGCGTCCCACCGGCCCACTGATCGGGCGCCGCGCGGCCACAAGATCGTACGTCACGCGCATGCGTATGCGTGATATCCAAAGCCCCCAAGATCGATATCATTGCCGATGCCATTTCCAAATCCGCACAAGGTGGCTTACGACGGCTTTCGGAACCCTTCGCCATCGATGTACTATCGATACCGGATCGGAACGGCATCCACAATACCGCACTAACGATGAGGCATCCTAGTGGCATCCTTGCGACGGTTATGCGACGTTCCCACTTAGGTCACATCCAATACAATGATCTAGGTCCTCGACCCTGTCGCAATTCACAATGAATTATCATCCCAAACGGATCGTCCCTGCACAGTCCTTACTACGGAATCCTGTCCGTCACCCACAATAAGGCAGGTCGGGACCTGCACCTAGGCAATCCGTAGCAATGCGCACAGTATATACTCCGGACATTCGTCCCGGATACCCCCCTCATTCAACTTTATGATACGTGCCGTGTTTGCCGCCGCAGTGCCTTTGTATGACAGAGTATGACCAGTTAACCATATATCCGGCCGTCCACTGTATGCCGCAGCCCAAGCGCGCAGCCATGACCATGTGTATGATTCCGTCACTCCCTTTCTATACACGAAGCATGGTGTCAATACACTAATGTTTGCGCGCCTTTTGTTCGGCGTGCTATTCCCGGATGAAGCTTATGGACGACGCTTCTGAACATCCGAATGGAGCGTGTGCGCTCCCCTCCCCAATGCCCGCGCGCGGCGTCCATTCTATATTATACGCGAGACTCGTGAATGGTTACTCCCCACAATGGCCGGATGTCAGCCGCCCAAATTGAACATGTTACACCCCACAATCGGAGGCGGGCGCTCGATTGATCATGACGCCCGAGTCATCCTCTCCACTGCCACCAAAAATGTCCAAGATCATATGCCCAGCCCCTATTGATCCCGACGGATATCATGACTCTGCACACTATGATTACATATGCCGATCAAGTCATATACTATCGATATAGAAACCAATCATATGATGAATCATAGCCATTCGGCGTTTGTTTTTTTTGATGCCTGAGAAGCTTCAAGTCCCGATGGCGTGAACGGTTGCGGCTAAAATTCATGCATACATGTAACAAGTCAAGCCTGGGACGTTGCTAGGCCAGAATCGGCATGCCGCGTGGCGGCCGTTCTTTGCTGGATCAAGCAAACAAACCAACAAATCATATCAGTGGGTGCTCCAGATCTCCTGTACAGGGATAGCTATTATGAATAGATGATTGAATACTTGAACGCCTGGACCGCGTAATCGTGGCGATGGGCAACTGCTCGAATCCCAGCTCATCCATGAAAGATGAACTCCATGAGCGATATGGATAATCAGCTGTGAGACCTGCGAAAGACGTGTCCATCGGAGCTTCGTGATGTATTTTCATAAGCTGTGGCCTTTTTTTTGAGGTAATGATGAGAAATCCGATAGAGCGCACTGCTAGCGCCCGCGTCAATGATAACAGATGATGAGTGAAAACGGCTGTGTTGGATTCTCGGATCGTCATCGGAGGTAACCGGGATGGAGTGGCCAAGCGAGATACCTCGTCCCTTTAGATGAATCACTCCCAGAAAGGTGTTGCACAGCGTCACCATTCGTCAGACGAGTTTGTAGCGCCCGTAGCTTGGTCGATTTTCCCAATAGTATCGGATCCCATCTCATTTTCACATACACTCACCGATGATGGAAGTGTGAAAATTCCTCGACTAGAGCGAATAAGAAGAAAGTTCAGTGGGAGTCTATTCGGAACTCCGGACCAAGCAGTCATACAGATTATGAGATGATGGCTTGTCGTTCGATGGGCCTACACTCCCATCCCTTGAAGGAGTGTGTAGTCTTTGGTTTGTCAGCCCAACGGGACAAAGAGCCGAACGATAATGTCGGGAGCAAGTCGATCCCTGAGTTCGGCTACTCGCTCCTAGTTGTGGCGCAAACCCGATCGGGAGCTCAATCGGCCGACAATACACCGTTATGCTCAAAAGTGTTGACCTGATGTCATATCGATGGCCTGAAGGACGACATGGTGAATCATCGTGGTCTGCTGAGTCACCACCGGATCGAGAATGGGGGCCTACAATGGGGCTAGCTCGCGTCAGCACCAGACCACTAAAAAAGAAACTCCCTTTCGATGACCCAACCATCGTCAGATCCCAATTATCACACTGGGCCTCCTCCAGAGAGGCCAGAGAGAACTCATTCCGCGTTCTTTTATAACCACCAGCAGCACTTCATAGCACAATTCGAGCGTCACTTCTGAAACATCCCGGGATTTGTAAGGACCTTATTTTCCAATGATTATGAAGAGAAAAAAACAGCCGGTCATGTTTGTTTGGCCTTATTGGGAGTGGCGGAATGATACCGCTACAATTAGAGACAGTTTGAATTCGAATAGTTGACCGTAAGTTCTGCGCAGGGTCTGGAAAAAGATGCCGAGGTAGAGGTGTAGAAAACCGCTCGCGTGACACCCTTAGCGAGGACCCCGTGACCTGCATCGATTTGTTTGTTCACACCTTCAACTGACTCCCTTTCGACTTCCATGTAGTAAGGCATATATGCCGCCTTGTCCAAGCTAAATGCATCTTGGCCAAGTGCAATGCCTCATCCAGTCCTGAGCGTCTCTAGAGTTTGCCTTTAATGACCTTATTGGCGTGCACCTCGTTTCCTATTCTCAACCTTGCATTGAATGTTTCATTGGTTCGCCGGGCAGTTGAAGGATGAGTCCCCCTTTATTACCCGGAGCAACCGTTGCATTCGAAAGGGATTTCTCAAGAGTGACTGTATACAACGCGGTTAGTGAAATCGGTTGGGTGTCTTGAACTTGATCTTTGCGCCGATCAACTGTGTAACCACGCAAGTCCTTACAGTGGCAATTTGGGTCGCGTGAATGGCCTCTTTGATGTTCGTTATCCGTGTGGATGTGTCTTTTGAAACAAGAGGCAATTGTCTACTTAGATCAGCTACAATTCAATATCGGCCAGCTTCTATAAGTCGAGTACGCGGGGATTTAGAGCTCATTTACACACCTCATTAGACTAATTACGCTTCCTACCCACATTCTTTACTCACCGTTTCCTCGTTTTGCGTGGTTATTTTGTAAACACGTTCGCCATTTCCCCTCTTTTCTTCTTTTTGACCCTGGTTTCTTACCTAGCCTTAGTTCTGCATGACGGGTAATGCGTTGTCCCCAAATATCACCGGGCTATATATTCCATGGTATCTGCTAGCTGTCGACCATGTATTTTACATCCTTATCAATCTCTGACGAGGTCTGATACCTGTTCCCATGAATCATGGGAACTTTATCGTGCTGGCTGCGGTAACCTAAACCTTTTAACACCTTTTTCCGGAAAAAGTTATTGGCCGGCAAAACTACCTCGGTTTGCGGCTTACACGTATCCCGTACATGATATCATCACTCTGCGGGTACAGCTACCATCTTCTCGTGACGTCGTTGCCCCGGTCATATTCACCGTTATCCACGCTTTGCCAGCCTATTCACTCATACGATATATATGTTGCTCTTCTTGCCCTTTGTGGAACTGAATCCATCTTAATTTCTGTCATCCATTGGAAAAAGACCAGGGTGGCAAATGTATAGCTATTTGAGAGCACAGAGGATTCAGCCGATGGCAGTCGATCTACCAGCCATCATTACATCCCACCGATATACGTTCCGACTCGTCGCTTTTGTGAAAGGCTTTCCGTGCATGTATTCATGACTGCGAGTTCATGATTGTGACAACACCGTCCGAGAGAGTAAGTATCGATGATGACGCATTGAAATATGGACTCAAGACAAGTCAATCAATTCATACGGGTCGTTCGGGTACAATCGAGCCCCATTTGATTGTGCGCGATGAAGAGGGGTCGTGTACAGCTGGTGATAACCAAAGCTAAATCTACGAGTTGTCATCATTTTACACCACTCCTGGACCGCATCTATCTAAACATTCGGTCGCTTTGCTTCAGCGATTTTCCTGATACCTTTGCTCATATTTTCGAACATGGTTTGGTGTGACTGGAAGTAGGTCTTTGATACGTTCGTAGCAAAAACCAATAGCTGTTACCATTGGAATCGTAGTCAAGGTGTGCTCAGCTTAAATGAACGTAAAACGTGCCTACCTTCTCGTCGTTTTCGGTCTTGGGATATATGGCATGGCAGTGCTGAAGAAATTCAGCACGGGCTTCTTCGGAGCAGCGGGATGTCGCGTAGGACTGAAGCAATGAAGCCACGGTTTTCAGGTTCTCGGAGATCCTTACTTTAGCCGCTTTGATCGACGGCCATATCTGTCAAGAATGTAAGGAAAGAGTCCAAGTTCATGAAGATAACGCAGTCATGCACCGGATCGCTTTTCTTTTGCTTCCCGTTCGAGCCCATTGGTCCCAGTAACTGAGATTGAATATTGAAGAGAACGAAGGTCTGTTGAATAGGTGGGAGGAGTTATCAGAATCCTAGAATGGATGAGAGCAGAATGCATCGACACTTACCTCCTGAACCAGAGTAGCCAAGTGCAATACTTCCCAGGGCAATGAATCACCGTTCGCACTTTCTATCGTTTTTCGCACTAGCTCTAATATGAGATGATCATCAGGGGAAAGTCTGAAAGTTACAAAGAGTGCCACGAGCCATCAACTAAGTGGAGTGCGTCGTCCAAAGTGGCTGAGGAGGACTCAGCGACGGTGTTCTTGGATGCTAGACAAGGAGTATCAATATCGTGGTCAACTTGCACGCTAGGGACACCAACTCCGATCATTTCCCCCCTTTCCGTTCACTTCAGCGCTGGCCCAAAACGCGCCTTTGGACTCCGCAGAGTATCTGTCTGCCACACCATCGTCGTTACGGGGACCAAGTGCGAAAAGCCATACATCGTGCACATCCCCGTGTGAAGATTGAAAGATCGTTGGAGAGTAGAACGACGGATTCGATGCTCGATTTATGGCTCGAAGATAAATCTTCAGGAATGCTGAATACCAGTGTGCCTGAGATGCCTGTCAGGAACAGTGGCCCACGTATCGCTACAGCCAACTCACCGTTTGTCGAGGACCCGCAGATAATTGCTCTTCAATGGAGGTGCCACATCGTTGATAGTTTGGTAGGACGGAATAATCCCGATTATCATGATGGACTGGGCAGCCGCTAATTTGAAACCGCTCCCCAACCACCATAATCTGTCCAACTCACCGCTATTACCAAAATACATAAGATCTAGCTCTTCAACTTCCAGAGGGAGTGTTTCATGAGTAGGCGATTCAATTGACAAGCGCATCCGCAACTGATCCATCTTGATGAGGGATCGCTGCAAGGAGCGGTCGAGCCGATCCTCGAAGAGTATAAAACCAGGGATCTGAACGGGACAACATTAGAACAAGAATATAAGGCTCTAGGCAAGGAGGGCGTGCCTGGGAATACTTCTCGTTCTGGAACACCTTTGCGAGCTGTTCTGGCGTCTAGGGCAAGGGTTGAGAGATTTAGTCACAGGGTTTCAAGTCATGGGCTCACATCATTCAAGTTCTCCTGGTATATCTGGGAGGCTTGTAACGCCTCCTGAATGACTGAAGGGTCTCCATTGTTCGCCAGCGAGTACGACGAACCTCGAGATAGGATGAAGTGTGATAATGTATCATTTTGAACAGATTTGACGTTGAGCTTTTTATAGTGCTGCAGCGCTAGCGAGTAAGCTCCTGTGACGTTTAATAACTGTTGAGTAAGCGAGGAATATGCACAAGTGGATGCGTACCTAGAAGAATATAGATCCGAATTAACAATAGGCGAATTTGGTAGTTTACCGTGCTGTGTTGGGATGCGAACTCTAGCACGACTATTGCTTGATGTAAAGGACCTATGTTTTCTACCAATAAATATGAGTGGCCACCCTGCACGAACGCTTTCGGGTTAACACACTTTTCCCCTGATCAGTCCAGGACTGCACGAAGCAGCTTGCTGCAAGCAGTGCGAGATCGTCCGCAGGTTGTAACTCAGTAGTCGAGAGGCCATGTCCGAGAGGCAATGCAGTGAGATACATTCGAAAATAGGTTGTGCCTCCAGCTGATTCATCTGTAGGGATAATTTGAACGTATCGCCCTAATTTCAAGCTGTTAACTGTACGCTGCAGCTGGCTAACTGTTGATACCTATTCATGACCTTCAATGTAATCTCGCATGGATGCATTGATGTGATCTTGACGTACAGCGAGCTCCTGAGAGCGAAGGAACGAAAAAAAAGCATGCTTCTCCTCGTCCACTAATGCGTCAACATAAGGTTTCAAATCCTCGAAGCAACATGCTTTATTCGAGAAGAGTCCAAAATATGCTTCTATTGCCTCCAATAACGATTGTGGTGCAATTAATCGATCATCATGGAGCTTTTGAGCCCTCATGGAAAGTTCCAGAACAGCGAGATGAGCACTTCGCTCTTTCTCACCGTCGCTCGAGGCAAGTGATGACAAGTAAGAGAATCCCTCTTTCACCAAGCTAACAGATGCATCACCTTCCAGGGAAGAACAAAGACCAACGACAGAATGTACATAAGACAGGAACGTCACCCAGTTTCGATCACTATGTGGCCAATGTTATTTAGCGAATACTGACGCTGTCAACGATGCGACTTACCCTTGGCTGAGCTTTTTCTCACTAAGTTCCTTCTCCTCGGCAAACTTGCTCAGCTTGAGCCAGACCTCGCGCCGTCTTTCTTCAATTGCAAGACTAAATTGGACAAGGGACTTTCCCTGCTCAGAGTCCAAAAGGTTGAATGCATCCAGTAACTTTGGTTCATCGTAGGAAAGAAGGATTTCGAGGTGAAGATAGAGTTTGTCAGGTGTTGATAATGAGTTATATGTAGATGGCAGTTGAGATAGCATCCGCAACGCCAAGGTCAAGAGAACTGGTTTCGCGTTCGGCACGGTAGTCGGATCACAAGCCTGCAAGTACGCGCTAGTAGCACTCCAGAAGAAGTATCTAGAACTGGAGGGGAACGCCTTGCTCAATTTGAGGGAGACCTGTTGAGCAGTCTTCCAGCTTCCAACTCGAACCAATGCGAAGAAGGTTTGTACACCAAGCTCCTCATTGTGAGGTGCCCTTCTGAACGCGTCCTCGTACATGCTGACAATATTTTCATGCCGACCAAGGTGGCGAAGGGTGAATGTAAGAGCAGAGAGCACATCATCTTCAATAGGGTGCTCCTTCAGAATCTCGTCACACTGGACTCCGGCTTCTTCAATCCTGCCGCTCCGGACTAACGCTAAGGATTTGAGGGTCTGAATGGCGCTAGTTAAACTCCGATAATATGCGTGAAAAGCGGATATTACCCTTATAATCTGTGACTTCGGAGTTTTTTTGAGGAGTTTATTGCATGTCTGAAGAGCAGGTTTAGGCGCATTGGAGTCCAACGAGTCTCAAAAATTGACATGATGGGTAAGCGGGCATGACGAATTCCCAAACCGATAATATATACCATATATCGACTGAAGCCTTTTATACTCAGCAGCCGCCCACATTTTTCTGAAAAGTTATGACGATTCAGACGAAGGGATTTTCACGTGGTGGTGGGAAGAAAGTTGTCGGAAAGGTGTATCCATGTTTGATTGGAAGCGCTTTTCTCCGTGGCTTCTCCCACGCCCTCTGTCATATCGTGTATCAAGTTCGAGGAAAAGAAGCGATACGAACCATTTGTGGCTCTCCCGGAAGCACTTATGAGCTCTATCCGCGAGATTATTCGACTTACTAGCATCAAGGGGGATAAAGGAACGAAGAGAACCTTGGTGCCCAATGACGCACGACTATTTACAGTGGGCGGCAATAACGGGCGGACTAGATAGTTCATGGATGAGCCGTCAATTCGTTATTGTGCACTTCTGCGAATTGCGAGAGGGACGTTGCATCTCCATATACAATCTCACACTCCAACAACGATTATTAACTTCCAACTCACGGCTCTAATAGTATCTCGTCCATAAGGCTCACAGTCATGATGGAGTATCCCCTCTATCATTTTCATCAGCTCGGTTTTGTGGATCTGGTAAAGCCCCGCAACAAACTAATATGTTCGAAGATTCAATCGATGTAGAAGCTGTTAAATGGGAACGTATGTTCGATTCTCACTTCAAAGAAATTAAACATAACTGAATGTTTGATCTCTAGCACCTCTTGCTCGCTCGTGGGGACAGAGGTTTGAATATTTGGACCTAGTACGTCTCGTGAAATACGAACATGCTCTCAGCCTGTCCTATTAAAGCACCGAGAAGCCGCGCCTTATGCGTGCGGGACAATTTTTCTATGCGCTGCTCCAGGGATCCCACAAAAATGCAGATCTGGATAAGGTCATTACGGTATACGAGACTGCGGTCAGACTTACACTGGATGGCCACCAATGCCTAGCGCTAAACTTGAATTTCGAAGACTATTTACATGGACTATGTCTATTTCCCAAGGTACATACCATCGTACTTGCCAATTCGTATGCCTTGCCACCTAACCACTCACCAAACCCTCACTGCAAACACTGCAGCACCATCGTCCCTCAACCGTATCGTCCCCCACTCCATATCAACAACCCCGCCTTCACCTCATAAGGTTTTACGCTTGCCAGATCGGAGGATGACAATATCCGTGCAAAAGTACATCACGAGCTGGAGAGCGATGATGTGAGGAAGATGAGGATTAGGTTGCAAGGCAGATTCCGAGGCCTCCACTAGATCTTCATCGAAGATGTCGAAAGCTCGAACGGCACCTGCGTCAGCAGTGATCGACTCAATCTAGAGGGCCTCGAAAGCTCAAGTCAGATGGCCTAGTCGTGAGTATCTCCATCCTGCCATTGGTATTTTCTGAAGATTTTTTTACAGCTATTGATTGCATGATGAGAGGATGAGAGTGACAGGGTTTGAAATGTCCGTCCTCCACCATAATGGTCTCAACGACATTCTGGCTGACGAGATGGCCGCGAGTCATTCCATTCATCTTACACAAGCTAATCACATTCTCCAGGGCCTCGACGAAATGCTCTAAACCTTCTCCTTCCTCGCATACGTCAAAATAACCTCGATACCGCCGGCCCGCTCTTAATCGTCATACCCAAATCGACTTTCCAAACTGGGCGTGCCAGTTGAAACAATGGACTCCACACATGAACATCGTCATCCTATGGACTACAAAATCAACCCCATCGAGAAGTCCACTTACAAGAAATCTTAGGTCAGGAGGACGAGCCGACGCGAAGCGTCGGCGAGGACTACTATGAAGAGTAGACCAGGCTTTCGATCCTTTGGATCTCATCAGTACTTTTGGTGCTTCCTTTATCCCTTCGGGCGGCGGCTGTGCACCATAGATGCGGCAGCTGCATTTTTGCTGCGTTTCTGCCTTAGACAGAGGACATATCTAAAAATAGAATACTTGGCGACAACGTTCAAATCGCATTGTAGCGTAATTAGCCGGAACGAGGCAGGGCTAGTCTCATGATTCCAGACGACGCGGCCATGCGAGCAATGCATGAACAATATCATCAGCATAGCAATGGCGTTGAGGGGACGGGGGACGTGGCTAGGCGGCGAGGGCAGCGCGCAAGACAATAATCAGGGGTCTATTAGTAATTCATAAGAGGATTGGATAGCAAGTCACTTACGGTAATTGGGATACAATCCAGCACAGGCTTCACGACATGACCAAAGATTTGATAGGACAGAGGGGAAATTTGCACCTGTAGTGGTCTCGGCGCGTCGCATGGCTTTCACATCTCGTGGATGCCACTAACCAAAACAATTGATTCAACAAATATTGGTTCCTGACATGTCTTGTAAGGAAAATTGTCGAGTGGGATATGCATCACGTCATCTAAACCTGCCATTAGCACAAGAGCATCACAGCGACGTTTATGGACATTAACAACTACTACAGGGCCGGCATCGGCAGCCCTGCAAAATTGTGCAAGTTTCTTCGGTCGCAAGAAGTCTTCGAATCCCGGGATACCTCAAGCAGTAGACCTAGTCCAACCCTCAGTTTGAAGCGCGAAACGTGACTTGAGATCATGTGCTTTCCAACATGATTTTTCGTTTCGCGCTTCAAATTGAGGGTTGGACTGAGTTTAGTCAGCATCATACTGCTCAGCGGAAATAGCTACTGCTGCTGCTTCACTACCAATGTTACCCAAAGTGAGTTCACTGTGCCGTACTAGTATTGTCTGGCCCGTCCAGGTAACTTGAGGCGGAAGGTCAGCCCTGCAGAGCAGATCAGATGGAATTTACCACGTGGAAGCTAAACGTGGGACCCATTGTAAGGCCACCCGGAATCATATTGAAGGAGCCCACAGAACAGGTAGCAGCACAGTGTGTGATGGCAGCGCTCGTAAATGAGCTCTCCCTCCAGAGTGCTTGAATCGGGGTGCGAAGGAGTTGCCCAGATTGTTCAGACAACCAGGCTTTTCAGTATGGCCTTCAGGAGCAAGATACACGGCTCGTTCGTGAGAGGGATGGCCCTTTCAATATCAACTAGGTGAGCGGGATGCGCGGCTCGTTCGTGAACAGAGATTGCCTTGTCAATATCAATGAGGTCTCCGAAGCGCTCGAATTTGCGCAAGGTGATGTCGATATTGTTCAGATGGTCAGGCTTGTCAGCGTGTCCTTCGGGAGTGAGATGCACGGTTCATTCGTGAGCAGAGCTTGCCTTGTCAATGGCTGTAATGCTACCGAAATATATATTGCGACGGAGTAGTGTTATTCCTAGCATAGAATAGAGTTCAGCCTTTACGGAGGAGTGTATGCATAATCACTTGTGGTGTACGAGCTTGGATGCCTTGACCCTTACGTGAGGAGGGACGCGACGACGTCTGCACCGGCTTTCCAGAAGAAGTATTTGTCGTGGAGGACACAGTTCACTTTCTTAGTCCAAAGTTGATTAGCAGGGGATATTGGAGTACCTTTGCGGTTGAAAAGCTCGGAGCTGTATTGCCCGCAAAGGCCATTCTAATAAGCATCAAGTTCAGAGCCCACAGATACCACCACTCCTTCGGCCCAGCTCTTTATCTTATGATCAAAGCGGGCGCGAGTCTCGCGATCGTGATCTTGAACCATCTTGACAAGGTAAGGATTTGACAGCCCGGCGTAGTGCCTGGCAAAGGTCAGCGGGGTCCATATTGTCTTCCCAATCTTCATCGTCATCCAAGCCGTCATCGGAGTCAAGAAAGATAAGGCCAGATTCGTCACGGTTGAAAAGACGCGTGAAGTCTCTCTGACAACCTCGGTTGCGCACAGAGCTTCCAATTGGGTGCTTCCGCCAGCTGCAAAATTCTCCTCGCCATGATTGTCACTCTGTCCCGGCTCCTGTGGACCTGAGCGGCTGGTGGATCGTGCGTTATGGCCTGGAGGTGATAGGTCGAGTGTTCTGGATGTGGAATCGTCATCGGGTGGAGGTGGGGGTAGAGACAAATTGATATTGCGGGAAACGGAAGGCGAAAGGCTGCGTTTGCTATACTCTGGGAGGCGCACAAGCTCCGCGTCGCTTAGCTTGACTGGAGGATTGAAACTTTTAAACTATGAAGGTCTATGAGCAGAATTCAACACAAATCAGGCTGTATACGCACGAGAGTGATCGCTTTCAATGTCACCACTTGAGGCACAAAGTACAGCTAGGTCTCGTGTCTTTCCATCCTCCGATTTTCAAGGGCTCACCAAATGCAACAGGAGTTGGGAAAAGAGGTTGCGCTTGTTCAGGAGGGGTTGTTTCTTGAAAAGGCAGTGGGATGTGGATCTGTTGAAAGACGACGGGTTGGCTGACCGACCAGTTGATCGAGGTAAGATGTGAAATGGGATCTGTAGTTGAATAAGCAGGAACTGGGAAGACAATAAACTCCAGGCCTAAGGTGGAGGTGCTGGATGATAGTAGAATTGGGTGGTGGTAATTGCGGCAAGTGGCACGAGACGGCAAATCGGTGACAGAAGGTAAATTAGAGCCGGGGCCAGTAAGGTCTTCAGAGAGTCGATAATAATGATCTCGCCGATATAAGGAATATAGCGATCTTCCACAAACTTATGCTTGACAAGTTCGCGGACAGAACTCGGCAGTACCGAAGATGTTGACATTATACAGGACTAGACTCGCGGGCTCTTGCGTTGTCGGAAGCAACGCACGACTCCCAAATCGCCCGTCTCCGCTACATCCACCAAATCAAACTTCTCCACTTCTTCCCGTGCCTCGAAAGCGTTGGCGGTGGCACTTTCTGAGGAAGAGGAAGGATGAGCAGTTCTGCATCGAGTTCCGGTTCCGGTTCCGATGCAGAGGATGGAGAGGGAGTAGCGTACATATCCTTTTAAAGTCATTTACCGTACTTAATATATGTAGCGTCGCCGTGTGGCAAAGACGCCCGAGTTTCATGTCATTCTCTCTTGCCATATAAGAGGTCGTGTGCCCTAGCCTGAGCGACGATATCTGAACGTTGCGATATCGTCCTCAGAACTCCGTCCGATAGTCTCGCGCGACTTGTTACATTATTCAAATTCTATTCCTTTCTTTTGTTTTCGCTTTTTTTCTGGCATCTCAATTTTTGGTTCGCATCTTCGATTTTCTTTTTTGCTTTCTGTTTCCCTCTCTTCGTATTACTTCCCTGTTACAGTCGCAATGATTGCCCAATATTTCTGCAGAACAGCTCCGGGCAGCATGATATTGGCTCAAGGGGTTCTGGAACCTTGATTTTCTGTTGTTGCTGATGGCTGAATATTGAGAGGCTCTGTTGTACAGACGCAATAGAAAAAGGTCGTATATAAGTTATCGTCCACGTTTCCCCCATCCTACAACAAACACCCCTCACGATGAAATTCTTCGCCCTTGCTATACCCCTCTCCCTTGGTCTATGCAGTTACTGCATTTTACCTTTTCGAGGAAACGCGGATGCAAGTATTTGCAATGGCGGCATTGGTATCAACGTAGTACCACCAAAGTTCCCTGACGCTGGTTCTTGTATGTTATCTTCTACCGAATTCGTATCGGTTCTAATGCATATTGCGATTGCTTTAGGGAATATTTACGATTCTAAATGTGACGACCCGCAGTGGGGGTCTATCGACGGAGGTAAAACCGTGTGTGATATTGACATGATTCAGTGTGATTCCTTGGGAGTCGTCAAGGGTTACACAACCAAGGAGGGGGAGAAGTAAGCCGTATTTTACGCAGCTTACATACGCCGTTAACGGGCGAGATAGGTACTCATGCCATAAGCCCCAAGTCCGCCAACTTGAGGGCGCAATCTGTCAAATTGGTATTGGCTTGACTGTCATCGGCTTCTGCGTAAGTTCAATTCATTCTCGGTCATATACCGAACGGAATTTGCTCATGAAGGCCGTGATATATCATTAGTGCACTAAGGATTAAGTTTGCGTAACAATACATAGTCAGACAGTATACACGCCGAGTCTCTGTCTTCGCATCAATTGCCCCGGTGCCATTAGCCTACTGGAGTCTTGGAGCAGTTCTAGCTAGCCCTGTTATAGATAAATCCATCCTATCGATATTATACGAAACGAGCAATTCGGTGGCTTGATTCAAGCTATCTCGGAGAGTGCTAACACGGCAATTCCCAGAGTTGTCCATTGTTAACTATT
>WNFI01409435.1_pt1 | contig 14172 bp, 14 predicted proteins | sample 5400471 | NCBI WGS metagenome assembly WNFI01 (sample SAMN13153348, study PRJNA577476) | soil metagenome | isolation source: 100 cm saprolite on Douglas fir-dominated hillslope | place: USA:California | collected 2013-09-17 | reverse complement strand
CTGGATTTCCGATCCGCAGGAAGGAGTGAACAACGTGCGCTCGGAAGTGAATCGCGCCATCTGGCGGCTGTTCAAGGAGCACAAGATCACCATCCCCGTGGCGCAGCGGGAAATCGTCGTGAACAACTCTCCTCTCGACCTCGGCTGACCGCTCGTCCCCATGCCCCTGATCATCACACCGGACATCGTCATCCCCGACGAGGAATTGGAATGGAAGTTCATCCGCTCCTCGGGCCCGGGCGGTCAAAACGTCAACAAGGTGGCGAGCGCCGCGCAACTGCGCTTCCTGCTGCCGCAGAATACGTCTCTGCCCGTGACGGTCAGAAACCGCCTGCGCCGGCTCGCCGGCCAGAAGCTCATCGACGACGGCAGCATCCTGTTCAAGTCCATGAGCGAACGCAGCCAGGACCAGAATCGCCGCGCCGCGCTCGAACGCCTGGAAGCCATGATCCGCGCGGCAATGATCGAGCCGAAGATCCGCAAGAAGACCCGTCCGACGAAAGGCTCCAAGGAACGGCGCATCGAATCTAAGAAGCGGCGCGGCGCCACCAAGCAACAACGCGGCGGTCAGGGCTGGGAGTAGGCGATTACGACTGGTTGACGGCTAGCGATCGCCTGGCAGGGTCGGAAGACGCTGCAAGGCAACGACGGACACAGTTGCCTTGCAGCGTCTTCCGACCCTACCAGCCGAGCACTCAAACCGGTCATCACTCGCAACTCGTCCCTGCGCGCGAATGTTGATCGGTACCGCGTGGCGGGCCAGGGGGATAGGAAGGGCTAGCAGGCAACTGTGTCCCCCCGTTGCCTGCTAGCCCTTCCTATCCCCCCGGCCAGTTCGAAACCGCTCAACATCCGCGCGCGGAGATGCTAGGAGCCGAGGGTGACTTGCAGAATGCTGTGTCTGATTTGCTCCGAGAGGACCAGCTGGGCGTCCGCGGCAACTCCCAGCAGCGGTTCGCCGAATGACAGCCGGCCGTCCTCGGACGCTTGAATCACGTTTCGCCGGCGCAAGAGATCGATGAAGTTGCGGAACAGGCTCTTGTCGAAGAACTCCGGTGAATTCAATCCATAGAGCACGGACATGCGCTGGGCCATCAAATGGCAGCGCTGCTCGAGCGCCTCCTGGGTGATGGCGCCGCTGCCCGCTTGCAGCAGCAAGGCGATCGCCAGGTAATAGCGCTCGATCGTCTGTATGGTCGCCTGGGCGAGCACCGACAGCCGGATGGTCGAGCAATGAATCGGCGACCGCGCCCACCGACGCCTCATCCCAGCGCAGGAACAGCTCGGCTGAAATGTAGGGGTAGACACGCCACACCAAGCGGCGGATGTCGGCCGTGCGCATGCCGGCGTTGCTCACGAAACAGCAGGCGAGCAGCGATGGCATGGCGAATAGATGCAGGATGTTGTTGCGATAGTACGTGGCCAGCACCGCGTTCTCGGTGTTCATGCGCATGATGTCGCCGAGCGGGTGCGCCTGCCTCTCCAGCATGCCCATCGTTTCGGCGTAGCGGATCATCTGCGCGCCGCTGTCCGAGGGTATGGTCACCAACGGTCCATAGGGCGCATCGCGCAACAGCGATTGATACAGCTCGACCTGGCGCACCAGGTCGACTTCGGGCAAGGCCTGGCGCGGGGTCGCGAGAATCGCCATCGCCACCAGGTTGATCGGGGTCACGGCGGCCGCCGCATTGATCTCGATATTGATCCGGGTGGCAAGATCGCCGATGGCGTCGCTGATCCATCCCGACCGCGATTCCGAGTCTCCAGGGTGCGCGCTCCGCCAGTCCGGGTTGCGCCGGGACAGCAGCGCGTCGAGCAGAATGGGCTCGCCCAAATTGACGTGTACTTTGCCGAGTTTGCTGCGCAGCACCGACACGACTGCCTATCGCGAAAATAGGCCCGCACGGTCATCGACAGCATGCCGGTGCGCGGCGAGAGCAGGCGGCCGGTGCGGCTGCGGCCTCCCTCGATGAAATATTCCAGCGAATGTCCGCGCGTCATCATGATGCCGAGATATTTGGCGAACACCGTGGCGTACAAGTCGTCGCCCCTGAAGGTGCGGCGCAGAAAGAACGCGCCGCCCATCCGGAGGAAGCGTCCGATCACCGGTAAATTGAGATTGATTCCCGCCGCCACGTGCGGAACCGCGAACCCCTTGCGATAAATCACATAGGAGAGCAGCAGATAATCCATGTGACTGCGATGGCAGGGAACGTAAATGATCTCGGCGCCGTCGCCGAATTCGTTCAATTTTTCGACATGCTCGAAATCCACGCCGTCATACAGCCGGTTCCACAGCCAGCCCAACATCACCGACATGAAGCGCACGAAGGATTGAGAATAGTTCGCGGCGATTTCAACCGCGTACTTGCGCGCCGCGAGCAGCGCGGCGCGGCGCGACCACCCGCGCGCCTGCATTTCGCGGCGCACGACGCTGCGCACGTCGGCGGTCTTGAGCAATTGCGCCACCAGGGTACGGCGATGCGAAAGATCGGGCCCGATGGTCGACGCGCGCTGCGCACGCAGGTTGGAGCGGAGGTTGCGCAGTATCCAACGCACGCCGCGCTGCTGGCTCATACCGTCCTGCAGGGCGTCGCGCAGCCGCACAGGCTCGCCGAAGTGCACCAGAGTGTTGCGGCCGTTGAACAGCACATTGAGAACCTTGCGGAAGCGCCCGACCAGCACCCAATCTTCGGCGAACAAGAGACCCCAGAGGCTGGCTTCCCTGTGCGGCGCGCGGCCCCAGAAAATGGCGACCGGCAGGAGATCGACATCGACCTCCGGATGAGCGGCCGCGGCGGCGACCAGTTGCACCAGGTAGCGCGGCGCGCGCACAGCATCACGGGTCGTGAACAGGCCCGTGGGCCGCATCAATTCGAAGTAGGCTTTGTCCGCGCGCCGCTTGCCCATCCGCAATCGCCGCTCGAGACGGGGCAGCCGGAGCGACGCGCACACCATGCTCAACACCGCGAGATCGGTTTGACTCTCGCGTTCCAGGACGTAGCAGACCGGCCGGGGCCGAGCTGCGATCGCGGCCGCCGCATCATCGGGCTTGATGGTTACCCGCACCCATAGGCTCAATACCTTGCGGACACTCCATTGCCACGCCCGCCTCAAGTTAAGGAGCGGTGTCGCCGCGCTCTTGAGCGTCGACCGCCTTGCGTGTGGCGTCGGTGTTCGCGTCGACGGTTTTTTGTACCTCTCGCGCGCGCTGTTCCGTCTGCAGCAAGGGCTCGAATACCGTCTTCTTGGGCGGCGGCTCGTCAGACCCGCAACTCATGATGAACAAAACCGGCAGTGATATTGTCAAAATCCTAAGCCAGCCCATGTACACCTCGGAACCGCCAGCCCCATGAGGTACGGAGTGTACAATCGTTCAGGACTTGCAGTCACTCGGAGTTCGCGCATGTTTCGTTTTGCATTGCTGATGCTCTTGTCCACCGGCCTCTATGCCGCGCAGTCGGCCGTCGACATCGAGACCGCGGCGAAGATCTATCAGGATGCCGCCATTCGCGAACAGGTGCGCGCCTCGTTGGGAGCGATGCCGGCGCATATACGGCAGCTGTTCTCCGCGGACACTGCCGCGCAGCTCTCCGACAGCCAGCTCAACGCAGTCACCGCAGCCGCCAAGCGTGGATTTCGCATCGACGTGTTCGAAGCGCCTGCCTTGAGCGCGCTCGCCGCCAATCTCGACGCCGCGACGGTGAAAAAGACCGACACCTTTCTCGAGAGCGATCTCGGCCGCCGCATGGTGGCCGCGGACATGGCCACGGCCAAGCTGGACGAACCCAAAATCGAGAAAATCATGAATGGTGAGATCACCGCTCCCTCGACGCCGGAACGCGATGCCCTGTTCGATAAATTGGAGCAAGCATCGCGTTCCACCGAATCCACGGTGCAGATTTTCCTCAGCATGGGACAGGCGGTGGCGATCGGCACCGCGGTCGGATCCGGGAGGGACAGGGCGGCCGTCGCAGCAAGCGCGTCCGCCTACGTCGCCTCACTGGGCGCCGGTTTCGACGCCATGGGCAGGCGCTGCGGCGAACAGCTGGGAGAGAGCCTGCGCGAGCTCGCCCAGGCGCAATTGGATGTGCCCACGGTGGGTCCGCCGCCGCCGGCCATCGCGGCGCCGGCACCGGTTCCGGTCAAGTAGGCTTATCGAGAGCGGTCAAGAACGCCCGCAGCAGCACGGAAATCGCCTCGATCCGATCCTCCAGCCGATGGTCGGAGTTGAGCAGGTGCAGCGCCGCCTGATGCTCGCGCGCCCAGCGAATGCTGTTCTCCACCGGCACGATGACATCGTGCCAGCCGTGCACGATGGCGGTCGGACAAGCGACATCCTGCGGCGTGTATTCTTCGTAACCCGCCATATAAAAGGCCGGCGCCAGCAGGAACAGGCCGCGGGCCCCAAGCCGGCTGGCCGCGGCGGCGGCGACATGCCCGCCCATGCTCGAACCCACCAGCACCAAGGGTTCCCCAAGCTCCTTCCCGACGCCTATGAGCTTGCGGACGCGATCACCGGGATCGTCCAGGCCTCGATAGTCGACCGACTCCGCGGCCCACCCTTGAGTACGGACCACGGCCGCCATGGCCGAGATCTTCGAGCCCCACGGGCCGCTTTCCTTCCCATGCGAGAACACCACCGTACCCGACGATCTGGTCATAACGCCCCAATGCTAAAGAAACTTAGGCTTCCGGCCGCTAACTGACGGATGGCACTGGATGAAGAGCAATCGAGCGCTGCGCACGAGATGCGTCGCGCCATCGACTGCCTGCGGGACTGTGCCGACCTCGCCGAGGTAGATTCCGCGACTCTCGAGGCGCTGGCAGCCGGCGCCGTGCATTTTTCGCTGCCGGCAGGCAGCTTGCTGTTCGAATCGGGATCCACTCCGGATGGAGTATATCTGGTCGCGAGCGGTCGGCTAGGCGTCAAAACACTTGGGATAAGTCGCTTGACCGCCGAAATCGAGCGCAGCGAACTGGTCGGCGAGACCGGTTGGCTGCTGAAAGAGCAGCGCAGCGCCACGGTGTTCGCCCTGCGCGACAGCGAGTTGCTGCTGCTGCCGAACTCGGTGCTGGATGCCGTTGCCGCGCAATCCACGGATTTCTCGCTGGCGCTTGCACGACTGTGCGCCCGGCGGCTGCGCCGCAGCAATCGGCAGGATCTCGAGCAAAAGCGGGGACGCATCTTCGCCATTGTGCCCAACAGCATCGAAGTCGACGTCGCCAATCTCGCGACCCGCCTGGTCGCGGAGTTCACACGCGCGGGGCGGACCGAGCTGGTGTGGGATGCACGAGCCAGCACCCACACCGCCAGCTGGTTCAATGCCATGGAAGAATTGAACGACTATGTGGTGTATGTCGCGGATCCCAGCGCCTCGGGTTGGACGCGCCAGTGTTGCCGCCAGGCGGACGTGATCCTGCTGGCCGCACCCGCCGGCGCGAATCCGAAGCCCTGGCCGGGCGGCATCGCCGAGGCGGCGGCCCGCGGCGCACGCGTCGAACTCGCCCTGCTGCACGACGAGCGCATCGAAACCGGCGCTGCCACGCGGTGGCTGCAGAATTCACCGGTCGCCCTCCACCACCACCTCGTAGACGCTGCCGATCTCGGCAGACTCGCCCGCCTGCTGACACGGCGCGGGGTCGGGCTGGTGCTGTCGGGGGGCGGCGCGCGCGGCTTTGCCCACTTGGGCGTCATTCGGGCGCTGCGCGAGGCACGCGTGCCCATCGACTTCGTGGGCGGTTCGAGCATCGGATCAATCATCGCGGCCGGTGTCGCGGTCGGATGGAGCGACGACGAAATGCGCATGCGCTACCGCCGAAGCTTCGTCGATACCAACCCGGTCAACGATTACACCTTCCCGTTCGTGGCTCTGACCCGCGGCCGCAAGGTCTCGCGGCTGCTGCAGAGGGAGTACGGCGACGTGTTGATCGAAGACTTGCGCCGGCCTTTCTTCTGCATCAGCGCCAATTTGACCACCGGCCGGGCGCTCGAGCATCGCGACGGCCGCCTCGCCGACGCGCTGCGTGCGTCGGTCGCGATTCCCGGCGTCATGCCGCCGTCGTACCGCGGCCAGGATGTGTTGGTCGACGGCGCGGCGATCAACAATCTGCCGGTCGACATCATGCAAAACCACGCACCGGGGCTGGTGATCGGCAGCGACGTGGGTGCGGATCGATTTGCACTGGACCGCCGCGGCAAGCGCAGCATCAATATTTTTCAGATATTGATGCACTCCGGCATGATCAATAGCGCGGCGAGCGCAGCGGTGCAGCGCGAGCTTGCCGATGTGTTGCTGAAGCCGCCGCTCGGGAATGTCGATCTGCTCAATTGGCGCGCGTTCGATCGCGCGATTCAGGCCGGTTACGATTACGCTCGAGCTACGCTCGACGCCCTGCCGGCCATACCGCGTCTGCCGGCCGCGGCCGACCCAACGTCGCGCAACTCCTTGGCGACGGAATTGGAAAGACGCCTCGCCGCCCTAGTTACTCGACGCTCCGCGTCTCGCCCCTAGCGGGGCCATTGCGCTGCGCAGTCCCTGCTCCGCGCAAGCCCTGGGTGGCCATCCATGGCCACCCGTGCGACGCATGCGTCGCACCCCTTCGGGCGTTCAAGTCGGCCAGACGGCCGACTTAGTTAAGTCCGGATAGGCTCTGGGCGAGGCTGTCGACCCATTCGAGTTCCGCCGGGCTGTAGTGCGCGGCATTCAATCGATTCAAACTGACGGGCACTATCTTGCTGCCCGACGCCGAATGCACGATGCGGAAGCTGTGAAAGCCCGGCGTGGCCCGGGCGGCGAAGCCGATCAGCAGTTGAAATTCGTCGCGCTGATCGCAACGGACGAAAAAGGCGTCCTGCATTCGCCGCGTGCCGAAGGCATGGTTCTCGTAAAGCCCCTCGAAGAACGCACGCACCTGGGATGCCGCCATCTCGGCAACTTCGAGGTGCGGCTGCGCCATTGCCACCCAGCGGGTGCCGCGCTCGATACTGTTGACGATGAAGAGTGCAAGACGGCGCGCCGCCAGGTACTGCCAATCGGCGCTGGCCGTCGCACCCGCCGCCAGGGTACGCGCAGCGACGCCGATCCGCGCGGCGGACCGAACGGCCTGGATGGTGTTGACCCCCAAGGTGGCGAGCCGCATGCGGCGGTCTTCGGTCACGAGGCAGGTCGGCCGGTAGCCGGGACGCAGGACGGCCTCGTCGTTCTTGGCGGGAACCCAGACCGGCGCGGCCTCGTCGCAACGCGCCAGCATGCCGGCAACCGCGCCGCAGGGCGCGAACGATTCGAAATGGCCGCGCAGCTTGTCGTGCGCCAGCACGCGCGGGAAATACATCAAGGCATTCTCGTTGAAGAAATTCCAATCCCGCATGCCCTTCAGGGCATCGTCCGCCGTATGCCAGCTCGACGGCGGATCGACGATCAAGAGCGCGCGGCGCTCCTTGCAGTATCGGGCGCCCACCAACAGCGCGCTCGGCCCCACGTCCCGATCGCGCGACAAGGGAGGAATGCAAAGGAAATTGAAATAATCCGAATGGTCCAGTGCGAAAAGACCGGTGCGATCGCCGGGGCTGCCGATCAGGTCATAGTCGGTGAGCGGCGCACCGTCGTCGCCGTCGGAATTCGAATTGACGTAACCGCTCGCCAATCCGCTGGCCGCGTCCATGGTGCGATCGGGCCGTTCCGCCGGGACCTCGCCGGCCAGCCGAATCAGCTCCGAATCGGCGATCGCGCGCGGCAAATAACGTTCGGCCGTCGGCTCGAGCGACAGCTTGTGGAATATCTCCTGATCCTCCACCTGGGCGGTGCCCTGAGCGCGGACGCGCTGTACCGTCAGATTGAATTCCAAGCGGTCTTCGGCCGCGATATTGTCGTAGTCGACGCTGGCGCGAAGAAATTCCCGGGTACCGGGCCGCATCGCCCCCAAGCGAAGTGCCCCGGCACCCGCATTCAAAGTCAACGTCGCCGAGCGCGCACCGTTGACGACGCGCACGATGAGGGCCTCGCGGCCGCCGTGATCGAAGAATTGTTCGACGGCGTACCCCAAGGGACTCGGCTGCCAGAGACCGCCGAACACATGCTGGAATTCCGTGAAGCTCGTGATCGATGTCGGACGATTGACCGGTCCGCGCAGCGTGCGGCCGACGAACGCGGTGCGCGCCGTGCCGAGACGCGTGATGGCTTGATCAGGGCCGCGTTCTTCCTCGACACGGATCCCTAAGGTTCTCGGCGTCACCAAATTCTCTCTCTCGGGCGCACTTTGTAAACTTTACCATAACGGAACGTCGCGCCGCTTGAGAAAGGGCACGAGCAGCATGCCGGTCAAGAATCCGCCGATGTGCGCGCGAAAGGCAACGCTCGCTCCGCCGTCCGGCGCCGCAAGGTCGCTGATCAGCTGAACCGCAAACCACAACAACAGCAGGAGCCTCGCGGGCAGCTCCAAGGTCGTGAAGAAAAACGGCAGCAGCACCAACGTCAAAACCTTCGCTCGGGGAAACAGCAACAAGTACGCGCCGAGCACTCCGGAGATCGCGCCGCTCGCGCCGATGATGGGATACGGCGAATCGGGAGCGGACAAGGCCTGAGCGAATATCGCGGCGACGCCGCAGAGCAGATAGAACACGAGGTACCGCGCATGCCCCATGGCATCTTCGACGTTATCCCCGTAAATCCACAGGAACAACATGTTGCCGAGCAGATGCATCCATCCGCCATGCAGGAACATGGATGTGATCGGCGATGCGAAGCGGGGTATCCACTGTAAATCGGGCGGCAATCGCGCATCCGTCAGGAGCACCGCGGGAATCGCACCCAGCGCGGCCACCGCTTGACGGCTCGCCGCGGTATCCAGCGAGCGCTGCCACAAAAAGACACAGGCGCAGCTCACGATCAGGGAGATCGTGACGAAGGGTTTCAAGGCGGATGGCGAGTCATCCTTGAGCGGAATCATCTCGGCGTCTTTGTTGCTCGACGCGGGCTTGCTCCTCGAGGCGAGCTTGTTCCTCGCGGCGGGCTTGCTCCTCCGCGCGAGCTTGCTCCTCCGCGCGAGCTTGCTCCGCTTCCGCTTTCTTGCGTGAGATTTCCTCGAGCATCACCTTCATCCACTCGCTGGTCATTCCGATCCTTCAGCGGCGGTGGGATTGACGATCGCGTCGATCGCGGCCACCGTTTCCGGGTGATAACCGGGACGTGCCTTGGCGTACACGCGCTTCGCCAATGTGCTGCCGGACGGCGTTTTCATCAGATCGACGTACAGGGGTGCGATCAACTTGCGGCGGCCGACGGTGGTCAGGTACTCCTCGAGACGCGCAAAGCTCGGTTGATAGTTGTTGCGAATCACGAGCACCAGCCAACTGTGTTCGATTTCCGCGTTCTGACTGCGAGTGAAGCCGTACGCCTGGTCCAGACGCCCGAGCTCAACGGTGCTCAAGGCAGCGGGCATGTTATCCAGGAAATACAGCCACTGCTGGGTGACCCAATCGAGGCCGAACTTCTTGGGCTCGAGCTTGCCGCCGAGCCACGCGGTCCGCGCGTCATCCACCGGCGAAAAGGCGCTCGAGACCGGTAGGACGGCACCGGCCGGAAGGCCCGGATCATTCTCCCAGGCAAGCACCTCTGCGTGGGTGACGATGCCGGGAAAGCGATCGAGCAGGTTCTCGGTAAGGTACTGGTTGAACTGCTCGGTGGTGATGCTCTTGAACGCGAAGTGATCGAAATAGCCGCGCAGGAAGGCATCGAATCGCTCGCGCCCGAATTTCGCGTCGAGGTAGCTCAGGAACAACCGGCCCTTCTGGTAGGGCACGTCACTGAACACGAGGTCCGGGTCGCGATCGCGCAGGTCGATCGCCAGTACCTGATCCCTGGGCGGAAGCCTCGCCAAATCCTTGCGCAAGGACTGGAGCCCCAACACCCCCTCCATGGACGCGCGCTGCTCGCCGTACACCACGGCCGTGATGCGGCTCTCCAGATAGACGGTGAACGCCTCGTTGAGCCAGAGATCGCGCCAGGTCGCGTTAGTGACGAGATTGCCCGACCAGGAATGCGCCAGTTCGTGTGCGATCACCGACACCAGGCTCTTGTCGCCCGCGATCACCGTGGGCGTGATGAACGACAGCCGCGGGTTCTCCATGCCGCCGACGGGAAAACTCGGCGGCAGCACCAAGATGTCGTAGCGCGTCCAGCGATAGGGCCCGAATAATTTCTCGCTGGTGGCAATCATCGACTCCGTGTCCGCGAATTCCTTGGCGGCCGCCTTGACCACGGGCTTTTCGGCATACACTCCGGTGCGCGGCCCCGTCTCCTTGAATTGCAGATCCCCGACCGCCAAGGCAATCAAATAAGAAGGAATCGCCTGGGGCATGACGAACGAATACTCGCCGTTGCGCTTATGCGTAGGATCGTTCTCCGCGCTCATGACCGCCACCACGTCGGCGGAGGTATGAATCTTGGCCTTGTAGGGGGCGCGCACCTGCGGCGTGTCCTGCAGCGGGATCCAGGTACGCGCGCCTATCGGTTCCGACTGGGTGTATAGAAACGCTTTGTGGCGGCCGGCCGTTTGCTTCGGCGTCAGCCACTGCAATGCAGCGGCCGTGGGCAGGGTTTCATAGTCGATTTTGATGAACTCGACGGGCTTGCGCGACGGCGGCAGGTCGATGACCAGCGCGCTGCCCAATATGGGATCCGGCTTCTCCAGGTGAAACGGCCGGCTGACCCAGATGGTTTGATTCTTGGCCGTCGCGCCCAGCACGTCCGTGGACTTCTGGGTCACGTCATTGATCATCAGGTCTTTGGTATCGAGCACCAGCTGCGTCGCGCGCGGATCGAGCCGTTTCAACTCGAGCCCGACGACCCCGCTGATCACCTTGCCTTCGAGGTCGACCCGCAAATCCAAATCGATGTACGTGGTGCGGAACTGATCGACATTGGTGAAGGAATGGTAGTCGAGACCCGGTTCGATCGGCGAAAGGTCGGCGCCGGCCGCCGGCAACCCCGCGCAGGCGAGAATGAGGCCTCCAACACGGACGCGCATCTTAGGATGCTGCCATCAGCGGACGGACGCTTGGGTCTGCGATGCGGGAGGGGCTTCGGTGCGGCCGCCGACCAATTCCTTGAACGTCTTTTCGTCCACCAGCAACCCGGTCTTGCCGTCCCAATTGGAACCCGCCGGCAATGTGTTCTCGACCAGCAACGATTTGCCGATCACATCGTCGATCCCGCCGAAAGTCCCCGTGATGGGCACGGGCACGGCGCGCGGGGTGTGCGCCAGATCCCCGACGCGTTGCCAGTCGATTTCCTTATCGTGGTCCGAGATCTTCTTTTGCAGCTTCGGGTTCAGCAGCTTGGACAACAGGGCCTTGCGATTCTTGCTCCAATCGCGTGAATCGTCTTCCATCACGGTGTAGGCCTGCAGGTACAGCGTGCCGTCGCGCCATCCGAAAAGATAAGGCTGATTGACCACGGTCACCTTGGTGCCGATCGGGATCGTGTCGAAAAATGCAGCGATGTCTTCAGGATACAAGCGAATGCAGCCGTGACTCGAGCGCATGCCCACGCCGTAGGGTTTGTTGGTGCCGTGAATCAAATAACTCGGCCACCCCAACCGGAACTCATATGCGCCGAGCGGATTGTCCGGCCCGGCGGGCACTTGCGCCGGCAGCTTTTCGCCATCCTCGGCATGCTCGTCGCGAACCGACTTGGGCACCACCCAGACCGGATCCTTTTGACGGCCGACAATCTTGGTCGTGCCTTCGGGAGTCTTCCAGCCCACCTTGCCGATACCGATGGGGTGGGTGAAGACGATCTGTGGTTCGCCCTTCTTGTGAGGCGGATAGTAAAAGATGCGCATCGCGGCCACGTTCACCACGACGCCCTCATGGGGAGCCGCCGGTAAGATGAATTGCGTGGGAACGACCACCTCGCGTCCGACGCCGGGCAGCCAGGGGTCCACTCCGGGATTTGCGGTGAGCATTTCCTCGTAACCCACGTCGAAGCGCCGCGCAATATCGGGCAGTGTGTCTTCCTTGCCGACGACGGTCTTCTGCACGTAGCCCACGATATCGTTGCCGGGCTCGACCGGAGAGCGGTCGGTCGCGTTGGGCTTGGGCAATTGAGGGGCCGGCGGCGGCGGCGTGACCACGGGCGGGGGCGCCACGGGCGCCGCGCGGAACAGCGAGCAGCCGCCCAACACCAACCCGCCGATGCAAACGGCTAGCTTCAGGATATTCATGGGCTCTATCTACAGCAAAGTCGGGCGGTCAGGCAATTGGTTATGAGACCGCGCCGGGGTTTTAAGGTTCGGCGGAAAGTGGCGCGCCAGTAAATCTCCGATGGCGTCGACTCCGGCGATCGAGCCCTCCTTGAACCGTCCCGCGCGGAAATGCTCTTCCATGAGGCGGCACACAGCCTCCCATTCCGCGGCGCTGACGCGGCCTTGGAAGCCCCGATCCGCGACGATTTCCACATTACGATCCGCCAGCTGCACGTAGATCAAGACCCCGTTGTTGTGCTCGGTGTCCCACACGCGGAGGTGCGCGAACACCTCCAGCGCGCGGGCACGGGGGGCCACGCCGTTCAGAATGTGCAGCGGCGTCAACGCGGTTTCGACCGCGAAGCGAATCTCGCCGGAGTGCGCACTCTCGACGCGTGCGATGGCCTTCTCGATGGCGTCGAGCGTTGCGCTGGGGAACAACATGCGTGTGCGCCAGTGCGTCGCTGCGGCATGGCGAATCAAGCGCCCGATCTGCATCACCAGCTCCCCGAGGCGCCGCCGCCACTGAAACCGCCGCCACCGCCGCTGAAACCACCACCACCGCCACTGCCTCCAAAGCCGCCGCCGCTAAAGCCACCGCCCAGGCCGCCCCCGAAGCCGCCTCCCCAGCCTCTGCCGGCCGACCATCCGCGAGAAGACGATCCCGCCAGCATGGCGAACAGGAATGCGACAACGCCGGCGCCAACGCCGATGGGCAGCAGGTGGCTCAAAGCCCAAGCAAGGCCGCCGGCAAGACCGCCCGTGGCCACCGACCCGAACAGTCTCCCGAATATGGCGCGCAGCACGCCGCTCGCGACGAATACCACCACCAGCAACAGCGGCAACAAGTGGCCTAACCCACTTCTGTGTTCCCATTTTCTGTCAGGCTCGGGCAACGGCTCACCGTTGACGACGGAGATCATTTTATCGACGCCGGCTTCGACACCGCGGTCATAGTCACCCAATTTAAAATGCGGGGTTATCGCCTCGGTAATAATGCGGTTCGAAATGGCGTCCGGCAGCGCGCCCTCCAAGCCCTGTCCCACCTCGATACGTACGCGTCGATCATTCTTGGCCATTATCAAGATTGCCCCGTCATCCACTCCCTTGCGGCCGAGCTTCCATGCTTCCGCGACGCGAATGCTGAATTGCTCGATTTCTTCAGGCTGAGTGGTCGGTACGATGAGCACCACGATCTGACTGCCCTTCCTGGCCTCGAGGTTCGCGAGCTTGGCCTCGATGCGTGTGACGGCTTCGCCCGACAAGGTACCCGTAAGATCGGTCACTCGCGCGGTCAAGGGCGGAACCGGCACTTCCGCCCGGACGCAGAGCGCTACCAGCACCAGAACGAGCCCAGCCGCCACGCGGCCGATGCGGCAAAGGGACGTCACGCGGGTGCCGGACCCATCAGGGAGCAGACTAGTGCGCCGGCGCGGGAGTCGGTGTCGCGGCCGGCGCCGGCGCCGTGGCGGGTGCCGGTGCCGCGGCGGGTGCCGGTGCCGAGAAATCCACGGCGGGCGGCTTGGAAATCGCCGCTTCATTCTCGACGGCGAAGTTCGGTTTAGGCTTGTAGCCGAAGATCATGGCAGTCAGGTTCCCAGGAAACGATCGCACCGTAACGTTGTAGTTCTGCACCGCCTGGATGTAGCGGTTGCGCGCCACCGTGATGCGATTTTCCGTGCCTTCGAGCTGCGCCTGAAGGTCGCGGAAATTCTGATCGGATTTCAATTGCGGATAGTTCTCGCTCACCACCAAGAGGCGCGACAAGGCGCTCGTTAGTTCCCCTTGAGCGGCTTGGAACTTCGCGAATGCCGCCGGATCGTTGACCAATTCGGGCGTCGCTTGGATGGCGCCGACTTTTGCGCGGGCCTCGGTCACGCCCAACAGGACTGAGCTCTCCTGAGCGGCATAGCCCTTGACCGTGTT
>WNFI01398555.1_pt1 | contig 14174 bp, 12 predicted proteins | sample 5400471 | NCBI WGS metagenome assembly WNFI01 (sample SAMN13153348, study PRJNA577476) | soil metagenome | isolation source: 100 cm saprolite on Douglas fir-dominated hillslope | place: USA:California | collected 2013-09-17 | reverse complement strand
TTGCACGGTCACGCCCACGCGGTCCCCTGAACGCATCACCGAACCTTCAACAAGAGCATCGACGTTGAGCTCACGAGCGATCTGCTGCAGCGGTTTCTTCTCGCGCTTGTACAGCATGACGGAGGTTCGCGAAGGAACGCGCAATCCGTGAATTTTCCCCATTTCTGAGGTCAACGCTTCAGTCATGCCATCGGTGAAGTATTGCTGCTCAGGGTCGCCCGAATAGTTGTCGAAGGGAAGGATGGCGATAGAGCGGATAGGACCGGCTGCGCGGCGAGCTAAGATCCAACTCCGGGCGCCGCCGAAATACAATGCGAGTAAGAGGGCACCGGCAACTGCAAATACAATCAGCGCCTTCCTACCAACACTTCTTCTCGCAGCACTGTCGCGCGAGGCCGCGCTAGCCACCGCAACTGACGCTCCGTCAGCTCCCGGCGCATAACTTATCGACCGTGCCGCGGCGTCGGTGCCTTCCACACGCTCGACTGGCGCGAGGAAACGATAACCACGCTTCGGCAGAGTCTCAAGGAAGCGAGGCGTGTCGGGATCGTCCCCCAGTGCGGCGCGAATCTGCTGGACGCAAACGTTCAGGCCGCGCTCAAAATCAACGAACGTTTCGCTGCCCCAAACCTGCTGCTGGATCTCTTCACGGGTGACGGCCTCGCCGGGACGACTGGCGAGTATGGATAGCACCTTGAAAGGCTGGGGCTGCAGTTTGATCCGGTGGCCAGCCTTGCGCAACTCACCCGCTCTAGGGTCGAGTAGGAAGTCTCCGAAGCGCAAGGATGAAGGCGCAGGCGATTCCACGCGGTTGGTTCCCCCTTTGTCCCCGGAATTATACTCGATTGACGCACTTCATCACCTTTCTGGTGCCCTCCGCTAAGTTCTGTCCTGCCAAGCAGTTAGATATTAACAAGAAGAAGACAAAATCTTGGCCTGCTATGCATTGTCGCCAGCCAGGATCAGCCCTATGGTGGCCGCGAGGTCGGTAAATCGGTGCCACAGACTGTCGACAACAACCGCGATCTTCAAACTGGTGAAGCGATTGCATTCCCAGATCATTTGTTTCGTGCCTTGGCGGGCGTGGTTGGGTCGAAGCCGTCGCAGGCTCCAAATTTTTCTTTTGGACACAGGGCGCAAAATGCCGCGGAGTGACTCGATGATAAGGAGATATATTCACGGCAATGTCAGCGGAGTAGAAAGCACTAGCCTGGAGACCATCGTGAATCAAGGCGCAGTCGCTTCCGCGAAGCCGCTGCACGCCTCCCGGTGGATCCTCCCCACTTGGAAAGACCCGAGAATTCCTTTCGCCGCGCTGCTCACCCTATACGCCATTCTAGGTTGCACCGTTCTCGGATTTAATCGCAGCCCGGGCCAAATCTTGTTGACCATCGCAGTCGGCTGCTCGCTGGACATGTTCCTGCATTGGTTGTTTTTCCGGCGTGAATGGATCGTTCCCCTGAGTGCATACATCAGCAGCATTTCCATCGCCTTGCTGCTGAACTATTCGCACAACCACTATCTGCTTTTCTTGCCTGTTTTTTTCTGCATCGCTTCGAAATATATCTTCACGTTTCACGGGCAACATGTCTTCAACCCCTCTCTTTTTGGTGTCGTTGCAGCGCTGTTGCTGGGCGGGGGCCTGTTCTCTTCTGCGCCCGCCTACCAGTGGGGCGGAAACATTGCGATGGCGGCGTTTCTGGTCACGGCGGCGCTGGCGCTTTTCGTTTTCAAGGTAGGGCGCACTCCGCTCATTCTCAGCTTTCTGGTTTTCTACGCGTTTGCAACCCTTCTTCGCGCCTATCTCATTCGGTGGCATGTGCCTACCGAAGTGCTGATCCTGGGGGCGCTCACGTCCCCGCGCTTCTATCTCTTCACGTTCTACATGATGACCGACCCAAAGACGTCGCCGTCTGGGACGCGTGCGCAGGTCTTGCGGGCGCTTGTGATTGTGATCGTGGATCTGTGGCTGCACACACGTCAATCGCTGAACACGATTTTCTTAGCGCTCTTCCTGGTCAGTGCGGCGCGCCTTCTGTGGCTGCATGGCCGGGAATTCTTTCGCAGCGGGCTGGCCCACTGCCGCCTCTCGCGCATCGACTCGCGCATGAGCAACGTTATGGAGCAGGTCGATTTGCGGCTGCGGCACATAGCGAAGTGGGTACTCTCGGTGGGAGACGCGATTGCCGTCGGCGATTACGACAACGACGGGCGGCCGGACATTTTCCTGACCAATCCGCTGAAGCGGCCTGAAGATCGCAACGCGCTATATCGCAATCTCGGCGGATTTCGTTTCGAACGCGTCGAGATTCCGGCCCTGAAGGAGATCTCCGCGCATCCAGAGAAATACGGACTGGTTGGCGGAGCGCTCTTTGTGGATTACGACAACAGCGGGGCGCAATCCCTGTTCTTGATGATGGCGTATGGAAAAAGCCGGTTGCTGAAAAACATGCTGCCGGTGACGGGCAAAGCGGAATTTGTCGATGTCACCGAACAAGTGGGAATCAACGAATATACGACATCCATCTCCGCCACTTTTTTCGATTATGACCGTGACGGCAAGCTCGACCTGTTGATCGGCAACAGCCTTGCACCCTATCTTCCGGACTACGACCATCCGACTCCTCTGAACATTTTCGAGCTTCCCGCTCCGGAATACCCAGGCGATCGCCGGATGTTTCATTTCATGCATCACACCTGGAACAATGCCGAAAACGGCGGCCCCAACGCCCTCTATCACAATACCGGCAGCGGCAAATTCGCGAAGATGGACATGGCCGCCATGGGAATGCCGGAAACCCACTGGACCACGGCCATCGGCACCGGCGATCTGAACGGCGATGGCTATACCGACCTCTACTGTTCGAGTGATTTCGGCCCGGACGATCTCTATCTGAACGACCACGGAAAGCGCTTCGTGCGCGTTTCCGGAAAGACTTTCGGCAGCATCGGCAAAGATACCTACAAAGGAATGAACGTGTCGATCGCCGACCTCGACAACCGCGGCTTGCTGGACATCTATGTTTCGAACGTCCACGTTCCGCTGCAAGCCGAGGGCAGCCTGCTCTGGAAGACGCGGTTGAATCCCCGAAATCATTTTCGTCCGGATTTTCAAGATGAAGCAACGATGCGTGGCGTCTTGAACGAAGGCGGATTTGGGTGGGGCGCCGCCGTCGGCGACCTGAACTTGGATGGCTGGCTGGATTTGGTGCAGGCCAACGGCATGGTGGACGACAGCGCGGACAAACGCTTCGAAAAGCCTCGCGATTACTGGTACGTAGCCGAAAAAATGATGCTCTCCGGGCCGGATGTGCATTCCTACGCGGATCGCTGGCCAGATCTGCGCGGCTACGAAATTTTCGGCAGGCAAGCGAACCGCGTGTACCTCTCGCGCGGCGCGGAAACCACCATGCAATTCGTGGACGTGGCGAAAGAAGTTGGCATCACCGAGCCGGGCAACTCACGCGGCGTGGCGCTGGCAGATTTCGACAATCGTGGCGTTCTTGATCTGGCCATCACGCATCAGTTCGCGCCGCTTTCTCTCTATCGAAATACGCTGCACGAGGAAGACCAAAAGACCGGCAGCGTGCACCACTGGCTGGGGCTCTCGCTTCATGGAGATGGCGTGCGCATCAATCGCGACGCCGTTGGAACGCAAGTGTTCCTCACCTATCAGAAAGACGGCAAGGCCTTCAGGCAAATGCGAGAAGTGCAAATCGCCAATGGATTTTCCGCACAGGGAGACCGCCGCCTGCTTTTTGGCCTCGGCGATTATTCCGGTCCCGTCACCGTTGAAATTCACTGGTACGGCGGGGAAACGATTTCTTATTCCGATCTCGAACTCGATCACTACCACAACATCAGCCACGCTCCCGGAAATTCGGGAGCCACGAGGCGGTAGCCCATCATGTCCTTGCGAGACTCCTGGTACATAGCGGCGAGATCAAAAGATCTCAAGACGCGCCCGACGAGCGCCGTGCTGTTCGGAGAAAAAATCGTCCTCTTCCGCGGCGTGGACGGCGCGCCGGCCGCATTGCTGGACCGGTGCGCGCATCGCAACATGGAGCTTTCGCGCGGCCGCGTGAAGGACGGATGCGTCGAGTGTTCCTATCACGGCTGGTGCTACAATGCATCGGGCACACTCACGCACGTGCCCTCACTGGGTGCAGAAGCGAAGATCCCGTCCCACAGAGTTCGCTCCTTCCCCGCTATCGAGCAGGACGGCTACCTCTGGGTTTTCCCCGGAGAGGCCGCTCCCAAGAATTCTCCGTATCGTTTTGCACATTTAGGCGAGGACGGCTGGACCTCGTTTCGGATGAAAACCCGCTTCGCCGCAAATGTGGACTCCTGCCTGGAAAATTTCCTGGATTGTCCCCACACGGTTTTCGTTCACAAGGGCTGGTTTCGGAATCACGACACGCGGGAACTCACGGCCCGCGTGCGCAGTGGTACCGACTTCGCCGGGGTGGAATTTGCCGGCGAGCCGCTCAGCAACAGCGTCATCTCGCGTTTGTTCTTTCCCCGCGGAAAAGAACTCAAACACACCGACCGCTTCCTGATGCCGAACGTGAGCCGCGTGGATTACGACTTCGGGCCTTCGCGGAATTTCATCATCACTTCGCAATGCACGCCGATCAGCGAATGGGAAACGGAAGTGTATACGGTCATGACTTTTCGGTTCGGTGTCATCGGCCCGCTGATCCGGCTGGTGCTCGAACCCATGTCGCGCCACATCATTCAACAGGACGTGGAAGTGCTTGCGGCGCAGACCAAGCAACTCCAGTCCATGGGCGGAGCGCAGTTCGCCCATGTCGATACGGATTTGCTGGGACTAAAAATTCAGACGCTCCGCCGAAAGGCCGAGCGCAACGGGGCTTCGGGTAGCGCGGATGTCTCCGAGTCCGTCGCAGAGCGCGAGATCCGGATTTGTTTCTGAGGATAAATGTCGAACGATTCAGGCCATGTGTGGAGGAATACCAGTCATGAGAATATCACGGCTCTTCAGCGAAACTGTGCCGGTCGAAGAATTGGGAGTAGCGGAAAAGGATGCTATGTACGCTCTCCTTGCAGAGAACTATGAAAACGTGAATCGCCCCTGCTTCGAGGCCGACTTGTTCGAAAAGGACTGCGCCATCCTTCTTCGCGACGCCCAGGATCATGCCCTGCGCGGCTTCTCCACCCAGAAAGTAATGCAGTTCCATGTGGACGGCCAGCCCTTGCGTGCAGTCTTCTCCGGCGACACCATCATCGCCCGCTCTCATTGGGGCGAACAGGAGCTCGGCCGCGCCTGGAGCCACTTTGTCGCTGAGTTGCGCGCGCAGGAACCCGAGATCCCTCTCTACTGGTTCCTCATTTCAAAAGGGTATCGAACCTATCTCTTTCTTCCGCTGTTCTTTCATCAATTCTTTCCGCGCCACGATCAAGTCACACCCGCGCGCGAACAGAACATTCTAGATGCTCTCGCCAGCACTCGCTATTCCGATTTCTATGTTCGCGAAAGCGGATTAATTGTTTTCCCCGAATCCCACGGCAATCTGAGCCACGGCCTCGCCGAAATCCCTGCGCATCGCCTGCGCAGCCCGCACGTCCGGTTTTTTCTCTCCCGGAATCCACGCTTTGCCGAAGGGCACGAGCTTGCCTGCTTGGCCGAAATCTCTGCCGAGAACATGAGAAGCTACGCCTCGCGGATGCTCTCCGAGAGTGCTGATAAACCCGCGCCTTCAGAACCGAGCCGCATCTATGCGTGAAGCTGCGTCCTTCGCCGCTGCCAATGGAATGTGGCTAGCCAGTTTTCTACGGACGCACAAGGCGTTTCGGCGGGCAGTGAAGAATCCAGAGCAGACGCAGGCGGCCATCCTTGAAAAACTGCTCCGCCAAAATGCCGGATGCGCTTACGGCAAGCGGTGGGAGTTCTCCAACTTGCGCGGAGCGCGCGATTTCCAAAACGCCGTTCCCATCGTTTCTTACGAGGACCTGGCCCTGTGGTTGCGCCGAATGACGGACGGCGAGCCGGATGTGCTTACCTCGGAACGCGTTCTGATGTTTGAAAAGACCGGCGGCTCCTCCGACTCCGCGAAGTACATCCCCTACACTGCATCGTTGTGTGACGAGTTTCGCAACGCTATCGGAGCATGGATGTGCGATCTCTATTGGCACCATCCAAAGCTAATCACGGGAAACGCCTACTGGTCGCTAACTCCTCTCGCCAGAAGAAAGGAATACACCAGAGGTGGCCTTCCCGTCGGTTTCGAAAGCGACGCTGAATACTTCGGCAGCGGGCAAAGAAAACTGCTGAATACGCTGATGGCCGTTCCGAACGAAACGACACGAATCTTCCAGCTGACCGAGTGCCTCTATGTGACCCTGCGATTCTTGTTGCAATCGCCATCGCTGGCTTTCGTTTCCGTCTGGAGCCCCACTTTTCTAACCATTCTGCTCGATCAATTGCGGATGCACGGGGACCGCCTTTGCTGCGATCTGCGCGACGGCGATCTCCGTCCGCCGAATCCGATTTCGTCGTCCGAACTCGAACCTTTGAAGAAATATCTTCGTGCCGCTCCGGCCAGAGCGGAGTTGCTCCGCAAGATTCTGCGGCGGACCGGCCCAATCGTCGCGCACGAGCTTTGGCCAAATCTCCGAATGATCAGTTGCTGGGCCGATGCTTCCTCCCGGCTCGCTGTTCCCGCCATCCAGGAATCCTTTCCCGAAAGTCCCATTCAAGGAAAGGGCTTGCTCGCCACGGAAGGCGTCGTCTCCATTCCGATTTGTTCCGCCCAAGGCTCCGTCGCCGCGGTCACTTCGCATTTCTTGGAATTTCTTGAAAATGGTTCCATCACTCCAAGGCTTCTTCACCAGTTGGAAGTGGGGAGCGAATATTCGGTTCTCCTGACAACAGGTGGTGGCCTGTGGCGTTACCGTCTTGGCGATCGAGTCCGCGTCACAGGGTTCCTCAAACAAACTCCCGTCCTCGAATTCCTCGGCAGGGAAGGAAACGTCAGCGATGTCTGCGGCGAAAAACTCAGCGCCGCTTTCGTGGACAGCGTGCTCCTGGAACTGGAATCGGAGCGCGCCTGCACTCCGGGCTTTGCCATGCTTGCGCCTTCTCTTGAGGAGACCCCTCGCTACGTTCTTTTTTTTCACGGACGTATCGAGACTGGTCAATTCGCGGAACTACTCGATGCCAAACTGCGCCGAAATCCGCACTACGATTACTGCCGCAAGCTCGGCCAGTTGTCCCCGGCCGCAATTTTTCAAATCACGGAAGGCGCCGGCGAAGCCTACGTGCGCCGCTGCAGCGCACTGGGCCAGCGCGCCGGCAGCGTAAAGGAAACCCCGCTACATCGCCTGAGCGGCTGGGAAAACCACTTTCAAGGATTTCTCGTGGAGAACGGCGGCCAACTATCGTGAGCCAGATGAACTCACGGAACGGCACTTCGCAATTTCAATTCGCGCTGGCGCAAAGCCAGGATAACGCGGAGCTCCGCTCGTTCCTGGTCAACAATCCCGTTCTCGGAAACATGGAAGTTACGTTCGAACGCGAGCCGGATTTTTTCGCCGGCTTGGAGATCCGCGGCGACCTGAATCAGACCATTGCGGTGCGCGATCTCAATAAAGGCAAAATTGCCGGAATTGCCTCCCGGTCCCTGGCCAAAGCATTTGTGAACGGCGAGCCCACGGAGGTGGGCTACTTGAGCGATTTGCGCCTCAGCCCGGAATATCGCAGCGGCAGCTTGCTCGCCCGCGGATACCGTTTCCTAAAGGCGCTGCATGCCGACGGCCGTGCCCTGCTCTATACCACCGCCATCTTTGCAGAGAACGCACGCGCCCTGGCGACGCTCACCGCGGGTCGCGCCGGACTGCCCTCTTATCATCCGATGGGCTGCCTCAATTGCTCCGGCATCAATATCGGGCGCACCAAGCCACCGTTCGAAGCGCGTTGCGACATCGAACGCGGCAGCCTCGCCCTTCTTCCTCAAATCGTCGACTGCCTGAACCGCAACAATGCCCGGAAACAATTCGCGCCGCTCCACACCTGCGAAGAATTTCTGCTGGGCCGACGTTGGCGTGATTTCCAGTTATCCGATTTTTACGTCGCTGTTCGGAACGGCAAGGTCATCGGCGTGATTAGCCAGTGGAATCAGCGACGCTTCAAGCAAACTCGTCTGATCCGCTACTCCGGCAACCTGCGCTGGCTGGTGCCGATGGCCAAGTTGACCCACCAGGTCTTGAACGGCCGTCGATTCCCCGAGATCGGCGAGGAACTCCGCTCTTTCTACGTCAGCTTCGTGGCCGTGGACGACGATGACGTTTCCGTTTTTCGTGCTCTGCTTCGGGTGCTCTATCGCGATGCGGTGACCAGCGACGCGATGTTCGCGCTCACCAGCCTTCATCAAGAGGATCCCTTGAGGACCGCGCTTGAGGACTATTCGCTGACTCCGTTCTGCGCGCGGATTTATTGCGTGTGCTATAGCGATGGCGAGAGGGTTTTTAGCAATTTGGACAACCGCGTGCCCTATCTGGAAGCGGCGACACTCTGAAAAAGAAACGGCGGGTTTGATCCGTGGCAAACGTTAAGCTCTTTCTTTTGCTATTCGGCGTGACGCAGACCGTTTTCGTTCTGCTCGATTTCTTCGAATTGTGGAGGCAGGATGGCCGCCCGGCGCTCTCCGGTAAGTTGCCGTCGGAGTGGCGGACGTTCCTGTCGCTAGCGGTCATCTGGCTGGTCTATTTTTCACTTCAGCTCGGAGTGTCGACGATGCTTCCGTCAGTCGATAGAACACTGGCAGCCGCGAGGCAGACGCTTGGGGTATCCGCGGGACGCACAGAGGTTTTCGTGCACCGCACAGCGCTTTGCGTTGCGATCGGCGTGGCCACCTTCTTCGTGGCCGGCTTTTGGGACTATCTTACTCATCGTTTTTTACTCCATTCCCGGATCGCCTGGTATCTCCACGAGAGCCATCATCTTCCCATGAGAGTATTTAACGGCATGCCTGGCATCTCCGCGAGGCCCTTCGTGGTCTTCAGCGCTTTTCTCGTAAATGTTTCATCGATGGTCACCATGTTTCTCCTCTTTTGGATCGTCGGGCGCCCGGACCTGGCCAGTTTATTCTTCGAAACTCTTCCCGCCATCATCTTTGTTTTTGCATTCATCGGCTCCGCCAGCCATTCCTGCTTTCTCCGCCGTTACGCGTTTTTTGATCGCTGGCCACGCTATTTATTGATCATCACGCCGCAGGAGCACGTCTTGCACCATGCGGCAAACCATAAAGGAAATTTTGGAAATTTTACGCCGCTCTGGGACCGCGTCTTCGGCACTTACCTGGACCCGGCGAATGTCGGCGCGACGAAATTGGGACTCAATTACGATCAGGACTTTCTCGGGGCCATCACCGCCGGGAAATGGAAGCTGTCTGCTCGTCTCAGAAAGAAACTAGGCCTGGAAAGGTTTTGTTACCAGGAGGACTCTGAGGCTTCAGAAAGTGGGTCCGCAGTGACCACGGATTCGAATCAACAATTTCATTCAGAAGTGAAATCTGCTTAACGGAGGAGATCACTGGAAATGAACACCTACAAGCCGTTCACGGCCCTTGCTGGTTTCATGGGTGTATACCATCTGTTGATCGGGATTCTTGGCCTCGTGTCTGGCGAGATGGCTGCGCGCGTTGGCGCTGCCGTCTATGGCGCTCATGTGGAAGTCACCCCCCTGTTCAGTTACATGGCCAAGTATCTGGCCGCTTACGTCATCGCGTTTGGCGTGATGATGCTTTTCATGGCGGGCGATCCCGTCAAATACCGCAAGCTTGTTTACGTAGCTGTGATTCTCGCCGTCGTTCGGATTCTTTCCCGTTTGATCTTTGCGTCCGAACTACAAGCAGCATTTGGCATCGGCATGAACCGAAGCCTGATGACGATTGCCGCGGTCGCGATTCTCAACCTGGGTCTGATTGTGCTCATGCCCAAGCAGGATTGAGTGGCGCGGCCTCAGATCGACAGCAGCTCTGTTGCGATCAGCAGGGCGCACAGCGCGATCAACGCGATGTGCCACGCGTTGCGCCGCGAGGACAAACCGAACACGGCCGTCGCTGTCGCGCGCGCTGAGAACCGAATGAGGATTCGGAGAATCAGCAGCACCAGGAGGGCAACAAGCACGCCCCGATATCGAAGCGGGTCCACGATGGGGAAAATGGTCGCCACCGCAGCGAACACCGCCAACGCTCCCCAGGGTTTCAGTACCGCAACGATTTCGGGGCTCTTGGGAAATTGAATGCCGAAGAGGCCACGGTAGATTCGAAGGGCTGTGCGCGGCGCAAATACTCCCAGGAGCCCGGTGGACAGATGATCGAGCGAGAGAAGAATTAAATTCGTCGCCCAGATCCAACGCCAGGCGGTGCTGGAGGCCAGGTGCAGGGAAGCGAATGTCAGGGAGGTCATAAGCGTTGAAGGATCTTACCAAAGGTTCCGTGTGGAAAAACCTGATCCAAATGTCCGCGTTCTTAGCGGGCAGTATGCTTGTTCAAAGCCTGTACTTTCTCGCGGACCTCTACTGGGTCGGCAAGCTCGGCAAAGAGTCGGTCGCGGCCGTCGGCTTCTCCGCGAACCTGATGGTGATCGTCCTCGCGGTCACGCAGAGCCTGGGGGTGGGCACCGCCGCCGTGATCTCCCACGCGGTGGGCGAGAAAAACCACGACCGGGCCGTCCTAGTGTTCAATCAGGCGTTCGTCCTTTCTCAGTGGATCGGCGTGGCTCTTTGCCTCGTCGCATTTCTGCTGCGAAGCCAGTATTGTCACTGGATGGGCGCCGATGGGCTCACCGCCATCAAAGGCGTGGAGTATCTGACGTGGTTCATCCCGGCGCTCTTCTTGCAGTTCGCCTTATTCACGGCGGGTGCTGCGCTGCGCGGTACCGGCGTCGTCAAGCCAACTGTCGTCGTTCTCGTCATCACCGTCGTCCTCAATCTCATCCTCGCTCCCGTCTTGGTCTTCGGGTGGGGAATCGGACATCCACTGGGAGTCGCCGGCGCCGCCCTTGCGACCTTCATCGCTGTCTCCGCCGGAGTCGCGGCCATGGCCCTCTATTTTTTCTGGGAGAAGCGCTACATCTATTTTGATGTCTCACTTTGGAGGCCCGTCAACTCCATTTGGGGTCAGGTTCTGCGCATCGGTTTGCCGGCAGGCGGCGAGCTGGTCATCCTGGCGATCTACCTCATGATTGTGTACTCGCTGATTCGCGGTTTCGGCGCTTCCGCACAGGCCGGTTTTGGGATTGGCGCTCGCGTGATGCAATCACTCTTTCTGCCAGCTCTCGCTGTAGGCATGGCCGCCGCTCCGGTGGCCGGCCAAAATTTCGGCGCACGCAGCGCCCCGCGTGTCCGGCAATCGTTCTATGCCGCCTTGACCATCGCTTGCTCTGCCATGTTCTTGACCACTCTGCTTTGCCAGTGGTTGGCGGAACCGCTCATCCGGTTTTTTTCCAAGGATCCTGCGGTCATTGCGGTGGGAGCCGACTACCTGCGAGTCATTTCCTTTACGTTCGTCGCCACGGCCATAATCTTCGCCACCTCCAGCATGTTTCAAGGCATGGGCAACACCTTCCCTCCTTTGCTCAGTTCTTCGCTCCGCCTTGTTCTATTCACCATTCCCGTGCTGATTCTTTCTCGGACCCCCCATTTTTCGATTCGCCAGATCTGGTTCTTCTCGGCCTTCTCCGTTTTCGTTCAAGCCGTCACCAACATTTTCCTGGTCAGGCGCGAATTCGAACGGAAGCTGACTTTCCTTCCCACCGAAGAAACTTCCCAATTAGTGGCTTCCGTACCACAATAGCAATCCAAATCCTGCACTTAGGTCAATAAATTGAGACATCTCTTCCCGCTCAAATAGCCCGGAGCGGAGCGCGTGCTCACGAGGCATGTGCTCTTCTCAATCGTGATCGTCTGCTTGGGAGGCAGACGCTCCACCCGTAGTCCAGCCGAACCTTCGGCCCCGAACCGAAGGTTTTATGAAGAGGTTGGAGCCGATCGGAACACTTTCGCTGTTATTTCGCTATGGGGAAAATTCGGGGGACTCCATGCATGTGGAGGCACATTTCCGCACATCGTGCCACTACCAAATATTTTTCTAACTCTTTTGTTTTCATAAAACTTGGGTCCAACTTGGGTCCAAATACAAGTCTCTCGACGCTTTCAACTGCGCGTCGCTGCTCTTCCGGAATCGCGTGCAAATAAATCTCGCGCGTGATTTCCGGCGCGGAATGCCCCAACAGAGACTGCATCGTTCCTATTGGAGTGCCTACACCATCGAGCATCGTCGCGTGGCTGTGCCTCAGAAGATGCCATGTGACACCAGGAAGCCCTGATTTCTTCGCGGCAGGTCTCAGGTGCTTCGTCTTAAGCAACACCGGTCCATTCAAGTATGGATGCTTGGACCTCGGTGTCTCGTATAACCGCTACAGTGACGTATCTATGAGGACGGAGGCGGTCAAGACTAATATTCTTTAATCTCAGAAGTTATCTCCAACCGAGGCTAGTCGACGGGAGCTGAGTGACGGTCGGTATTTGATATTTAGGATCTCTCTCGAACGGGTGAAACCGGAGCCACTCATGCGCTTCCCTTGTCACGGTCGAGAACTGGGCTGGAGCGACCCCTGTGGTCTTTTGGCCACAAGCCTTTGGCCAAACGTGGGGTCGCTCCAGCCCAGTCCGGTGTTTTGCCCGCGTCCAAAATCAACCGTCGCGTCCCACGCAACCGCAATGCTTCGCGTGACTTCCGTTCACCGGCGAGGTGAACGGAACGGTGAACCTTGGGGTGAACCGCGTCGCTCACGTACCGTTCACCCTGTCCGCCGCGGCCTGCAGTCCGGCATGCTTTGGACCTCTCATCGGATTGATCTCGTTCCACATCTCGGAAAGCCCAAGCTGAAGTAGCCGGAGGAGTTTGCAGTGGTGTCGTAGGGCCAAGCGCGCTTCGGCTTGCCTCCCCGGTTTGGTCGGCAGGAGTGGGGCCGTCCCGCCAGTGCGACCCAGGAAACCTGCATCGGCTGAACCTCTCCCCTGCCGTCGGGGCATAAGTTGGGTCAAATGGTGGGTTCTTTGATGGGTCTGTGCATCTGGATAGCGAGACATTTATCCCTCTACCTACCTATTCAGCGTTGGAACAGGAATTTGTGTCGCAAGAACGCGAAAATAGTTTAGGGAGTGGGGTCGGCTGGGCGGCCTCTTAGGCCCGATTCGCGTGGGTCTAGATGGTGCAATTGCTACCGACGATGCATGAGCCTCGTTGGGGCCACAGATTAAATGGGCACATAACCCACGCGCGCCACAGGTGAAGAGGAGAATATCGCCAAGTTGGGTCTGAAATCGGCTATTCAGAGCAATCGCGATCAGCGACTGGTGGAAAAGCAGAGCCTGGAGAAATTCCCCGGAACCGCCGCACGGTTATGCCTTAAGGATGGTTCGGATTCACGCGAAGGTAGGCAAAGAGGAGCGCCCGCTCCTTCATAAGAGCGAAGAAAACGGGCACGAGGATCTGAACGCGGATTGTGGATGTAATCATGGGCGTCGCGACTTCCTAGCCGAGATGCAACGCTGTCGCGCCGATCAGCAAATCTTCGAACGCAAAATGGACTTCTATGCGAAGCACTTCCAGTGATAGTGAGCGATTCATAAGTACTTGCAACGAGGTTCGTCGTGAACGCGGGCAGATGGAACAACGCGTGCGACAACTGGAAAAGTTTGAGGCACTTGGGAAGCTGGCCGGCGGATTGGTAATGACTTTAATAATGTCATCGGAGCCGTCCTGGGTTGGGCGGAACTCGGGGTCGACCGCGTGACGTCAGACAGCCCCGAGGCCAAGCTGTTTCGAAACATACGCGAGCAAGCAACACGCGCTGGCGCACTGAGTCGACAGCACCTCGCCTATGCGAGGCGTCAGGTCTTGGAGCCCAAGAACATCGACTTGAATCAAATGATCAACGAGATCACCACCCTCTTGCAAAAGACCATCGGCGAACAAATCGAAGTAAAGATGGCGCTCGCAAGGGATCTTCAGATCACGCGGGCCGATCCCTCCCAGATCGAGCAGGACCGTTTTGGGAATCGTCAAACAGCATGGGGGATTCCTGGACGTCTACAGCGAACTGGGAAAGGGCTCAACATTTCGCGTCTATCTCGCGGCGAGTGA
>WNFI01130161.1_pt1 | contig 14176 bp, 10 predicted proteins | sample 5400471 | NCBI WGS metagenome assembly WNFI01 (sample SAMN13153348, study PRJNA577476) | soil metagenome | isolation source: 100 cm saprolite on Douglas fir-dominated hillslope | place: USA:California | collected 2013-09-17 | reverse complement strand
CGGACCGTTCTCCACGCTACCGAGGCCGGATATCCGCTCTATTTGCGTCTCGGATACCACCCAACTGTGAAGTTCATGGGATGCATGCTTCAGTCCTGACCTGGCCAGGATTGAGTTTCGCCCGCTCCCTAGTTCACGGCGATCCCGCGTTCTCGGCGCTCACGGCGTTGTGCCTGGCAGCGCGTACGGGATTCGAACCCGTGCACCGGCCTTGAGAGGGCCGTGTCCTAACCGACTAGACGAACGCGCCTTGCGGAGAGAATACAGGAGTTCAAGGAGTTCAGGAGTTCAAGTAGAATTCCGAAAGGCCTTTGTCGGGAGGACCGCTGTGTCTGCCATACGCAGAATCGTTGTCCAGATGAAAAGCTGCTCCGTAGGAGCAAAATCTTTATAGCTGTGCGACAGCGAAATTGCGCACAGCTCCGTAGGAGCGGCATGCACGGATCACCGCAACCTATAAGGATATTTCAGCTTCAAGGAAGCTGACATGATCGGATAAAAGTCCACTCGTATGCCACGCAAAATTCGAGAACTCGTCCGAGACTTGAAAGAGGCTGGCTGGTATCAGGTTCCAGGCGGAAGGGGCGATCATCGAAAGTTCAAGCATGACAAAGCGACAATTCTCGTCATTATTCCTGACGCCGATAACAAGGACGCCAAGCCTTATCTCGAGAAGCAAGTCAGAAAGGCCATTGATGAATCCAGCAGATAGATATCACCTGGTCGTTTTTTGGAGTGATGAGGACCAATGCTACGTTGGTCTCTGCCCTGATCTGTTCTACGGCGGAACTCACGGGGAAAACCCGGAGCAAGTCTTCAAAGATCTTCGTGCAATGGTGACCGAGGTTGTGGAGTCCTACAAAGCCGAAGGAAAGCCGCTGCCGGAGCCTAAGGATCTTGTCACGGCATAGAGCGTTCTGTCCCGCGTGGAGCTCTCTACTGGCGACGATCTTGCAGCAGCTACTCGTTCGAGTTTTCGCTCGCGAAAGTAGGCGCATTTTATGACCGACAAAACTAATCGAGACCCAAAAACGCCTCAGGACGCATCTTGAAATATCGGGCCGCACGTTTGGCATGATCCACGGTGATCGAGCGCGCACCCGTCATGATCTTTGAAACCGTACCTTGCGCCACACCTAAGACATTCGCCAGCTCGGCTTGGGTCAAGCCGCTTGATTCGATGACAGCTCTCAAAAGCTCCAGCCCGCTGAGCTTTGATTTGACCCTTCGGCGCTGGGCAACCTCATATTCTGTCACCAAATCCCCAAGCATCTTCGCATAATCGAATTGGTCGCGGTTGTGAGCTCGGACAGCGATCCAAGCCATAACTCGGATCATCTCCTCGTTTTCGGCCTCATCATGAATCGGACGAGGCAAAAAAAGCCTACACAGTTCCTCGAAAGTCTCAGGTGCCTTTTTCGGCAGTTCGATCTTCAATATCTTCATAGCTCTGTCTTCCATTCGTTCTTGTCATACTCAGGGTGGATCAAAAGTCGGAGGACGAACACGATCCGCGTATTGAAATGAACCGCTGCAATCAACCGATATGAGCTCTTTCCGTGACCCAGATTGAATACACACACCGCGCTTCCTTTCCTCGTGATCACTCGATCCACAGAATTGAACACCCTGCGTAGATCGGTAAAGGAATGGCACTCTGTCAGCCCTTCCAATACCGCTAACCATCGCAACAGCTGCGCCGCAATCACTGGATGTTCTTTGGTCCATTGTTTACTTCTGCCAGCCGTGACGATCCGCACCTTGCACAGAATGTCATATTATTCCTTTTTGTGCGACATGAAGCCTTGGATCGCGCGGGGAGGTTTATATAAAATGGGTCCAGCTGGAGCGATCGGGCAAGCGAGTCTACCCAAGCTAAGAGTGGGCCCCCATTGGATTTCTAGTTCTTCGCCAGGTCCGATCGATTCTCGATCGGTATGGGACCTAGCAGCAGCAAAAGTTTCTGGAAACGGGGCTCATTTTGCAAAGCATTCCAGTCCGGCATCTTGGCGAAAGGACCGTAGGACAGCGCCCCGGGGACTTGTTCGAGCGCCTCGAGTTGTTCAAGGGCCAGCTCACGTTCACCGACTAAGACATACACCTGTGCCAAATCTACTGCCAGTGTCGGTCCCTCGATAGCGTCTTTTGAGATTGTCCGCATCGCCACGGCTTGACGCGCTTCACGAAGCGCATCCTCTTTATTGCCAAGATTTGCATCGGTGATAGCTAGGACCATCAACGGATTTGGATCATCCGGCCATTTCTGTACATAAGCCAGCTGGAACGGACGCGCCTTAGCGTAGGCATCTTTTGCGGGAGCCGCTTCGCCATTTGACGCCTTGATCCGACCAAGCAGAAAATCCCGGCAAACAAATCTCCGTGCATCATTCTCGAATTCTTGCTTGGGATCAGCGGCAAGCACTTTTTCGGCGGTCGCAAAATCACGCTCTGCCAATGCGTTTTCGAGCCTCGCTAGCGTTGCCCGCTCACTGGCGCGGAGCGAACCGGACGGGCCATCAAAGAGTGTATGAATGGCGGACGTATCTCCTTGCTCCTCCCAAGAGATCGTCGCTTTCATGAAATCGATCGACTCGACGCTCGCCTCAGACCTGGCCGCTGTGTCTAACGCTCGGCGAAGCTCGTCGTACTGCCGATGATAGGTGTACAGGCTGTTCCGGTTCATGATCACGTTAAAGTTTTTCGGATCTAGAGCCACTGCCTTGTCGTAATTTTGCAATGCGTCAAGCCAACGTCCCCGGTGAGAGTCGACGATTGCCATTAAACTGAGCCGGGATGCAGAATTTGGGAGGGTACGCCGGGAAATTTCGAGCTCCCGATAAATCGCGGGATAGTCGCGGGTGGTGGCCCATAGATGAATGGCCGTCGCGAGATGAATCTCGCCGAGGTCCGGGCGCAAGCTTAGCGCTTTCTGTAACGCGGTCTCTGCGGCCTCGCGCCGGCTGCTCGTGTGATCCGCATTGAACCAATAGAAATTGTCATGAGCGACCGCCAACCGGCACCAGGCCAACGCAAAATTGGGATCGCGAGCAGTGGCTTCTTTTAGGAGCCGCACCGCACTGAACAAAGGTTCCCAACCCTGAGTCGCTTCATCGTAATTCGCCAGCAGCTCTTTGGCGTGGAGGTAGAGTTCATACGCGGCGAGGTCGTGGGTCGGCGTTTCCTCCAGGGAAGCTTTTTCCGCTGAGGAAAGTTTGGCGCGCAATTCCTGTGAGACTTCTTCCGCCAGCTCTGCTTGAATCGCGAAAACGTCCGTTAGCTGGCCGTCGTACCGTTCCGCCCATAGCTCGTGGCCAGTCTTTGCTTCTACCAATTGAGCTGTCACCCGGATCCGATCGTTTTCGCGTTGGACGCTTCCGTTGACGAGATAACGCACATGGAGGGCTTGACCGATATCCCGCGGAAGGGGCCGGTTAGCCGGATTCCGGTAGCCTTGCACACTACTGCGACTTATGACCTGAAGATCAGCGATCTTCGCGAGGTTGGTAAGAATCTCGTCTTGAACTCCGTCGGAAAAGTACGCTTTGTCTCCCATCGGACTAAGGTTATCGAAGGGCAGAACCGCGATCGATTTTGTGGTCTCCTGCGGCGAAATTCCGCCAAAGAGAACGAGCAACACCGCTCCGATGAGGAATATCGCCAGCACGACAGTAACCGCCCAGAATGACTTTCGGCCGAATCGCTTTGGCTCATTCGATGCCGCGATCGATCGTTGGCATTTGGTAATGGCCTCTGCCAGAGCTGATCCGCTCTGCGGTCGATTCTCTGGAGCTGCGCTCAAAAGGGAACCTACCAATTCCCGTACTGGCAACGGAATACCGGCGGCCTTGAGTTGATCAATCAGCGGCGTCCGATTAACCATTAGTTCCGCTAATTCGCTAACTCGATCGGCCTTGAACGGTGCGGTCCCAGTCAACAAATAGAAAAGTGTGCTCCCCAGGGAGAAATAATCGGACCGCTGATCGATCGTTTCTCCGGTAAACTGTTCCGGGCTGGCGTAGGCCGGCGTCCCGATGAAACCGTCGTGAGTAATCCGATCGCTTGCTTCCTGGCTACCAATGATCTTGGCGAGTCCAAAGTCGATCACTTTAACGTTGATGCCCGATCCATTAGCTAGCATTAGATTAGCTGGCTTCAAATCGCGATGAACCAAGCCGTTCTTTTCGGCCGCTTCCAGCGCGCTGGCCACCTGAGCAATGACCGGAAGCGCATCTGCTACCGGCAATGGCCCGCTACGCTGGACGCGTTCAGCCAACGTCTCGCCTTCAACCAGCTCCATGGCGTAGAAGCATTGGCCATCATTTGCGACACCATAATAAAGGACACTGGCCACGTGCGGATGCCGTAGCCTGGCGGCGGCGCGAGCCTCTCGCAAAAAACGTTCTCGATTGACCTCCTGCCCAGCCGTTTTGAAGTCGATGACTTTTAGGGCGACGGATAACTGCAGATTAGTGTCGATCGCGCGGTAAGTGATCCCCATCGATCCTCGTCCAAGCTCCACCAGAGTCTCGTCCTCGTGAGTAAGGATCTCGTACGGATCGAATCCGCCGGTACCGTTTTCCTCGGGGCCAGCGGATCCGAGCGCAGAATCTAAAACGCAGGTGAAGCAATATCCGAAATGCGAATCCTTCGGACCAATCGTGACTTTACAGTTCCGGCAGACTGCTTGTTGTGGAATCGCAACGGCAGCACTCATAATCAGAGTTGATGCCATTGGACTTGCTCTGTCTCTGGTTGAGATCGGACCGTATTTTGGAGGCGCACCGGCGTAAACCGCGGCCAGAATTTGTCTACCTTCGCCGAAAGTTTCCCTATTTCGGCCAACATTCGCCCAGTCATTTGCGGGATTCTAGGTGTCAGCGGTCACTCAAAACCGGCCAGTAATGGTCGAAATGACCCAGCCGCCTTAAGGTACGTAAGTCGGCATTTTTCTTCCAAACAAGCCCGCTGTAACTAGTTCGTAACGGGCTTGTTCGAAAGAAAAATGCCTTTCCATTCATCCAACCTTACGCAGAATTCGCTGGCTGGGTCATTTCGACCTTTCGTGGCTGGTTTGATTTCGACCGATGACATCTAGGGAAAGAACGTGGGCGCAGGCAAGGGAATAAACAAAGGGCAGAGAATAGCAAATAGCAGATGGCAGATTGCCAGGGGGCCCATTGTACGGCTAGGCCGGGGGTTTCGGGAGGGGAGCCGCTTTATCACGTGGCAAGGTCTGTCAGACGGCAAGAGGCGGCTCCCGGATTGGCCGATCATTTCGCAGTTCTATCAGTCATCTCGGTACAGATCTGCTTGCGGAGAAGACCCTCTCGTTGAAAACAGCACCTTGGGAGCCGCCTCCTGCCATCTGACAGATCTTGTCCTTCCAACAAAGCGGCTCCCCTCCCGGAATCGCCCCGGGGTAGCCGTACACTGGCCGTTCACAATTTGCTATCTGCTATTTCCTATCTGGAATAATACCCAATAAGAGACGATCGCAGAGCCTGGATCTCCTCTTCGAAATCGGCTGAAGTGGACACGGTCCGCGCTACCTCGGCGCGTAAGAGTTCACGGTACCGGGCTCTTAGCCGAAAGATAGTCGCTTTGGTAGCAGCGACAGTAAGACCGACTCGTTGCGCCACTTCCAAATAAGATCTCTCTTCACTTTCCATCAGAAAGCCGCAAAGCTGATCGAACAGCGGCTGTTTACCGGCCTCTTCCATTTCGCCCTTCAAACGGGCGAGCGCGCCATCGAGCAACATGGCGGCCCAGCGCGCATCGAAGATTTGTTCCGCTGTTTGGCCGCGATCGGTCAGTTGATAATCGGCTTCGGCGGTCGCGTCATCCAGGAATACCATAGTGGCTCGGCCTCCGCGTTTCTGAGTTCGAGCTCGTTCGTCCATGTGCCGGAGAAAAAACTCCAATTCCCGCAACAGAAATGCACGAAACTTGCCTTGAACCGTCTCAGCTCGACGAAACGAGTTCTTCTCTACCAGGTGAACAAAGAAATCGTGGGTCAAATCCTGGGCATCCTGACGGCTGTATCCGCGCCTGCGCACGAACGAATAGACGGGGTAACAATAAGTACGGTAAAGATCTTCTAGCGCCGCGCGGCTCTCTCTGTCTTCGACAGCGGCAGCAGAGATTAAGCTCCATTGGGTGGTCTCGAACTGAAGATGTCCACCTGCGCTTGAGCTTAGCCAGCCCGTCATGGGAGTCACAGCTAAGCGCAACGCACTGCGCAATCAAGGTAAAGCTGGGACACAGAGAACCCGAAGACAGGGCGGCCTAATGATTTCCAAAGGAAGATCACGAAGGCCACAAAGAAATGAAGAGAAATCCTAATAGCCGCAAAAGGACGCAAGGATCGCAAAAGGAGGGAACAAGCCAGGAAACGGCACAACAAGGCCACAAAGGTCGCAAAGACTGAAGGAATGGTTTGCTGCGGTCCAGAAGAAATCTGCCTTTGAGTCCTTCCTGTGGAAAAGCTCTTTCTTCGCGTCGATGCGACGCTCAATTTGGATGCGGCTCAGTGGCGCTATGGCCTTTATGATCTTATGTGAAAAACAAATCGCCACAAAAGAGCGGAACGCATTCCAGCCGGAACCTACACAGAACACCGAGCGGCCCCGGCAATTCAAAACCTTTCTGTCCTCTGTGTCCCTGGCGACGTAGCCTTCTCCTTTGGTCGGTCACCATGTTTGGACGCCTTGGCGAAGTCTGCTCCGTGGTGAAATTCCGTTTCCCAAAAAAATCAGCGCAACTTTCCCTAAAATTTCCGGAGTTAGTAAACGGAAAGGCTCGGCTCCCGTTTGGCTCGGCGTGGATTGCTGGCGGCTCGTACTTGCGGCTTAGACCTAGTTCTTAGCGCGCTTCTGCTCGACCGTCGTCATTCGCGCCGTTAGCCGACGATTAAACTCCATGGGAGCGAAAAAGCCGATCCGTAATTAAAACCGTTGATCCGAATGAAGGCTAACTCCTAACCCGACAAACTCACTCCGCGACCGGTTAGCCTAGAAATGTCTCTCGACGTTTCTGCTTCCACTAACTGAGCGCGCCAGGACCTTAGAAACTAACTATGCAAAGTCTACTTAACCCAGAGGGGTGCACTCTGCTCACCCCCATTGCAGGTTCCGTCAAATGGCGGTGTCTGTTAACTATCTTGCTCGGCATCCTCGGTTCGTCGGTGACGGCCCAGAGCGAAGTGCTGGCCCAAAAAGCAACCACGCTGGAACTATCGCCTTGGATCAGTAAATCGCTGGCGCTTTCGCCAGTGGATGGAACTAAGGAGATCAGTGTGGTGTTAGTATTGCCACTGAGAGACGCGACGGCTGCTGCTAAGTTTGCTGAACGGGTAGCGACTCCCAAAGATCTACTTTACGGGAAATATCTTACTCCTCAGGAGTTCGCTACCAGGTTTGGAGCGAATGAAGAGGACTACGCAGTGGTGAAGAGTTGGGCCATAACCAACGGGCTCAAAATCTCCGACGAGTCCATTAGTCGCACGACGCTGACCGTGCGTGGGACGGTCGCCCAAATTGAGGCGCTGTTTAACACCCAGCTGGGCAATTATCGAGGACCGGACAGAGACGAATTCTATTCGGCCGACACTAAACCGACGATCCCGAGCAGCATCGCACCAAAGTTGATTGGGGTCATCGGCCTGACTAACAGCCGGCATTATGCATCGCTGGCGAAGGTCTACAAGAAGTTCGGTGAAACCCCGGCGACTAAACCCAAGACGGATAGCACGGGCGGCACCGGTCCGGGTGGGGCGTATAGTGCCGCCGATTTGCGGACCGCTTATTCGATCGGGGCTCTGGGCGGCACAGTTCCACAAACCGTGGCGGTGTTTGAACAGGGCGGGTTCGCAGAGAGTGATGTCAAAAAATATCTTTCGACGAATAATCTGCCTGATGTCCCGGTCAAGCCGCGCAAGATAAATGGCTTCGGCGGCGGGATAAACGATCCGGGCGTTGAACTCGAAGCGGTGCTCGATATCGACATGATCATCGGGATCAATCCGGCCGTTAAGGAAGTGCTGGTTTATGAGGATGGAGACGATTCCTTCGGCGTCGCTCTGTTGGATGCGTTGGCAGATGTCGCCAACGATAACGTGGCGCAAACCTTTAGCATCTCCTATGGCGACGATGAAGTGAATCAAGGTCCAACTCAGATAGCAGCCGAGGGTCAAGTCCTGACGCAGCTGGCAGCTCAAGGTATCAGCGTCTTTGCGAGTTCAGGAGACCAGGGCGCTTATGGCCGTACCTTTAATGGCACGTTGAACGTTAGCGACCCGGCTTCACAACCCTTTGTGACAGCGGTCGGTGGTACCACTCTGTATACCGGGGCCGGTTCAGTTTGGGCGGACGAACAGGTTTGGAACCTGCTGGTGGACGGATACGGTGCAACCGGAGGAGGCGCTAGCTCTTATTGGACCATTCCGTCGTATCAACCTCACGACCTCCTCAACGGGTGCTCCACTGCCTACCGTAATTTGCCGGATATTGCTGCAGTAGGTAATCCGTTGACCGGTGTTGCGGTCTATTCAAAAATAAACGGCGGTTGGATCCAGATTGGCGGTACGAGCGTTTCCTCGCCGATTTGGGCAGGTTATATCAGCCTTCTCAATTCGGCCTACCAAACTGTTGGGTTTGGAAGGATTGGCTTTTTCAACCCCGGCCTGTACCTGTGGGTCGGTCTCGACTGGCAATACTTTTTCACCCTCCTACATGATATCGTTGATGGCACTAACAGCATAAGTTTCTGGACCCCCGGTTACACCGCCGGTCTCGCATTTGATGACTGCAGTGGATGGGGATCACTCAAAGGCCCTGACGTTGCTGAGAACTTTCTGCTCGGTGGACCGCACACGAGGCCGGGGGCCCCTGGGTCTCCCGGACCCTTCGGCGGTTTGTCTGGAAAGCCCTCAAGTACGACAGCGAAGTTATCGTGGAACGCGGCCAGCGGGGCAACGGGTTATCTAATCCAAGTTAGTCTGACTGATGGCTCCAATAACTTTTATACGTACGTTTCGCAGGGTACGAGCACCGAGATAACCGGTCTAACAGCGAACACGACCTATTACGTTCAAGTAGTAGCTCTCAACGCTCTTGCCCCGGACCAATGGCCAGACAGTCCGTACACTGTAGCCGGCAGCGGCATCTATCTAACCACCACAAAAAAGTAGGTCGACTACTTTTTGAAGAAAGCAAACATGCACAATCTATTTAATCTGGGTCGCACCCTGCTGACCCGCTGCACAATAAAAACCGCTACACGACGGCGACTCGGCACCGGCCTGGTTTGCCTACTCGGTTCATCCATGATGGCCCAGAGCCAGGTACTGGCACGAAAAACAATGACAGTGGATCTCTCGCCGCTGATCAGTCAATCGACGATTGTTTCGCCCACCGATGCAACAAAAGAGATCAGCGTGGTGTTAGTGTTGCCGCTGAGAGATGCGAAGGGCGCCGCCGAGTTCGCTCAGCGGGTTTCTACACCCAAAGATGAACTGTACGGCAAATACTTAACTCCACCAGAGTTTGCTGCCAGGTATGGCGCGGATGCGGGAGACTACGCGGCAGTAAAGAGTTGGGCCACCAGTAACGGCTTGAAGGTCTCCGACGAGTCCGTGAGCCGGACGACGCTGATGGTGCGTGGCAGTGTCGCCGAATTTGAGGCGCTCTTTAACACGCAGATTAACAATTACCGCGCGCCGGACGGACAGGAATTCTATTCGGCCGGGTCCAAACCGGTAGTTCCGAATAGCATCTCGGCGAAGGTCATGGGAGTGATCGGCCTGACCGGCGGCAGGCAATACGCGCCCCTGGCCCAAGTGTACAAAAAGTTTGGCGAAAACCCGGCGACAGAATTGAAGACGGATACGGCGGGTGGGAACGGACCCGGCGGAAGTTACAACGCGGCGGATGTGCGAAATGCTTATTCGATCTCGCAGCTGAGTGGCGCAACGGTTTCGCAAAGTGTAGCCGTGTTTGAGCAGGGTGGATTCGCTGCCGGCGATGTTACCAAATATCTTAAGACGAACAATCTGCCGGATGTCCCTATCAAAGTGCGTGAGGTAAACGCTTACGGAGGTGCGATTAACGATCCAGGTGTAGAACTTGAGGCGGTGTTGGATATCGACATGATCATCGGCATTAATCCGGCCGTTAAAGAAGTGTTCGTTTATGAGGATGGATTCGATTTCTTCTCCGTTGCTCTGCTGGATGCGCTGACGGACGTGGCTAACGATAATAAGGTCCAAACGTTGAGTATCTCCTATGGCGACAATGAATCGAAGCAGGGTGACACTCAGCTGGCAGCCGAAGGCCAAGTGCTCACCCAGCTAGCGGCGCAAGGCATCAATGTGTTCGCCAGCTCGGGAGACGGCGGTGCTTATGGTCGTCTCAGCGGTTCGCTCAATGTCGAAGACCCAGGCTCGCAACCGTTTGTGACCTGTGTCGGTGGCACCACTTTGTACACCATTGGCCCCAAGTGCGCTCGGCTGGACGAAGAGGTCTGGAACCTGATGGCCAGCGGCTACGGTGCAACGGGTGGTGGCGTTAGCATTTACTGGCCGATTCCACCCTGGCAGCCCAGCGAAACTTCTAACGGCGGATCCGCTACCTATCGTAATGTCCCCGATGTCGCCGCAGTCGCAAATCCTCTGACCGGCGTTGGCGTCTATTCCAAGATCAACGGCGGCTGGGTCCAGGTCGGTGGTACGAGCGTTTCGGCACCGCTCTGGGCAGGTTATATAAGCCTGCTGAATTCCCTCTGTAAAACGGTCGGGATCCAACCGGTCGGTTTCTTCAATCCGACCTTGTACCAGATCGGGAACAATTATCCCGGCAGCACAACCTTAAATGACATTGTCACAGGAAATAACAGTGATCTGGTCGATTTTCCATATACTCCGGGGTACACCGCTGGGTTCGGTTATGATAACTGCTCTGGATTCGGATCAATGGTCGGAGGAGCTTTTGCCTGGCAGCTCCTGACGACGCTACCCGCGGTGACAGGGCACGGTCCTGGCTTCTTCGAAGTCCTTTCTGCAAAACCGCAAACTACCACGGTTCAGGTGTCGTGGCAGCCGTCGAAGGGAGCAACCGGTTACTTGGTCACAGTACTCCTGAATAATCTCTTCGGGAATTCCGTCGCTTACGCTGCTTCGAGCGGTACCAGCGTCGAAATCACCGGTCTAGCGCCGAACACAACCTATTATGTATTGGCAACCGCGCTAAACCCGAAAGGTTTCACCGGGAGCGGGTACTATTACCAGCCCGGTATTTACTTCACGACGAAGAAGTAAGTCGGAGATCCGTGGCTCAGCACAAGAGCAAAGCGGTTGCGCCGATCTGATTTAGTAGACCAAGCGCGAAGAATGCGGGCAGCAGAGAGAAACCTGGGAGATCGTTTTGTCGATCCTGGCAAACTCTGCTGTCTGCTGCGCACAATTGAAAGGCCAGGCTAGATTCTTACCATCACAAAGGCCGAGACTTTTGAAGCAACAAACCGCAAGGAGCCGTTTTTCTGGCAGGTTGAGATTTCGCGAGATCAGACTGAACCAAGCAGAGTCAGCCACCCGACGAAAAAGAGTGAGCGAATCCAGATACTGGTTCCTGAGACTATTGATCGAAGGAATACACTCGCCAAAAAATGCTTCGATAGTCGATCGGGCGGGTTCTCTCTCTCTTTAAGAAAAGGTCGCCAAACCCGCGTTGAATGAAAATTAAAGACTTCTTCTCGAGGCTTTCGGAGCGCAGTGATTATGAACAAGAAGCTCGTTTCTGACGGGCAAACAGGCGCTGGCCGAGCCGGCATGGATTGGGCACCTGAATTCTGGATCGCGTAAGCCGGTGATCCGGGGGCTCAGAGGTAGTGGTACAAAAATCTTGAGCTATGCACGTGCGATGACTGGCGGGGCACAGACAATCGGCGTGGTCCTCACTCCGAAGTCGCTGCCGCAATAGTGCTGGCAAACAACCGTGCTCGCGCGCTACGGCGCTCGGGTCCTTCAAGACCAGTTTCGATGCACAGGGTAGCATAGCCGTGCACGAGCGACCAGGCGACGAGACTCAGGTCCGCCACAGTCTCCGGTGAGGTGAGCGCACTGACAATCGCCGCCAAATGCCCGAAGGATGCGGAAGCCGCCGCCTGAGCTGCCGGGTGGCGCGACAGGTCCACGAGTTCTTTAGAAAACATCAACCGGAACAGGGCGGGCGAACTCTCGGCAAAAGCGATGTAACTCTCGGCAGCGCGTGCTAGCCGGAGGACTGGCTTTGCCCGGCTGCGTCTTACTTCCTCCATATCCCTGCCAAGTCGCTCAAAGCCGTTACGGGCCAACTCGGCCAGAAGCGTCTCTTTATCGGCAAAATGGTTATAGGGCGCTTGTCGCGACAAACCTGCGCGCTCGGCCAGCTGGCGCAGCGCCAAGCCAGCGGCCCCCGTCTGCTCGAGCAAATCAGCCGCGGCTCGCAGAAGCGCGTTCCGGGCATCTCCGTGATGGTAGGTTGTTCGGGCGGTTTCTGGGTTCATGCAAAGTTCCTACAGATCTATGTTGACGGCGTCAATATCGTTGGACATATTGACGCCGTCAACATCAGCATCAACTGATGGAGAGAAAAACATGTATCATGCCATTGTTCGCCGTCGGGTCACTCAGACGTTCGATGCCCTCAGCCGAGGCGATTATGAATTCGCACTCGCCGGCATGGCGCCGCGCTTCGAACACATCTTCGCTGGTAAGCACGCGCTCGGGGGCACCCGGCACACGGTCGCCGGTATACGGCTGTGGTTCGAGCGGATGTTCCGCCTCAACCAGAAGCTCGAATTCACCATTCAACACATCGCGGTTAGCGGCACGCCTTGGGACACCACGGCGATCATCGAGTGGCGTGACACCGCAACCCTCGCCAACGGCGACACCTCGTATTTAAATGACGGCACTCACGTCATTCGGATGAGCTGGGGCAAGGTGGTTAGCCTGCACGCCTATCTCGATACTGAGAAGGTTGTGACCGTCTTTCGTCAAATGGCCGAGGAAGGCTTCGCCGAAGCGGTCGCCGCGCCGATTGAAGATTGACCCACCGCGAGTCGAGTACGCAGGGAATAATCAATTGTTAAGATTAGCAAGAAAAATGGAATCGGTTTTAGTGATGTCATACTATCTGGAACTGCGAGATCAGGTGGCGCACGCGTGCAATGAGCCGGCTGCAGCGCTTCCGGCGCGAAACGCCGGCGCAGAGAAATTACGGCCTGACGTCCAGGAGCCGGCGAAGCAGCAACCGACGGAAGAGGTTGCCGCTCGATGCGGAGGGCGAACTTCAATCTTGTATCCTGAGTCGAGGCTCGGCATTTGAGCGCGGAAGCTCGGCAACCGTCAGGAGCACATTAATAGCGTCGGAAATGTCAGTGCTCCGCTTTTTAGGGCGACATAAGGGCGACAGCATTTTGCTCAAGAGGAAAGCGTACGGGACTCGAACCCGTGCACCGGCCCGCCCGCATCGCTACGCGAAGCGTTGCGGGCTGGGCCTCGAGAGGGCCGTGTCCTAACCGACTAGACGAACGCGCCGAGTGGGAACGCGCTTAACCTATCGTGGCAACGCGCGAACTCAAGCATCTGAGATTCTCAACGGCGAATGGACACAAGTGAACCCAAATTAAAAAGGTAGATGAAGCCAATTCGTCTCACACAGCGGGAAGGACCGCGTCTCGGCCGGCCGACGAAATCAAGCGCAGCAAATGGGTGCATCGACATCGCCGCCGCGTAATCGGATCCCTTCTCGCCCGTTACTTGAGACTAAGCTGGTTTTACCAGACCTTTGCTGTGGAAACCGCGAGCTCTTTTGCCTTCGTGATCGTCGCTTCGATCTCCGCAGGCGCCGCGAGAGTGGGCTCTACGAAGATGCTGGTAACGTCGGTTACGCCGATGAACCCTAAGATTCCACCAAGGGTTTTACTCTGCAGGTCGTAACCTTCTGCGCCTGTGCCGGGACCGTAGGCGCCGCCGCGAGCGTAGACCGCGATAGCTTTTTTCCCCGTGACTAAACCCTTGTAACCCTCGCCGGGGCTGAAACTGAAAGTCAGCCCCGGCTGAATGATCACGTCGATGAAATGCTTCAAAACGTAAGGAACACCGAAATTCCACATCGGCAGGGAAAATAGGTACCAGTCG
>WNFI01022030.1_pt1 | contig 14176 bp, 11 predicted proteins | sample 5400471 | NCBI WGS metagenome assembly WNFI01 (sample SAMN13153348, study PRJNA577476) | soil metagenome | isolation source: 100 cm saprolite on Douglas fir-dominated hillslope | place: USA:California | collected 2013-09-17 | reverse complement strand
AAGCCGCAGACAGCAACCACTAGAATAAAGATCTCGTTCATGGGCGTAGGTTGCTCGCGAGGCTAATAAAGTCTCGCGGGAAAGGCAATACCAACTCGTGGAGGCTTTCCGGCGCTATGGCAGATGATAAAACGTGAGCCGGTTGAGCGCGGCGTTAATTCGGTCGCCAGGACGGTAGGGCGGTCCGTCCCGGACCGCCAAATCCCTGGCGAGGCATCAGTCTGGTAAACATTGCGATACCGCGATTAATAAGTCTTCGATAACGCCGGTCGGCCTGAGAGATCCCATTTCGGCCACGCTTTCGGCGGTCAGGGACGGACCGCCCTACCTGCAAAACAAAGAGCGTCCCAAGCTTGGGACGCTCTTCGACACTTTTTTGCAACGGACAGCACCGTCAATTAGTAGCCAAATCGGCTTTCTTCAATAACAGGGAACGGTTGCGGCGGAGGTCGAGTCCGCTGCGGACAGTCGGATATGGCTTATTACCGTGCAGACCTTCCCAGACGATTCGATTAAACTTGGCCGGATTGACCTTATCTTCACGCGTAAAATCGAGGTCCTTCGTCTTTTCTGCCCAGTAAGCCGCGTCATGGGTCGGTTTCGGAATAGACTTATTCTTTGCTAATCGCGGGGGCAACGGCAATTGGGTGTTGTACAAGTAAGCCGAGGGCGCGGCATCGTACGTCCATTCCCGCTGGTTCAGGTCGAAGACTTTCGTCATCGGTTTTTCTGAAGCGGTGAGAATTTCCACATGGTCGACATTGAGGACATCTTCAATCGTTCTAAGCATGTTGACGGTGGTGTACTTCTCCGGTATCACGGCACCGTGCTTCACGTACGGTCCGACCACATACCCGGTCGATCGGTGCGAATCGACGTGGTCTGCACCGTCCTGGGAATCATCTTCCAGAATGAAGATTAAGGTGTCAGACTTATAGGGGCTATTCGCCACTTTTTCGATGAGTTTGGCCACCGCATAGTCGTTATCGGCTTGCTGGATCTCCGGAGTGTTAACGCCGTCAAGCGCTGAAGTGAACGAGCCCATGTGGTCCTCCATGAGGCGGACCGTCGAGAGTGCCGGGAGGTTACCTTTCTTCACGTAATCGTCAAATTCCCGTTCCCATTCTTTCTCCCGCCAGAAGTCGGGGAAGCTGGTGTCAAAGCTGCGAAAATAGGGATCAGTGTCGTTGAGGAGCGCAACCCGAGACGGAAAGCCAACGCGAAGCTTCTTAGAGAATGGATCCCGCTCAAGCGGCGTTGCCTGACCATTAGGCAAGAAATACTCCGTTTGATCGCAATGATAGCCATAATTTCGGAAGGTCTTACCTGCGCGGGCGACCGAATCCCAAATGTAGCCTTTCTGAATATCATCATCGCCGGGCCCATCGACGGCCCCTACGTCAGCTGTCCCTGGCAGAACGTCCGGATCGGTCGGGCCGATCGGAACCAATTTCAAACGTGATGGTTGATCGGGCAGACCCACATTAATGTCACGGTTTTGACCTTCCGAGTCGTAGGCCGCACCCCGACTGGAGTAGTTTTGCGGGATGCTGATCGCTGAGAGATCGTTCTCGCGACCACCAAAGCTCCAGATGTGGCCGTCACCGCTAACATCGCCCGTGTTATAGAAGTTATCCAGATCAACAAACTGCCTGGCGATCGCGTGATAGTTTTGGGGTGATCTCTTGCCCGAAATCCACCAAAGTAGGATCGCCGTTACCTCGGTCCAAGTCACCGAGGACCTGATCGTACGTGCGGTTTTCCTTAACGATGTAAATCACGTGTTTGATGCGATGTTGCAGCTCCTTAATCAAATTCGCTTCTGTCCCGCTCAGTTTAGCGGTGAACCCATTGTTTTCTGCAACTTTCTTGGTGAGACCATTAAGCTGTTGCTCGCTCGGTATGGGGAAGCTCTGCAGATACGATTTCTGCAGCTCTTCTACGTACTGGTTGGGATCCTGTTGGTTGAAATAGGTATAACCGGGATTCGGGCCCGTCACCCCTTTGCCGTCGGCAACGTAAGCATACTTGCCATCGTTGCTAAGCGTAATGGCGTTTGGTTCGAAGCCGGCCGGAATCAAACCTATTACTTCCGGGTGAAAGGGAATTCCGGTAATGACCGAGATCGCGTTGGTGCCGCCCAGCGTGACATAAAGGGTGTTGCCATCCGCTGATAACGCTGCACTGTTGGGAGCGCTCCCGCGGTAGGTCAGGACTTTGTCATACTCGAATTTGTCTGGCGCACTAGCGATAACGCTCTGCAACAATTCATTGGTGGTTACCAACTACAACAATGAGTCGATCTCGTTCATCGACTTGGCTACCCGCAAAGTTGTGAAGGAACTGGATCTTCGTCCGCGTAAGAATAATTCGGCGGACTCAGGCGTTGCCGGCGGGGAATACCCATTCTGGGTAAGCGTCAAAGGGAATAATACAGCCTATGTCTCCAGCGCGCGCGATCGCGAGGTGGTGGTGGTCGATTTCACGACCGTTACGGCCCCGAAAATCGTCACTCGTATCGAAGTTGCCGGCAACCCGCTTAAAACGATCCTGGATAAGACTCAGAGCTATCTCTACGTCACCGAAGATAACAGCGACCTGGTCGATATCATCACCACAAGCAACAGCGTTTTCCCGTCTTGGGTAATATCGATTCCACCGGCGACACCTGGTAAATCGCCCGGAAAAAGAGCAACCGCATTGCCTACGGTCTGGCCATTAAGGACGATGGTATGACCGAGCTTGATTGGAGTCCCGGACTCAGCCCATTGGCCGTTTTGGATCGTAAACGTGTGGATATTGTCGTCGCCACCGCCTGCGACATAGAAGGTTTGCCCAGTCGGATCAAACGCGATTCCAACAAAAGCGTTCGGGACCTGGAGGACCTGTTTCTTGACCGGTTTGCCTCCGGTGATGTCGAAGACAAAGATGTATTCGTTGTTAAACGAATTTCCTTTGCTGTCAGTCAAGTTGTTGTGACCGCCGGTCAACACGAGCAAGATTTTTCCATCCGGACTCTTCGCTGTGCTGAGAGCGCCTCCGGCGATGAAATTCGGAAACTCTGCAAGCTCGGGATTTAGAGCCTCGTAGGTAGTTTTGGGGGCAGCCGTAGGGGTGATTGTCACTCCCGAAGGTAAGAAAGTACCTTGGTCAGCGATCGCCGGCGAGAGAGTCGCCAGCGAAGAGAGCGCAACCGCGCTGGACAAAGCCAGGCGGAGCAGGGGGTTCTGGTTGGGCATGAACATATGAATTCTTCCATGATCGCGAAACGCGTGCTTTTGAGCGGCTAACTCCAACGCTAAATCAAGAGCGATTGAGTCGCTCAAAAGGCAGAGCGGCCGCCTTCCTAACCAAATCCACGGGGTAGAAGAATTCCGGTCGGTTATTGTGAATTTTCAGTAACATTCGAACGAAACCATGGCCGGAATGTCATCTTCAGGTTTGAACGGAAACTCCCTCAAGAGAATGTGTTGCAGTTAGAAACACTAATATAATGCGTTCGGAACAGTGCTGGCGCAGTGGGCGGTCACGCAAATTGAACGATGGGATAATTCGGCAGGGACGCGCGTCCCTACCGAATCTGAATATCGTCAACCGGAAACCGCAAAATAACCGTCGTACCTTTTTCAAGCTCGCTGGTGACTTGGACGGTTCCATGATGCAGGCTCATAATGCTTTTCACGATCGATAGGCCTAGGCCCACGCCGTCCGGCGAATTTTCGCCGCGATAGAATCGGTCAAAAAGCTTGGGCAGATCTTTTGGTCCCACGCCACTACCGTTGTCTTTCACCGCTACAATGACTGCAGTCGGTTCGCTTCTGGCTTCGATCGTTACGCTACCTCCGGGCGGCACATGACGCAGAGCATTAGAAAGCAGGTTGCTGATTGCTCTGCGAAATAGTGGCTCGTCGCCGCGAATCCTGGCTTTACCCGTATTTGTGAGTTCGACGTGCGATTCTTTTGCCAGCGGTTCATAAAATTCCATTACCGCGGATATCGACTCTTGCGCGGCGAAATCTGATTTATGAATTTGGAGATTGGCGGTCTCCGCTCGTGCCAGAAAAAGCAAACTATCGATGAGGTGAGCGAGGCGCTGATACTCTTCCAGACTGGATGCGAGAACCTCCCGATATTGTTCCGTCGTTAGGGAGCGTCCGAGGGCCACCTCCGTTTCACCCATCAGAATGCTGATCGGCGTGCGGAGCTCATGCGCGATGTTGGAGGAAAATCGGGATAGCCGCTCAAACGAGTCTTCCAATCGTTCGAGCATCCGATCAAACTCTGCCGCCAGAGTTGCCAGCTCCCGTGGCCAACTCTGTGTGCTAATCCGCTCGCTTAAAGCGCTGGCTGTAATCGCTTGGGCAGCCGAAGTAATTTCTCGAATCGGTCGAACGCCACGATGTGCGAGCCAGGTGCTCAGCAGCGCCGAGATGGCGGCGGCCAGAGCTAGGGCGAAGAGCAATTTCCCTTTATAGTCAGTCAGGAGCCTCTGTTCGTTCGAAATATCGAGTACAACTTCGTAACGGTATTTCTCGTTTGGTGGCGCTCCGTTTACGTCCGCTGCCGTTAGCAGAAAAGTAGTGCCTTGGGACGTACGGAATTCGGTAATCTTACCAATCGGTTGCTCGGACGATCCCGCCGGTGGAAAAACGGCGTTGGAGGGGAGCAGTGAGCGAAAATCGGGTGACTCGACGATTGTTCTGCCGCGGAGGATCAGGCGGGCATAGTATACCGCTTGTCGGCGAGCCGTACTTTCCCATTCAATTTCTTCCTCCAACGCATTGCGATCCTGGGGACGCTCCCGCAGGATTTGGCGAAGCACCGCGATCTTGTCGGCCAAAATGCTTTGCTCTTCCGAGCGCAAGCTCTGGACGAGGGTCCAATACAAAAAGAAGCCGGCCACGCAAAGTACAACCATCGATAGAACGGTATACAGCAGCGCGAGTCGAGCGACGATTGACCAAGAGCCTGTCCGATCCGTAAGCTTAGTTGAAAGGTAGCTTTCGAATTTCAAGGAAATAGGTTCTGCCGCCCTCCACCGGCTCCTCAAACTCCGCTTCGCGGAGCGTGTTTTAAAAAAAGGAATCGCAACAAAGTGTTTAAAACTCTTCTCTCCAAAAAAGCAGCAGAATTCCGCCGTCGCTTCGCTATGGCGCGACCTTTCCCGCTTTGCGGACACGCCGTAGCTTGAAGAGCGAAGGTGGTTCCCGGCCTAGCGGGAGATTCTGCCCGCCAGAGCCATGCAGGCTAGCCCCGAAAGTCTTTCGGGGCTAGCGCTGCTCGAGGACATAGCCCGCACCGTATACCGAGTGAATCAACGGCTTAGGAAAAGGATAATCGACCTTCCGACGCAACCGGCGGATAGCGACATCGACGATATTTGAATCTCCCTCGCTATCCATGTTCCAAATTTCCTTAGCAATGAATTTGCGGTCAAGAATTTCACCGGTGTTGCGAGCTAAAAGTACCAGCAGCGCGAATTCTTTTTGGGTGAGTTCCAGCTGCTTTGGCCCGCGAGCGACAACATGCGTCACCAGATTAATTTCGAGTTCCGCGACTCTTAGGTTGGTTGGTAGGCGATCCGGCCCGCGCCGCAGAATGGAACGAATGCGTGCGAGCAGTTCAGAGAATGCGAAAGGCTTCACCAAGTAATCGTCAGCGCCGAGGTCGAGTCCTTTGATGCGGTCGCTCAGTTCATCCCGGGCGGTCAAAAAGATCGCGGGTGCCAGGCGCCCTTCTGTTCGAAGCCTCTGCAGGATGGTCCAGCCATCCAGAGTTGGCAGCATGACATCGAGCAGAAGGAGATCGTAATTGTGTTTGAGCGCCAGTCGCAAACCTTCGGAGCCGTCCTTTGCCACATCAACCGACCAGCCATGATCCCGCAATCCGTCACGCAGAAAGGCCGCAGTTTTCGCTTCGTCCTCAACAACAAGCGCTCGCTTTGGCTGCTCGAACACAGCAGCGCATAGCGCGAGGTTCAGCGAAACGCAACGGACCAGAAATCAATTTTTTAGTGTAAAACTGTCTACGGGTTTTCGCCCTACCGACGCGGGCTTGCGTGTTCCGCGCTCCGCGTTCCGCGTTCCGTATTCTATCGATCACCCTAGATACTCTTCCAACGTCGCGGCGGTTCCCTTGTCGTAGAAGCCGCCGAGGATCTTTTCCGCCCGCGTTGGCCGCGTCCCGAAGTTGATCCAACATCGGATCATTCATCGGCACCGGTTTTCCGGTATCGTCTTTTCCGGAGAGATACCGGAACCAACTTGCAACGGTCAGGCTGAGTAACTTGATCGGTCCACCCCGTTGGAGTTGTTCCGTCACAGAGGGTAAAACGAATTTCGGAATGCGGGCCGATCCTTCCGTCCCGAGGCGACCCAATTGATCCCGGATTGCCGGATTGGCGAATCGTTCGATCAAAGTGTTCTTGTATTCATCAAGATCGATTCCTGGAACCTCGGGCAATAGAGGCGTTACTTCGATGTCCATCATGAGACGCATCAGCTTGGTGATTCGCGGATCAGCCATTGCCTCGTGGGCGAACTCATAACCCTGCAGCATGCCCACATAACAGATCGCCTGATGGCTGGCGTTGAGCAGCCGAAGTTTCATTTTTTCGTATGGCAGCACGTCTGAGGTGAACTGCGCTCCAGCTTGCTCCCACGCTGGGCGTCCCTGCACGAAATCATCTTCGATCACCCATTGTCGAAACGACTCGGTCATTACTGGCCAGCTGTCTTCGATTCCAAACTGTTCTCGGACCAAGGCGCGATGCTCATCGGTAGTCGCAGGGGTGATGCGATCCACCATGCTATTCGGAAATGTTCCGTTCTGCTCGAGCCAATTTCTCTGTTTCGGATCACGCAACTCAATAAAAGCGAGCAGCATCTTCTTCGCTATCTCCCCATTGCCCTGCAAGTTGTCGCATGACATGATTGTAAACGGCCGGAGCCCGCGATTCCGGCGCCGCTCCAGTGCTTCCGCGAGATAACCGAAGGCGCATTTGGGTTGATGCGGATGGGCTAGGTCATGCTGAATATCGGGGTTTTCGGCGTCAAATTCACCGGTACCTTGGTGCACGTAATAGCCACCCTCCGTGATGGTAAGAGAAACGATTGCGGTATCCGCAGACGCCAGCTTTTCTAGAACCGCGTTTGGATCGCTCGGCGCGTGCAAAAAGTTTTGAATCGAGCCGATGACCCGAGCTTTATCGCCCGATGCACTTCGTTCGACCACCGTGTACAAGTAGTCTTGCGAGCGCAGGACTTCTCCGATGCGGGTGTCTACGGGGAGCAGTCCGACACCGCACAGCCCCCATTCGGATGGCCCGTTTTTCTGGAACAGATCGTCATTGTAGACTCCTTGATGGGCGCGATGAAATCCGCCGACTCCGATGTGGGTGATTCTTTGACCAACCTGGCGACGGTCATAGGTCGGAACGCGAACGCTCGGAGGTAACGAACTTAGATTGGCATTGGAGAGCTTTATGGGCATAGGGATTATTGGGGGTGGGGGTTATGAATTGGAGTGTATGGGCGTATCGGCGTGTGGGCGAACGGGCGTGTCGGCCTGACGGCGTGCGGGCGTACCGCCGAAGGCGTGTCTCATGATAGCCTAGGGTAAAGCCCTAGGAAATCGAATTCCCCCAGTGGTCACACACTGAAGGTGGGTTTCAGCCTTTGATCCTACACGTCGTTTATCGACTGTTTCATTATCGTTCCTAGCGGTTCGCCTGGGCTCTCACGAAGCGCGCCATTGGCCTTAGCCAGGCTGCGACGCCATTGGCCCGGCAGCGGACGTTTGGGCGGACAAGTCGGCTCAACTGGACCGCGCTATGACTGCCAGGCTCACAGATGCTGCTTGCGCTGGAACTGTTTCTACCCTCACCCCACGCCGTCACGCCAAGTACCCCAACCACTCCTCCTGCGCTGCTAGCAGCTCATCTACCATCTGATGGATCTGAGGAAGGGTACAAACCGCTGCGGTTAATGGATCGAGTGCAACGGCATGATAAATCGCGTCCTTTTTCCGCCTGACTGCTGCTTCCACGATGAGTTCTTGCACATTTATGTTCGTTCGATTGAGCGCGGCGAGCTGCGGTGGCAAGGGGCCGAAGTGGGTTGGTTGCACACCACTCCGATCGACCAGGCAAGGCACTTCCACGCAGCAACCGCTCGGCAAGTTATCAATCAGCTCGCGATTTGGGACGTTCCCATTGATTCGAATCGCTTGATTCGTCTCCATTGCCTCAATGATAGAGGAACCGTATTCATGGGTCCGGTCGGTTCGGACCGGGTCCACCATAATCTGTTTGAACTCCTGACGGAAACTTTCGAGTCGCTCATAACTGTGCTGCAGGTACCCGCCCGTCCGACCAAATTGAAACCAATGGTTCACCTTATCAGTGAAGCGTGGTACTAGCTCTTCTTCTACCATTTGAGCATTCTTTCGAAAATACGGTACGTACTCACTGGCATGCCCGCTCGACTCGGTTACGAAATAGCCAAAGTGTTTCATCAAATCGATTCGTACCGGCTCTTGGCCATAGATTTCTTCTCGATTAATGACCTGGCGCAGACGAGGGTAAAGATCTTCGGTGCCGCGACCAAATTCCAAAAAGAAGGCCTGGTGGTTAATACCTCCGCAGCGGAAGTTCGCCTGCTCGTACGGAACCTCCAACCACTTGGCTAGCATCTCGCTGGTGCCTTGAACGCTATGGCATAGACCGACATGCGGGCGGCCGGTTGCGACATCCACGGCCCAACAGTTCGCGGCCATCGGGTTCACATAGTTCAGCAACCAAGCGTTTGGCGCATGCTGGTCCAACTCGTGGCAAAGGTCGATCAACACGGGAATGGTGCGTAACGCTCGGAAAACGCCCCCTGGTCCGAGTGTGTCTCCGACACATTGCTCCACGCCGTATTTCTTGGGAATTTTGATATCTTGGGCATACGCTTCCAACCCCCCTTGCTGAAAGGTGGTGATAACATAATCGGCATTGCGAACCGATTCGGCGCGATCGGTCGATGCGGTAATACGAGCGGTAAGCCTGCGTTCGTTCGCTATTTTCTGGACGATCTGGCGAGACTCTTCCAATCGCTGCGGATCGATATCCATGAGTGAGATCTCGCTGTCCTGCAGGCAAGGAGCTAGTAAAATGTCGCTGCACAAATTGCGGGTAAAAACCAGGCTTCCCGCCCCAATCAAAGTTATTTTAGGCATAATCGTTGTTTGCGGAGATAAAGGTTCACGTTTGGAGTTAATTCTTTACTGCCCCTGCGGTAAGTCCGGCTACTAGCCGGCGCTGAACGAGGCTAAAAAACAGCATGGTAGGAACGATCGCCACAACCGTTCCGGCCGTGATCATTCCCCACTTTACTTGCAGGCTGTTCATGAAAGCCTGGAGAGCGATCGGCAGAGTCTGCGTGCTCTCGCTTTGGGACAAGATCGAGACGAATAGGTAATCTCCCCAGGATACTACGAAGGCAAAAAAACCGGCTACCACTAGTCCCGGCAAAGCCGTGGGATAAATGATACGAAACAAAACGCCGAGCCGGCTGCACCCGTCAATCAATGCCGCTTGATCCAATTCTCTGGGAATCGCGTTGAAGTACCCGGTCAACATCCAAATGGCGAACGGTAGAGTGATGGAAGTGTGAGTTAAGATGAGCCCGATATGCGTGTCGACTAGCCCTAAATTGGACATCAACACATAGAAGGGAATTAAAATCAAAACGTAAGGAAAAAACTGCGGAAGCAAGGTTGACATCATCAAGAGATTTTTGCCACGAAGGGCAAACCGGCTCAGCGCATAGGCACCAAGACTTCCCAACATCACGACGAGAAACATCACCGACGTAGCAATCACCACCGAGTTAGCCAAAAAGACGAAGACGTTATTAATCGCGAAGACCTCAATATAGTTGGTGAGGGTGAGCTCGGATAGAGCCGGAACCAGTCTCCCGGTCTGAATGGAATCGTTACTTCGAAAACTGGAGACAATCAGCCATCCAATGGGCAAGAGGAGGATGGCGTAGGTGATGAGCAATCCCGCGTAAGTGAGCAATAATTCGAGCGACCGGCGTTTCATTTCTCGGCGAAGCCTCCGATTAATTTTCGCGACAAAATGACGAGAAGAACCAGTATCACCAGCATGATCACGCCCCCAGCGCTGGCGTATCCCAGCATATAACCGCTCCAGGCCTGCTTGTAGATGTAGGTCGCCAGCACTTCGGTCGCGTCCACCGGCCCGCCGCCGGTTGATAGATAGACAAAATCGAAATTATTTAAAGTGAAGGTGACGTGGAGCACGACCATAACCAGGATGATGTAACGCAGATTCGGCAACGTGATGTGCCAGAATCTTTTCCAGGACGACGCTCCATCAATCGTCGCGGCTTCGTAGAGATCTTGCGGGATCGCCTGCATCGCCGCCATAAAAGCGATGCCGTAGAATGGGACATTGCGCCACAGATGCATTACCAGGATCAGGAGGAATGCGAAAGCCGGGTCACCAAACCAGTTGCGGGTAAACGATCCAAGCCCAAGCGTAGTAAGTATGATGTTAATGAGCCCAATGTTTGGCAGCGTAAGAAAACGGAATATGACAACCGCGGTAATAATCGGCAGGACCCAAGTGACCATGGCAATACTGCGAAACCAATGAATACCGGGGACCTTGCGGATAAGCAAGTGAGCCATCCCCAGACCGAGAATCACCTGCAGAATAACGGCAGAAAAAGTCAGGACCAGCGAGTGGATAAACGAAATGCGGAAGACCGGATCGGTGAGGAGTCGTTGATAGTTTTGCCATCCGACGGCGCGCCAAGTGTTAGGATTGAGTAAGGATTGATCGGTGAAAGAGGTAAAGATGCCGCTCAGCGTGGGATAGAGATTTAATCCGAGGATTACGCAAATCGCCGGCGCCAGCAGGGCATATCCAAATGCAGCGTGACGCATTTCAGCCGATCGCAAATGGGTAACTGGCCGCGATCCGACGCTTGGCGGCTCGTCCGAGTGAACGGTTTGAGACATCGATAACTGAGAGTATCGGAAAGTCCAGCCCATCACAAACCGGGCGTGTCGGTGACTGGGTGTATGGCTTCCATCTTCGGTAGGCTTTCCCACTAGGTCTCTGGTTGGGCACGGCCCAGAAAGCAAACCGGAGCTGCGTGGTTGGAGCTGCCAAGAACCGCAGTCGCCATGATCATAATCTCGTCGCGACGGCTCAACTCCACCGGCTTGGCAATGCGGGCTTTGATCCTCCTCTAGTGGCTGGCAAACGATGGCGACTGCGGTTTGTGGTAACTCCAGCCACACAGCTCCGGTTTAATTTCGAGGTCGCGCCAGACCAGAGGCGTAAGGGACAGTCGCCGCTACCGAAGACACGCCGACATCGATGCATCCTTGGCCATGGTTTAAATTTCCCTCTACAGCTCACCGGTTATTTGAGTGCCCCTACAATTGGTCGTTCTGCGCGCGTTGCTGCAAAGTATTATACAGTTCCTGACCAGTCTTATCGGCCGCATTGTTTTGATAAATCACTTTCTGTAGCGCTTCGGTGATATCATTTACCACCAGACCCCAGTTGATCGGAGCCAGCGCTACGCCGGTGGAGATTTGCTGAGTAAATGCTTGCTGCCACCAGTCGCTCTTGAAATCCGGCAGATCAGCCACGTCTTGGCGCGGCGGGTTAATTCCTTCGAGTTTCGCGTCCATGGCAACAAAGTCCTTGCTACAGAGAAGTTTGATCAGCTGCCAGCTATCCGATTTTTCCTTTGTCGTTGCATTGATCATAATCGGCTTAACCTCCAGATAGGTGGCCTGAGTGCCACCCGGTGGAAGTGGGAGTGCGACAACCCCGGTGTTCTCTTCTAGAATCTTGCGCGCGATATCGCCGGTCTTGCGATAGCTGTAGATCCAAGGACCCATCGGAACCATCGCGCTTTTACCGGCAACATAATCAGCATCTGTAGCCTGATAATCATTGCCACGCGTATTCTGATTGGCGGCGGACGGGTTCGCTTTAAAAAACGCGTCGTGGTAGAGAGCCAGAACCTGGGCTAGTTTTTCCGGAGTAGTATTAATCGACCATTTCTGGCTGGCCTCATCATACTTAAAGGGATTCTGACCTCCGTTCACTTGAAAGAAAAATGAGATGAATTCCTGGAACGTCCGAACGCTGCCAGCTTTGGTGGTCAATCCTAGTCCGGCTACGCCTTGCTCCTTCGCCGATATCAGTGCGGCGTCCTCCAGCATTTCTTCCCAGCTCTTCGGAGGCTGCAAATTATACTTCTGAAGGATGTCCTTCCGGTACAGTAAGACGCGCACGTTGGTGTTGTAAGGCACTCCATAAAGCTTTCCGTTGATGGTGAGTGCTTTGATCGTGCTGGGGACAAACTTATCTTTTTCCGGCCACTGGTTAAATAAGTCATCGATTGGGGCGATGAGGCCGGCTTTTTGATAGGCAATCATCCCTTCAAGTACGCCTTCGATCACATCCGGCTTGCCACGGCGACCCTGCACAATGAACTTCTGCTGAGCGTCCTGATAAATGGGAGGCCCGTAGTTACCCGGTACAGTGACGCCTTGGGGCAGATCTTTGGGAAAATGTTCCTTCACCCAGGCCAGAAGACCCGGTGTTTGCGGACCTTCTTGTGACATCGGGACAAACCAAAGATCAATTTCCTTACTGAAGACCAAGCCAGCCGATACCAAAAGGCTGACTGCTACCAATAGTATGCGTTGGGGGGATCGGATAAGCATAGATGAGAAACGTTGGATGGAGTTTTGGGGGTAGAGACGCTATAAATCTTGCTGGATCAAAAGGGGTCGCAATAGTCATAACTTGCCAATAGTAGTCAATTTGTGACAAGCCTCGGAGGGGCGTTGCTTGCGACGCCCATTCCCAACCATGGACACAGATCGGACTGGAAACGCAAACCGATCCGAGTGTTTACGCCTGGCATGGCCGCAAACGTCTCGGTGATGAAAAGAAACCGTTTATTGTCTGGCAATATACGATCGCCGGCTGCGGCGCTTTTCGGTCCGGCGTAACCGGCGAGCTGATCCAGATTTCGCCGGGCTACGCCTTCACCACGCTCGTTCCGAGCGACGACTTCTATTATCTGCCGCCGGAATCCAAAAGTTGGACCTTTTTTTGGCTGATCATTGATCACCCTTATATCGTCCGGCGGGTCAGGGACCGGGTTCGACTTACCGGCCCTACTTGGCAGGTGCCGCCGCGCAGTCCTCTGATCGAACGTGCGCTTAACCTGTTCGATCTGGTTCGCGCCGCATCGTTGCCGGATGAATTTGCCGAAGAAGCGGATCTTTTCGCATTCCTCACGGAATTTGAACGCCTGGGACATCAAATCCTTTATCCGCCGCTCCCGCGGGAACGGATTTTGGCGGAAGTCCGTAAGGAAATCATTAGCCGTCTTCCCACTGGTTTGCCCAGCGTCGCCGAGCTCGCTGACGAGCGCGGAATGAGCCGTACCGGCTTCACTCACTATTTTCGGAGAACAACCGGCTTGAGCCCGGCGCGTTTCATCAATCAGGTTCGGCTGGAAGAGGTAGCTAAGTTATTGGTTTCTTCCTCGCTCAAGTTGTCTGCGATCGCGGGACTTACCGGATTTGCCGATGCCACCCATCTGGGGAAAGTGTTCCGGCGGCATTATTACCTCACTCCGGACAAATACCGTCATGTGATGGGTAACGAACTGTCCGACCAGATAAAGAGCAGCGTATAAAAAAGAATCCAGGAGTTCCCGGATCGGGTTCCGAATGGCGGAATGAGATCCGATTGCTCCTAAGCGACCGGCCCCACACCGCTCACTTTGTGGAACTCCTAAACTCCTTGTCGTCCTGCATTTCTAAAGAACCCGGCAATGCGGCCGTATAGGAGAGCAGGTACCCTCATCGGTATCTGCTACGCCAAACATGCGAAAATTCCCCCAACCGAAGGTAGTTGTAGTCGGAGGGTATAACGCTGATCTGGTGATCGCTTGCGAAACGCTACCGGTGGAAGGAGAAAGCATGGTGGGCGGCCCCCTGCAAATTTTTGGCGGTGGTCGAGGAGCAAATTGTGCCGTGGCTGCGGCCCGGGCTGGAGCCGAAGTTTCATTTATCGGGGCGCACGGCCACGATGCTTTCGGCGTGATGGCGCAGGATCAACTCA
>WNFI01315839.1_pt1 | contig 14177 bp, 14 predicted proteins | sample 5400471 | NCBI WGS metagenome assembly WNFI01 (sample SAMN13153348, study PRJNA577476) | soil metagenome | isolation source: 100 cm saprolite on Douglas fir-dominated hillslope | place: USA:California | collected 2013-09-17 | reverse complement strand
TCGCCCGCGCCCGCTCGTCCTCGAGTTGGCGACGAAGTTTAACCGCCTCCGCGGTCTGATTGACGAGCATGCCGTATTGAGTCTGTGCGTGTGTTTCCATCGACGCCATTGCGGCTTTGATGGCACGCAGCTCCGCCGTGACGTCCTTTTGGGCGGCAAGCTCGGCTGCCAGTTCCACGCTCGGCGGCAACGGCGCATAACTGACCGGAGAAAATTCGCTTCGCGGGATGGTCTCCTGTTCCTCCACTCGGGCGGGAACCCGCGTCCGCCGAAAGACGGCGTGAGCTCCATGACGCACGGCTGGATCGTCGGCGTCGAGATAGCCGCGCACGTCATAACGCGTCTCCACCTCGTGCGTCGGCGCGGCTTCGCGTACCAGTGGTTTCGCGGGCATTTGCGGCGCGACGATCGCGACCGGCTGATAAGTCGCACACCCCGCTAGCGCCATCGCCACAAGTAAAATCATTGAGCTGCGCATGGTTCATCCTTTTGTTTTCGGTTCTATTTCGGGGAAGCCTTCCGCCGGGAAAGGATGCGCGGGAAAAATGGACGGCGCTTCGGTTTTTTCCACCTTCATCCCTGCGACTTTCGCATTGTCCGGGTCCACTGTCTGCAACACATACACATAAAACTCTTTGCCTGCCGCGACGCGGACGAAGTAACCATTTTGCTCGATGTCCTTGAGTGTGCGTTGCGCGTACAGATCGAACACCTCGCCAACACCTTCGCGCGCGCCATTCTTGAGTGAGCCTGTGATCGTCGTGCCAAGCGCCGTTTGCGCCCGGTCTTGCGTGCCACGGGCGAAGCCGCTGAGGGCCGCAGCGGCGAGTAGTTTGAGCTCCTGAAAATCGTCCGTCGCCATCACCCGGCCTTTCAGGCCGGCCGACCCGTCCGTGATCCCGTAGCCATCGATGTCCTGGTCATATTCGCGATCCAGCGCCACGCCGGTAAACGAGAGTTCGCGACCGTCCTGCCAGACGAAGCGCCACGTACCCGAGGCGTTGATACGGTCTCGAATGCGCCCGGCTCGTGCCGTTCCATGTACGAGCGTGTTTGCGGGAATCACCCGTTTGCCATTCTGCCACACGTCTTCCAGGAGCATTGCGATGACCGGTGTTTCAAGGTTTGCGCTATCCACCGTGTTCACGAGTTTGCACTTGAGCAAAGTGCCATACGGCATGAACCGCATGGGCGGTGCCGACGCGGCGGGCGGGACCGGAGGCGGCGGCTCATACGTGGCGAGGAGCGATTGATAGCGCACCTTGCTCGGCTTCTCTGCCGGCCTGGCTCCTTCACTCGCCTTGCCTGGGATGGGACTCGTAGGGCGATTGGCCGTTGCCGGTCTGAACGGAACAATCCGTCCTTCGCCTGCCGGGGCCGGCTGCGCCGGGTCGTGCACGACGGTCTGCTGTGGAATACCGTCCTCCAATCCCTTGTTGAGCGGCACCCGGACTTGGCCCACGTCCACTTTCTTTCCGTTCTGGGCGGTCAGACCATCGGCCTGCTTCTGCTCGGTTTGGCTTCGCCCGTAAATCCACAAGCCGCCGAACAGCACGGCCACGAAAACCACAAACAAGCCAAACTTGCTCGTCAGGAAATTCTTAAGGCTGCGTGGATTCATGACTGCGGCCTTTCTGTTGGCGGCACGCCCACGGTTGCAGGCGCGGCTGCCGCCGGACTCGCTGATTCGCCCGACGTTGCGTTGACCAGGATCGTGAACGCGTTGTCGGCGCTGAGATCGTTCCGCGTTCCGTCCGGCATTCCTACGACTGCGAACTCAGCTTCGCGACTTTCGCCCGGTTGCAGTGAACGCGGCCCATTCGCGATCGACTCTACGAATCTCTCGTCGCCGACTCGCGCCGCGAACGTGCTCGGAGCAATATCGAGTACATGGTCGGTTTTGTTCCGCAGGTTCAGGAGGAAAACCACCGCATCTTCCTTTGAGAAGCGGTAAACTTCCTGCACCTGCACTTCGAGGTCGGGCAGGTCGATTCTGCGGCCCTGCATTCGCAGGGTGACTCCTTCGACCGCTTTCGGCAGCGACCTCACCAGTACGGGATACGCCCGCGCTCGATCCAGCAGGCTCAGCCCGATGCGGGGCGAAAATTTCACGGGGGCCGGCGGGCGATCCACCTTCACCGCCGTTTCAACGACCGGTCGTTTGAAAATGACGCTCGCCACCGGATTCGATGCAACTGAGCGGAGACGCATCACGTATGCCGCTCCCTCGAAAATCACAGTGAGCGTTGCGGTCGCCTCCGGTTGCAGGCTTTGTACGAGTAGGAAGTTTGCACCCTTCACATGGGTCACGTGAAACCTCAGCGGCGTACCCTCATCGACTTCGCTGCTCGCGGCGCGGCCATCGTCGACCAGCATGTCCGCTCCGGCCACGGCCGTGATCGCACCCGGCAAGGTCACCGTCGTCACTTCCCGCGACACGGGAAGATCAATCACCTTGTAGGCGTCGAGCGGGAACTCGCTAATTATTTGTGCCGCGAGACCCGAAACTAAACTTAGAAACAATCCAGCGAGCCTCCACATAACTCCCCTCCGTTAGGTTTTCTCGACGCGCTCCACTTGGAATGAGGCGACGGCTGTGGGGAAGCGGCCGTTACGTGTCATGTCCGGATTGACGGTGAATTTGAATTTCACCCGATAGTGCAGCACTTCCGTAATCGGCGCTCCTTGGTAAGCGCCGATTCGAATAAGCTGCACGTTTGCCGAAGTATAGAAGGCGTCGTCGCGCGTGCTCAGCACCTCGGGCGGGTCGACCTCGACTTTCTGGTGCAGCGATTTTGCCTGAAATTCGCCCTTCGTTTTGTTGAGGACGGTCTGCGCCATCGCCGCCGCGTCCTTCAAAAAGAGCTGCTTGAACAGCTCCGGGTTGTCCAAGCCCTCGGGGTTGCGCTCGAAGAGCGCCTTGCAGGCGAGCTTCGTTTGCAGCGCGTGGAGATCCTTCGCGTGCTGGATGTCCACCACGGGTGACACGTAATACGTGCCGAGGCTGTCGATCACCACGACCTCGCGCTTGTGCGTCAACTGCGCGACTAGGTTGCGGCGATCCCACGCGGCCCACACCCAAGCGGCGACCGCGATGGCAAACCAAATGAACGACTCTCGGCGCTTGCGCGCGAAAATTTCCAAGAGCGAAGACCGGGGGTTCCCGAATCCGTCGGCCAACTGCGCCGCGGTGGCCCCTCTGGTTTCCATATCTGCGATCATGATTATTCCCTCCGGGTTTGATCGGTTTTGGGAGGCGTGGCGTGGGTCGACGGACGCGAATCGGTTGACGGGCTCGTCTCTGCCTTTTGACGAGCAAGGATCTGTTCTAGGAGCAAATTGCGCGTTTCGTCCTCGGCCGCAGCGATCCGCTTCTGTGCTTGGACACGACGTTTTGCTGCTTCGGTGTATTTACGAATTAACATGGGATTCAATGTCGATTGCGGCTTGGTTTGGGTCGGTGTGATGCGGCTGCTGGCTGTTTCGCTGACGATCGCTTTGCGTGCGTTCGCGGAATTGTGCGTTGAATTCTTCCGCCGCTGCTGCCCGTCGCGTGTCGGCAGAGGCCATCTCTTGCATCGCTTCCGTTTGGCTCTTGAAAAATCCGCCTTTATAAAAACCGGCCATACCACCGATAGCGGTTGTCGTTGCGCGAGCAGAGCCGCCCCCTCGCGCGGCCGACTCCGTTCCTGCGGCCAACGCACCCAACACCGACGAAGCGATCACGCCGGTCGCAGCGGCCCCGCCGGTAAGTATAGGCCGACTAACAATACAGTAAGCACGGGAGCGACCGTAGCACCGCCAGGAATAACTATTGGAATCAGGCTAGCGGTGGCCGCCGCATCAAGCATCGCATTTGTGACTACGGAAGCGATGACCCAGCCAAACGGCCAACACACAATCGCAACCAGGCCCAGAATATATTTCAGCCCTACGCCTGTCATCGGACGAACCATGAAAAACGAAAGAAAAATCGGGCTGAGCGCCCAACCTGCCGACAAAAGTATGTCGCCGACGAGGTTTACGACGAATTGAACGCCGTAGGCGAACCAACCGAAAAGCCAAAGCAGGGCATACGCGATAGCGGTTCCAATCGAACCTGTGTCCCAAATCACATCCCATACACTAGCGTTGGGCTTAGAGGCGGACGTCCCAGAAATAAAGCGAATGAATTTGTCGTCGACGGTTGAAGGATCGATGCCGAAGAAGTTGCCAAACGCTGCGATAACATCACCCAGCCGCATTAACCATTCGCGTAAGAAGAGTGTGGCGAGGCCAATGAAAAACAATTTTGTCAGCAACTTGATCAGCGCAATGGGATCGTGCCGACCCGTGACCGCGGAGAAAACAAATCCCGTGGCAGCAATCGAACTCGCGACGTAAGCCGCCGCGCCCCAAAATTGGGACAGACCATCGAAATACGACGAAGGAAGAATACTGCCAGCGGGCGCGCTCATGGGGTTTTCGGCGGATCGGCGGGCGGCGTTTCCGTGCCAGCTTTTTGATCCGTGCTATCAAGTTTCTTATTGTAACGCGGTTTGAACGTCTGGGGCAGTGTTTGCATTTCCTTTTTAGCTGCGTCCGCACGCGCCTTGGCATCGGCATCTTGCTTCGCTTTCTCAGCCTCTTTGGCTTTGTCGGTACAACCGCTGGCCAACACGAAGAAGATCGTAAAAATAAATGGATTAATGGTCTTCATAGGGAACATTTTTAGACCACCAAATTACACGCTCGTTTCAGGTCATGGCCTGAAAGGTTCCTCCCGTACGTAGAGTAAAATGGAATCGTAGTTCGGCTTGAAAGTGCTGCCGATTTTACCTGCTTCCTGCTGTGCCAGCGTTCGCCGTGTCTCCGCATCGGCCTCGCTCTGCGCGCTGGCCATCGCAGTCGATTGAGCCGCCTTCACCTGAACCTCAGCCGCGCTCAACGAGACCTCGGAATCCAACTCCGCGAGTTGGCTATATTGTGCGTTCAGGACCGCCGCCAATTTCTTCTCCTCTGCATCCGTGTCAGCCGCTTGCAACGCGTCACTCGTCTGGCCGATGGCCTGCCGCAGATTCTCTCGTCGCACATAGACATCGGCCTGCACGTCCTTGAAGTTGTCCACTTTGGCGATCGCTAGAAAGATACCGTCACGCGTATCGCCAAGGAAACCCCGTCCGTCCACGCGAGCCACGTTCTCCGCCCACGTCTTGATCTTCGACGGCAGGTTCAGATCCAATTTGAATGCCGGGAATCCAACCAGGGCCTTGATGTTCGCCATGTTTCCCAGTCGCTTGAGCTGATCTTCCATCTGTTGAATTTGCTGCACCTGGTTGCCGATTTGCTGAGCCTGGTTGGCGAGCTGCTGGATCATCGCGGCGTAGTTGACGATATTCTGACTCAGGTTCGCCACATCGGTGACGGGGATCTGAGCGAGACCACGGCTCACAAACGCTAAACTCAATATAAGCAGGAATAAGATTTTCATGATCCTGAATCCTCCTTTGGCACCACCACGCGAATGACCCGAGTCGTCGCTTCGCGTCGCACCCCATTCCGGTCGGTCTGCGGCACGTCGATTTCATAAAGTGCTTCCTCATAGCCATCGCCTGTCCGCGCGCGCTGATTCTCACGTCCGATCCAATACTGCTGCTTCGCGGCGTTGGACTGCCCTTTCTCGTAGCCTGCGAGGTATGCCTCCCGCTGCGCTTTGTTACTTAGAAAATTGATCGTCTCGCCCGCGATAAAACCCGCCGCCGCGCCGACCGCTGCATTCTTAGCTTTGCCGTTCCCTTCCTTAGCTCCGATGTATGCCCCGCCTGCGGTTGTTACAGCCGTTGTGGCAAAATCACGCGTATGGCCCGCCGATTCTGCCCCGGCCGTGGCGCACCCCGCCGTCAGGAACGCGACGGCGAGCGCCAAAACGAGCACAAGGAGGTAGGACTGGGCGAAAGCCAGATTGTCGAAGAATCGGTTCATGTTCGTTCCTTTCGTTACCATTCGATTTTGATTTGCTCCATTTGCCGCTCCGACACCGTTTGGTGCTCGGAAAAACCCAGACGCTCTTCGTCACGAAAAACCTGACGCTCAATCGCCGCGGTGATGAAGGCGCTCGATTCAAGCCGCCCTTCCAGAAACTCAATGATGGCGGCTTTTGTGCGCATCCGAGCTGTCACGGACAATTTGTCGGCTTCGACGATCTTTTCTATTTCGTCCACCCATGTGCCGTCGATCGATTCGGTGAGCTCCGCTTTTTCGATTCGCTCCATGTAAGCCCCGAGCGCTTCGCCGAGCCGCTCTTCTTCCACCATCCCATAGCCTTCACGCAAGACATCGTAAGCCAAATCGCTATGAAGCGTAACAAACGGATCAACCTGGCGCACGAGCTGGCCGGAGCCGGACGTTTCCGTCTCTTCTTGAATGAGCAGAAACTCCGGAGCGCCGCTATCCAACATCATCTCGACCCGACGTTGGAGGCGATGCGTATGGACGGGATCGGCACCGAAATGACGGCTCGTAAACTGCGACTCCGGCAGCGCCATCAGCCACCGCGGCGTAGCCTCGTTTAGCCTGGCGGTCATCGTTCGTACGAGTCGTTGCTCGTCAGCGTATCGCCGGCCTTGCTCTTCGAGGCGCTGTGCTTCCGCAATAATTTCTCGATGCGTTTTCATGTTAGGCATGGGCGACGATTCCCTCCACTACGTTGTTGTAAGCCTTGAGTTCCCGCGCGCGCTGGTCGTAGTGCACCCCGGAACTGGATGCGCAGTAGAGCATTTCACGCGACGCCACGTTGCGCATCGTGACGATGAGCGGTCGCCGTTCGTCGGTATGATAGTAAGTGAACTGTGAATACTTCTGTCCGACGATCTTTTCGGGTTCGGGGTGGCTCATCACGGCATCCTTCACCGTGTCGGGGATCGGAAAATCCTTCGCCAAATCCTCCACGTCCGCCCGATCGCCTTGGCGCAAGAGAAAGAGAATACGGCTGTTGCCAAGCACGGGGCCGCGGATGTCCGATGCCTTAAACTGTTCATAGTTCTGGACCGAGGCGAGATTCCAAACGTTGTATTTGCGCAGCTGCTGGTAGGACTCGCGCAGGACTTTCTTGCCGGACGGAATCATGGCGAAGCGCGCCACTTCCTCGAAAATGTTCCGCTTCCGCAGAGCGCGCGGCAGCCGCATCATGTGCCACCGTGTATAGTTGGCGATCAGGAAGGCAGCTGCCGCTTTCAGTTCCTCCGCGGAATCGGGGATGTAGCTCAACTCGAAATGGGCGATCTTTCCGGTGAGATTGACGTTGGATACTCCATCGAAGAGTTCACCGTAGCTGCCATTCGCGCTCCACGGCTCAAGGAGCGTGGCGAGGTAGCGCATTTCGTCGGCGTGCGGACCCGACGCTTCCGCGGCGAGCAATTCCTGCAAATGCCCATGCTGGGGATAGTCTGCCGGTGCGAAATCCGCGAAGACGAGATTACGAATTTGCTGGGCGGTCACCGGGTCTTTCGCAAAGCGCGTCACTTCCGACTCCGTGAACCGGGTGAGAAATGCCTCGGCCTCATCGGCGTGCGCCTGGCGGAATTCAGCGAATTCGAGGAACGCATCCACATCGGTCGCCTGCGGGCCCATGCGCTCGCGCCGGTAAGCGTCGAGAGCACAGGCCCGACGTGCAAGGTGGACCGATGAATCTGCGTGTTTGTTCGCGTGCCAGCGGGCGAAGTCATCATACAGCCGGTTGATCGCATTCACAAGCAACGCCTGCCGCAGCTTGTTTTTGTCTTCGTCCTTGGATTGCCCGACCATGAGCATCGGCAGCGCGGCGGCGGAACTCAAATGCAGCCCGGAGAGAGGCAGCCCCCCGGTCGCGAGGTAGTTCATCGTGAGCCGACCGTTCGCCTGAATGATGATTGGCTCGGCCTTCGGATCGACGGTCTTGGTGTAGATGTTATAGGAGCAACCCTCATCCACGATGACCGTGTAGGGGCGTCAGGCTGTTGCCCTCGCCGTAAAAAGTACGACCGCCGACGAGATTGCCGTTCAACCCGTCGAAAATGAACTCCGCATTTTCCAGATGACCGACCGGCGTCGAAGAAAACGGAATGAGATTCGCCATCAAAGCGTCGTCATAATCGTGCCAGAGCGAATCGTAGCGGCTGAACGACCAACCCGGCCACGATGAGTAGAAGAAATTGCGGGCCGACGTTTCGAGCGCCGGTTCATAGGTCTGGGAACGCTCCATATTGCCCACCGCCGCCTTCAACGCGGTCAGCTTGGCCCGCAAATCTTCGCGGGTCTTATCCCACGCGCGAATGATATACTGCACACGATACGGCGAACTATCGCCGTTGCTGTAGCGGGCGATTTTTGCTGCCTTCGTACGCATCGCCGCCAGAAGTTTTACCTTTCGCAGGCTCTCGTAATCGCCCTCGACGCGGCTGAGTTCCTTTTGCTCCTTCTCGATCAACTGCTCCACATCCACGGACTGGATGTTCAGCGTCAGGGAGTACTCGCGGAATCCGAGCTTCGTAAGCAAATAGGCGATACCTGGCCGCGTGCGCTTCGGCAGCGATTTTAAAACGAGCATTCCGTGATAGTACCCGTCGTGATAAAAGCCGGTATCCGGCTTATCCAGCGGGCGGCACTCTCCGTGCCAGCAGTTTTCCTGAATCGACTTCTCGGGATCGAAGAATTCCAACGGGTCCGGAATTTTTCTCTCGGGCAGCGACGGATTTAGAAACTCCAAATAGTGGAGGAAGTGTTCAGCGTCCGTCATCGGGCGCACCCGACCTCCGCCAGTGCCGAAGAGGGCTTCGAGAAACAAACCGATTTGACGATACTCCTCGTGATAGGCGCTCAAAAGCGCCACATTCGAAAGCCGCCCGCGGTTGCCGCCGAACGCTTCAGCGTCCACCGGCATCGTGAAATAGACCCGAAGCTTTTCGCGGCGCAGGAAGCCCGCTTCCATCATGTTCCACGCGCGAACGAAGATTTCATTGCGCTGACGCTGACTCCACTCGTTCGTCGCATGCTTCGCGGTATCGGCCCGATACTTCAGCAACTCCGGCCTGAAGTCGCCGTTGTTGCTCCACTGCATCTGCACCCGTTGATTTGGTTTGATGACTGCGAGGAGCGCAATCAGGTCACCTTCGAGCGCATTGTGATAAACCGGATCGGCATTTTCGAGATCGGGCGCCGTAATCTCGAATCCCCGGGAAATATATCCACCGCGACCCAGTCCTTCGAAAACGATGACGTTCTCGCCGAAATAACCATCGACAGCTTCTAGTCGCATAACCCGTCCTCCTCATGTGCCGCGATTGCATCTTCCAACATCTCCTTGGTTGTGCTCAGTTCGCCTTGCAGGCGTTCGTAATCGGCCAACGACACCTTTGGACCTTCCTCATCCCTACCCTTTGGGTTCGCTTCCGGCTGACTCCGTGCGGGAGCGGCCTCACGGTGACCGGTCGGCGTAGCGGGCCCCCGCGCGCTCGACCGGCCACCGCGATCCGTTGCTTTCATAGCTCTCGGAGACCGAGCCGTTTCCTCTGTCCCTGAATCCACGTCCGTCAGCAGGAATGGATTTGAGGGACGTTTCACTCGGGGTCCGAAAGCCAGCTCCAACAATCCCGCCTCCACCAACACCGACTCGAAAAAGTCGGTGTCGTAATGCTCCGGCTTGTTGTTCTTAAGCATGAACACATACGTCAGCGACAAAACGCAGAGCACCAATCCAATAATGAGGCAGAGAAGCAGCGACAAACCGAGCATTCCCCACAGCACAATCACGATCATGATACTCGCTCCGGCGGAACCGAGGAGATACCAGGCCGAGTTTCCGGTCATACCGAGGAACTCGCCTTTCGACTGCGCTCCTTGGTTGGCGTCGTGCTCGTTGAGGTGAATGTTGTTCATGGTAGCGGCTCCGCTTGAGTCTTCCGTATAGGCTAGGGCGTGAACGTACTCACGTCCGGTGGGGTGAGGCCGAAGTTGCCCCACATCGTTTTCACGATGGCAAAGGCGAGACCGCTCAACCCATCATCATGGCGACACCGGCCGCGACAATGCCGACCGCCGCAAGCGTGCCGCTGAGATACATGATGATTGCGTTACCCGATGCCGTCGCGGTCTGCAGATCAACCGCGGCGGCGTGGGCCAGCGATGGGAAGAGCAGTGCAGCAATCACGAGCACCCTCAGACGATTTCGATTCAGGCCACTTTGTGGACCCAATTCATAAAGGCGCAGTGCTTTTCCGATCATCACTGCGCCGCACACGGATGCCAACCAAGGCATCACGAACAGTAGTGTTGTCATATTATTCTCCTTTTAGCGGCGCGAACCGGGGGGCCGTTTCCCCAACGCGCCCGATGTCTTCGCACTCGCGACGGATCAACCGCGTTGATTCTGAAAAAATTGAATTTACCGACATCGGGCAACGCAGGGTCCCTACCGAAAATTGGGTACGGCCGTCGCGGAACCCGCTCCACCGATAAAATTCACGGCATCGGCCTCTCGGCCGCCGGTTGTATTGGTCACTCCAACCCAAGGGCGAGATCCGTCTGGCCAACGGGCGATCTTGAAGGCGGTTTTATGAACTGAATCGCCGTCACAAACGTGTCTGCCTCGCGCTCGCGATCCTCCGCCAATTCGGGTTGTGCGCGCACGCGCACGAGCGACTGTTCTTCGAAGGCTAGGAAAAGCGAAGCAAGATTGTGCCCCGTGATGACCATGACCCAGTCTCCGATTTCCGCCTTGATTGTATCCGGTTCGGCGTAGTCCCAGCGCGCCTCGACGTAGTGCGACCAAGGCAGGTTGCGCCGCTGATCCTTGCCGTCGTCGAACGTGACATGGCTCGGATGCAATGCGGTGTCGAAATGCTCCCGCGGCTTTCGCGATATCGGACGCTCCATCATCAGAGACTCATTCCTTCACGTTGCTCGTCGCGGCGTTGTCGCCATTGCTCTACGATTCCCACCCAGGCACGCCGCAGGCTCGCGCGCATCTTGCGCAGTGGACGCGGCAGGATCTTCTCCGTCTCCACGAACCTATGACGTTGCATGAATTCCGTTGCGAGCTCGCGTCCCGGATCGGCGTGACTCAGTCGTGCGAGAATCGCCTGACGATGGGCGACGTAAATCCGATGCGCCCCGCGGTAGCGCGTGTTTCCAACGTAGAACTGTCGGCGCATGAGCGCCCGTTCCGCGACTTCGCCCAGGACGAGGAGCGATTCCTCTGCCGTGCTGCCCTGCGCCCGATAAGACGTGAGCGCGTGACCGTAAGTCCACGCCTTGAAGTCACTCGGCAGCATGTGCCCATCGGTAAAAACGATTTCGTTCGTCACCGCATCGACGCGCGCCACGTCCTTGAAATCACCATTGGCGAATCCCTGATCGTCTTCGCGCCCGCGAAGCAAGAGTCGGTCTCCTGCTGCGACGGGCAATGCTTGCACGCGACCCACGTCGAAGGCTCCGCGCTGTTTGCGCGTGATCTTCGCGAAACGGCCCCTGGCTCCGGTCACCCGCAAACCGTCCGGCAGGATCTCAGTGATTTCCGCCGCCGTGCCGCGTTTGAAGAACCGGGTGTCGCGTACAAACAGAAGCCGGTCGCCGAGCTGGTACTGCTCCCAATGCGTTTTCTGTTCCTCGCTCCACGTCAACGGCTTCACCGCCTCGCGGATGATTTCGGCTTCGCCCAGGAGGCCACGTCGGCGGAGTTCGGCCCGCGCATGGACATTGAATTGCTCGATCTCATCCCAAAACGGAATCACGACCAGCGTGTCGACGCCGCGCGCGCGATTGTCCGCGTAGTGCGCCGCTGCCCGCGAGAACAATGTTTTGTCGTCTCCCGTCTCGTGGATCAGCCCGCGACGTGAAGCGTAGTCAAACGCATCCCCCACCCGGCCCGTCGCCAGCAGGCGGCTGAACTGCCGATCCGATTCTCCCAGTTGCCGGAGCACTTCGGATAGTCGCACGACCGGTGTATCGGTATGCTGGATGACATTGCGCAGCGCATCGCCGCGTTGAACACTGTAATGTTGTTTCGTGTCCCCTACAAGGAGCAGACGCGCCCGGCGCTCCTGCGCGATCCTCGTCAGTTCGGCGAGTTGCTGCGTGGACAGAAGCCCCGCTTCGTCCACGAGCAAAACCCGACCCGCCGCTTGCGCGTGCATGACATCGCTCACGAGAAAACGCTGCACCGTGTCGGCACGCTCGAATCCCGCATGAGTCAGCGCCTCCCGCGCCCGCGTCGTCGGCGCGAGCGGAATAAACGGTTGACCGCCCGTGATGCGATGTGCCGCTTCGATAGCAGTGAGTACCGTCGTCTTGCCGGTGCCAGCATCGCCGACGAGGACGCTCATAAAATCCTTGTTGCCGAGCAGCGCCCTCGCCGCGGCGGCCTGACCGTGCGTCAGTTTTTCCGGCAGGTGTGTCGCGGCGCCCAGCGGGAACCGCTGGTTGCGACCCTCGAGCACCCGCCGGATTGTCGCAACTTCCTCGCGCCGGATCGACCGCAGGCTCATCTCGCCGTCTTTGCGCATTGCGTCCGGATGTCCTTCCAGCATCTCTCGCAGTTCGCGCCAGCGATAAAAATCCGGGTGCAGATCGAGCGCGGCGTTGAGAACATCACCTTCGCGCACCACACTGCCGCGCTCATACACGTGACGGAACGCCGCCTCCAAGACGGCCAGCGGCACGCCCTGCGAAATGTGTCGATGCGACACACCCTTCTTCGCCGCGCGCACGAGCCGATCAAGCGAACGCGCTTCTTCGTCGGTCAGTTCCGCGCGCTGGCTCGCTCGAACTTCCGGAGTGCTGACTTCGGTCAGCTTGTTCGCCCGCGATTCCCGCACCAAAACCTCAACTTCACGCTTGGTTGGCCGACGACCCTTCTGTTGCGCGAAGCCATCTGCGAGCTTTTGCACCTGCCGCGTCCGCTTGGAAAATCGTTCGCGCAGATGTTCGATCCCGCGGACGGAGAATCCTTTCGAGTTCATCCCATAGGGTTCGTAACCGAGTTCGCGCAACCGACCCGCCAGTTCGTGGTAGAGCACTTGCCGCAGGTAGGTGGAAGCGCGGAGCATTTCCACCGGTTGCAATGCGAACCACGCCGAGCGCTCCGCATCCCAGGTCGCATTCGCCAGGACCGCATGCGCGTGCAACTGCGGATCGAGGTCGCGGCTCGCATCGTGGAAAAAGAGCGCGCCGACGAAATTGCGCGTCAGGCGCAACGCTTCGGTCGTCTTCGCCACTCCCCTACGCTCTCGCACCGCGGCGAAGCGTTCCATTTCTTCGAGCGCAATTTTGACCGATTCGGCAAACGCCTTACGCACGCGCTCATCGCCTCCGACCATCGCCAAAACACTCACGTCTTTTGGTGCGGAAAACTGCACGTCAAAGAAAGCGACCTGCCGTTTGGCATCCAGGGCAGTTAGCACCTCGCCCGTGCGCGGATGCCGGTTTCGCCGCAGCGCCTCAAACAGTTTCGGCTCCACTTCACCGTCGAGTCCCAAGGTCTTCGCGGCTTGTCCGATCCACTCGCCACGCACCTCCTTTTCGCCTTCCGCCCAATAATCATTTTTGCGCAGATGTTGCGAAAGATAAGTGGCGCCGTCGCGAATGACTCCCACTGTGATCATGTCGTTTTACTACGCCAGCACGGGCCAATTCCACAATGGCCCACGCACGCCGAAACCGAGGTAGCAGGGCTCCCTGAAAAACGGTAGGCCGCAACCCAAGCGAACGTCCGATGCTACGACCAGCCTGACCGGTGCGCGAAAGTCAGCCTCACTTTTTCAAACCATAGACGCAATACCCTCCCGAGTTCGTGAGGTCTCGGATTTCATGATTTTTCTTACATTCGAGAATCAGCCGCACCTACCTCTTTTTCGGTAGGCGCACGCCCTCGACCTGATGGCGGCGCTTGGGTTCTAACGGTGTCCGTGCAACCCATGAAGCCTCTCAAGTTTCCCTCTCCCACGGTTCTTGTGCGCGCGTGGCTGCATCATCCGCACGCACTAACGGTCGCAGCTTTTGCAATCGCGGCGCTCGGTCTCGGGATCGCCGGTTGGCTCGTTCTGCGCAACCTCCGCCATAACGAACCCGGGCTAAAAGCTCCGGTCGCGTTTGGCCTCGCGCTCGTGATTGCAGCGAGCGGAATCTACTGCGCACAACGCCTGCCGGAACAGTGGCGCCTGCCTGCC
>WNFI01673539.1_pt1 | contig 14181 bp, 8 predicted proteins | sample 5400471 | NCBI WGS metagenome assembly WNFI01 (sample SAMN13153348, study PRJNA577476) | soil metagenome | isolation source: 100 cm saprolite on Douglas fir-dominated hillslope | place: USA:California | collected 2013-09-17 | reverse complement strand
AGGGAGCTGGCCCCAAACACGATGTCGGAATTGGCCGGGTCGATCGTCTGATCCTGCAGGAGATCGATGTTCGTCGTGCTCGCATCGAGGACCTGGACGTCGGCCGTCGTCCGGCCAATGATGCCGACTGCGCCGCCAGAGTCACACGCGGCCAGCATCGTCGCGAAGACCGCCGCCGGCCAGAGATGGTGCGCGGTCATCGTGCGTCCGACGCGGGTGAGGTAAGGCACCGGAATGCTCACTGACGTAAACTATCAGACTTCATGACGATCAAGGATCACCGGACCGACGCGATCGTTGTCCTCGGCCGCGGGGTTCGCGCCGACGGTTCGCTTGGGCTCATCGCCCGGGGCCGCGTCGATCGCGCCCTCGAGCTGTTCAACCGTGGCGTCGCGCCTCGGGTCATTTTCAGCGGCCGCTCGAGCCTCATGGGCGACGAGGAGCCCGCCGTCACCGAAGCATCGGCCATGGCGGCATACGCAACGGCGCGAGGATTGCCGCCGTCCACCTCGCTCGTCGAGGAGCAATCGCGCGATACCATCGGGAACGCCTACTTCGTGCGCACCACGTGGCTCGACCCTAATCGGTGGCGCGTGATCCGCGTCGTGACATCCGACTTTCACGTTCCGCGGGCCGCGTGGATCTTTCGCAAAATTCTCGGCGCGGACTACGACGTCGCCTTTTCGCCTGCGTCGTCCGAGCGCTTCGCGTCGACGGTCGCCGTCCGCGCGCGCGACGAGAGCGACATCGCCGCCTTTCTCGCCGGTTGGATGAGTGGGATCGACGACGGTGATCTCACCGCTGTCGAGCGGCTCATACGCGAGGAGCATCCGGGATACGCGGCGCGGCCGTCGATGTCTACGTCGGAGCTCAAGGCTCGCGTCGACGCTATCGCTAGGGCTCGCCGCGCCGCCGAACATAAAGTCGCTCCGGCGATCGTGCGGCGGATTGAGGATCGGCTCGCTGATCTCTGAGGTGGACGGCGCGCGCGACACCCAGTACCCGGGCGCAGACACGTCGGCGCGCACCGGTCTTGCCTCTCCTCTGGACGTGAACCTGGCGATTCTTCACGGCTACTTGTTGGAGGGGTCCGGCAGCAACCTCTGGACGCGATCCGTCGTCGAGGCCCTCTGCCGAAAGGGGCACACCGTCCAGCTCGTCTGCCAGGAGCCGCATCCGGAGCGATACGACTGCATCGCTGAGGCGTACCGCTACCACCTCGACGGCACGGTCGAGACGATGTTCACCCGCGAGACGAGCGCCGCCTATCCGGGTCGGTGCATCATGCACAAGCCGCAGCTCGGCGACACGCTGCCCGTTTACGTGTGGGACACGTACGAGGAATACAAGAACGTGGTCCCGATGGTGAATCTGCCCGACGCCGAGATTCTTCTCTACATCCAACGCAATGTCGGCGTGGTGCTCGATGTCGTTCACCGTCACGGCGTCACCGCGATGCACGCCAACCACGCCGTGCTCATGTCGGTCGTCGCGCAGCGCGTCAGCGAGGAAACAGGAGTGCCGTACGCCGTCATGCCGCATGGGAGCGCGCTCGAATACGCCGTCAAGAAGGACGAGCGCTTTCTCCGGCTCGCCACCGACGCATTCTCCGGCGCGGGTCGGATTTTCGTCCATGGAGCCGAGATGCGCCACCGCGTCGAGACGATCCTGCCCGACGTGCACGACGCCGCCGAGAAGTTCACCGTGCTCCCCCTTGGCGTCCACACCTGGCAGTTCGAGCCTGTTCCGCGCGAGCGTCGCCGCGAGAAGATCGGCAAGCTGCTCGTATCACTGTCGGGCAGACCACGCGGGCGGCGGCCCGAGCAGCTGACGGCGATGCTCGCCCGCGCGCACGCGGCGACGACACCGGTGGAGATGCGGGCCGCGTTCACCAGCATCCAGTACGACACCAAGGCCCCGGACGCTGACATCGAAGACAAGTTGTCACAACTCGATTGGGAGCATGACGCCGTGCTTCTCTACGTTGGCCGTCTCATTTCCGCGAAGGGCGTGCAATCGGGGCTTGCCGCGCTTCCCGAGCTGATGGCCAACGATCCGGGGATTCGCCTGATCGTCGTGGGGCACGGGCCGTTGCGCGAACCGATGGAATTGTTCCTCTGGGGTCTCGAGCACGGCGACCGTCATCTCGTCGAGGAGGTCGTCGCCAATGGACGCTTGCTCGAGGGCGATCCCGAGGGAGCAACGGCGGCTCGTGAGCTTGGCAAGGTGCGCGCATACTTTGACGATCTCGAGGCTGCCGACAGACTCGACGAATACTTCTTACTCGCTCGCCGGTATGTGCGACGCGACCGAGTCATCTTCACCGGGTATCTCACGCATCACGAGCTCCAGCACCTGTTCCCGTGCTGTGACGTCGGCATCTTTCCCTCGATTGTGAAGGAGGCGGGTCCGCTCGTCTTTCTCGAGGCGCTCGCGTCGGGGTGTTTTCCGCTCGGTACGTACTTCGCCGGCATGAAAGCGAGCATCGACGCCATCGCCGACCTTCTGCCCGACGAGGTGTCGGCCATGATGAAGCTCGACCCGTTCAACACGACGGCGGACATCGTGACGAACGTCGCGCAAGCGATGTACGTCGGGGTTCGCTACAGGGACGTGTTGAGCCGGACGGCGCAGAACCGGTTCGATTGGGTCAGCGTGGCGGACAAGTTGGCGCGGGAGCTTGATGAGATGGCCGAGACCCAGGTCGGCGTGGCCTGATTGGTGGGTTGGTGGATTGGTGGTTTGGCGACTGCGTGGCGCCGCAACCAATCCACCAATACACTAATCCACCAATCCACCTCTGAATCAATGCACTTCGCCTTCATTGCCCTTCTCCAGACACAAGCCGCGCTCCCCACGCCGCGGAGAGACATTCCCGACCCGGGCGTGATCGCGACCGGTCAGCGCGTCTCACCCGCAGGCGTACAGAGCGTCTTCGAGGGTCGCGTCGCCGGAGTTCGATTCGGTCGGACGGCTGATGAGGTTTGGGTCGCCGCGCCCGGCACGACATTCCGCCTCGACTGGAGGGCGAATCGCGTCCTCGCCCGCGCGACCACGGACGGACGCCCCGGGGTCTTCGGTCTGTCGATCGATCCGGTAACGCATCGTGCCTTCGTCTCGTCCGTCGGACGCGACCTGCGACGGTCGGCCCTGGCCGCGCTCGGCGGACGCGTAACCCGTGTCGTGACTCGGCGGCCACCCGACGTCACGCAGCTCAGCGCCTTCGACGGCGCGGCGACGGGGGATTCGGTGCGCATGCTTTTCAATTCCGGATCCCTGGGCGACTACATGGCGGGCGCTCCATCGATCGCTTCGCGTCCGGGCGCCGACGGAAGACGGCTCGCCGTTCTGCCGCTGCCGGCGAATGACGGACTCGCCGTCATCGACGCCGATTCGGGACGTCTCATTCGAACGATTTCGCTCGGCGTCGAGCCGATCGCGGCGGTGATTTCCGCCGACGGTCGAACGGCATACGTGAGCATCCTCGGCGGTGCGAAGCCGAACGCCTCGCAGCGCCAGGCACGTCAGTGTTGCGATGCGCGAGCCGAGGCCGTGCGCATTGACGCTCGCGGAATCGCCGAACCTGGCACCGTCAGCCGCGTTGACCTCGTCACTGGCCGCGTGAGTCGCGACATCACGACCGGACGCCATCCAACCCCGCTCGTCTGGAATGAGTCAGGCGGCCGGTTGTTCGTCGCCGATGGCAACTCCGACTCCGTCACCGTTATCGACACAAGGGCCGACAGCGTCGTGACGCGAATGGCGATCGCCCCATTCCGCGAGCGACAGATCGGGCTCGCGCCGACCGCGCTCGCTCTTTCACCCGATGCCCGAACCTTGTACGTCGCGCTCGGCGGGGCCAACGCGGTTGCGGTCTTCGACGTGAGCGATGCGGCCCATGGAGATTTGCGCGGTCTCATTCCAACCGCGTGGTATCCGTCGAGTCTCGATGTGAGTCCGGACGGAAAGTATCTCGCAGTCGGCGCACTCCTCGGCGTAGGGTCTGGCACCGGGACGACCAGCGGCGCACCGGGCAAGGTTGGGCGATTCGTGCATGCGGTGCGAGGCTCGGTCAACGTGTTGCCGGTCCCGTCGGAGACGGAGCTCCTGGCGTATACCGCCGCGGTCGGCCAGAACGACCGCCTGACATTGAGCTCCGCGTCGCCCCGTCCGACCCCAACCGCTTCCGCCGCGGCGCGCGCCGTACCAGAGAGGCCCGGCGACCCGTCGCAGATCGGCCACGTCGTGTATATCGTCCGCGAGAACCGCACGTTCGACCAGGTGCTCGGCGATCTCGATCGCGGAGAGCGTGACAGCACGCTCGTGATCTATGGACAGGACGTCACGCCAAACGCTCACGCGCTCGCCCAACAGTTCGTCACCCTCGACCACTTCTTCGCCTCTGGCGGCAATTCAGCGGATGGCCATCAATGGCTGACGCAGGCCAACGAAACCGAGTATCCGATGTGGCCGCTCTACTTTGGACGGAGCTATCCATCTGAAGGCGTCGATGCACTCGCGTATTCATCGGGCGGATTCCTGTGGGAAAACGCCCAGGCCCACGGAAAGAGCGTCAGGGTGTTTGGCGAGTACGCACCATCGCCGCGCGTTTCGTCGCCCGTCGTTCGCGCGGCCATGCTCGATCAGTACGCTCAGCGCCCCAATGACTTTGCCTCTCATCGGAGGCTTCTCGACGCGAGATACGACACCCGCTCGGACATTCCGTCGCTCGACCGCGTCCTGGTGCGCGAGTACCCCGGCTGGACGCTGGACGTGCCCGACGTCGTGAAGGCTGGAGACATACTCTCGCATCTCGCCGAATGGGAATCCGCCGGCGGAATGCCGGCACTCGTCATGGTCATTCTGCCGAGCGACCACACGGCGGGCACGACGGCCGAGTGGTGCACCCCCAAGGCATGCGTCGCCGACAACGATCTCGCGCTGGGCAGAATCGTGGATGGACTGACGCACTCCCGATTCTGGAAGGACATGGCGATCTTCGCTGTCGAGGACGACGCCCAGAACGGAGTCGATCACGTCGATGGCCATCGCACGGTGGCTCTTGCCATCTCGCCGTTCACGCGACGCGGCGCGGTCGACTCGACATTCTACGCCCAGCCAAGCATGGTGAAGACGATCGAGTTGATGCTCGGTCTACCGGCGATGTCGATCTTCGACCTCGTCGCCACCGACATGCGCAACAGCTTCATCGCGCCGGGCGAGGCCCCCAATTCCGCAACCTTCAGCGCGATCGAACCGAAGCAGTCGCTCGGCGAGAGGAACCTGCACATCGGCTCGATCAGGGGACTCGACTCGCACGCCCGCCGGCTCGCGGCCCGCGAATCGGCGCGAATGAGCTTCGACGGGCCAGACGAGGCGCCCGCCGAGACGCTGAATCGCGTTCTCTGGCACGACGCACGAGGATGGAAGACGCCGTATCCGGCGGTGCAACACTCGCTGTTCTTTCCGATGTCGGCCGATGTCGCCGACGAGGAGCGGGAGGAGAAGGCGATCAAGCTTCCGGCGAAGCGCGCCATCGGCGCGAAAGACCAGTGGGCGCCACCCTTGTAACCGGGACTCTCGAGGCGGCCGCAAGCCAGGCCACGGCCAGCGTCAACATGACGCGCTCGGCAAGTCCGAGAAAGCCAGGTGTACGGCCGGACGCGATGTAGACCAGAGTAATGCCGCCGACGATCGTGACCGTGGCCGCGAACAGGAGCGCCACCGCGTCGAGGATTCTGTTCATCGGCCCGCCGTCTTCGGTTTCCCGTTTATCGCGCGTGATGAGCAGAGCGCCGAATGGAAACGCGCAGACAGCCACCATCGCGGCCGCCGCATGCACGAAGCCGAGCGGGGTGAGGGCCTTTTCCCACGGAAACCACTGATCGGACGGAAAGAGCGCGGCGACGACCAAGCCGACGCCGCCGATCACGAGCAGTCGAACGCCGACGCGCCGGTGCACGCTTGGCGTCAGAGACCAGGCGACCGCGATCACACCGAGCCCGCTGGTCATCAGACTCACTGTGAGCAGCCAGGCACTCGGCCCCTGATTGTAGAAGCTGACCGGCGTCCGGATCGGATCGAGATCGGGGCGCGCGCGATGCAACGCGAGCATCGCCAGCGCGGACACGGCGAGCAAGGTCAGTCCCGTCATGGCCGCCGCGCGAGCACGCTTCACGGGCGGCGTGCTTTCTTCGCGGTGGGTCTTTTGGCGGTCGCCTTCTTGATGATCGCTCGCTTGACGACCGGCCTTCTCACGGCCGGACTCCGCACGACCGATCGCTTCGACGCGGTGCTCCTGGCCGCCGTGCCTTTCGCGGCGACGGTCTTGCCCGGCGACTTGTGGGCGGCCGTCGCCGGGGCGGCGCTCGTGGGCTTCACTCTGGTGCTATCGAAGACGAACGGCGCGGGCGTCGACGTCGGCGAGAGCGCCGCTACTTGTCCTCCGGCCTCACTGACCGACAGGCCGTACTTCAACGGATCATTTCCAACGCGCGCGGTGGCGATCAGCTTGGGCACGTAGTCCTGCGTTTCTCTCGGCAACTGCGGCAGAATCTTGAAGAAGTCGGAGTCGGTGCCGGTCGTCTTTCCGGTCACTTGGCGTAGCGCCTTCGACACCGTCCCGCCGCCGGAATTGTAGGCCGCCGCGGCGAGCAGCCACGAGCCAAACCGCGTGTGCAGGTCGCTCAAATACGTGAGCGCTGCGTCGGTCGCCTTTTCCGGATTGGTGCGCTCGTCGATCTTGCCGCGTACGATGAGGCCGAATTGACGCGCGGTCGACGCCATGAACTGCCACAGCCCTTTCGCCTGAACCGGGGACGTTGCTTTCGGGTTGAACTCCGACTCGATCATCGCCAGATAGATGAGATCGGCGGGCATGTGCCGCTCTTCGAGCTTGGCGGCAATCATCGAGTTGTACTGCGACTTCCGTCCGAGCGCCTCCTCGACGCCGGCGCGCATCGTCGTCGTCAACTTGGTCATCCATTGCGCGATCCGATCGTGCTCCACATTCGCGCCGAGCACGTTAGTCGGGCCGAGCACGTTCGCCGATTTGGTCGAATCGGATGAAGCCAATGCCGCCGCGCGTCCAGTCAACAGGTCGGAGAACGGGTGTTGAACAATCGGCGGCTTCGGAAGGAAGCTCGTCTGTTGGAGACTGCCAACGGCGACGGCGGCGCCGACCGCGATGATGGCGGCCTTCGCACCGTGCCGTTTGATGAGCCGGACGAGTCCGCTCTGCGAATCACCTGATCGCGCTGCCATGACTCAAGTTAGGTCCGGTTGATTCCACCCTGCAGGCTTGCACTTGGCATCAGGCAAAGGGGTTGCGTCGAGACCCGGGCCGAGCTCGGTGTTGCATGTCCGGCGGTCCGCAAATCCTCTATGAGCAACCACTGAGCCCAAGGGGAATGTTTCCGCCACCTCCTCCTTGTACAGAGGCGGCTTGGTGGTCTGTCGCGCGGCGATCGCATCGAGCCCAACGCACCACGACTGGAGCGTGTCGCTCCGCCTGTTTTCAACGTGTCAGATTTTTCGGCAAAGGCGCGGTTCTTCACGTTTCCCGTGAATTGCGTGACGAAAATCACGCGCGCGCGTAGTCGCACCCCACCAAACTTTGGTTCGCCCTTTGCCAGTATTTACTAATGAGTTTCCGTTGCGTCCTTGCAACAGGAACTTCGGCGATGACTCGTCGGTACAATCAGCAAAGGGAGTCAACGTGCAGCGCAGAGACAGCGGTAGTAATTGGGGAAAGCCCAAATCGAGACAGACGATCGGCGGGCGCCGTGCGGCCATGCGCGTCGTGCAGGCCGGCGGCCGACCGATCGTCGTCTATGAGCAGGATCCGATCGCGACGGACGCAGGGCCGCGTGAGCTGGTGTTCGAGTCGGGCGACTCGATCGTCCGCCTCGCCGACTATCCGGGTACCCGGAGCGAATCGCGGGGTCAGCATTCCGCGAGCCCTGTCCAAGCTCGGCGTCTGTTCGCGATCCGAGGGCGAGCGACTCGTCGAAGCCGGCCGCGTTCGCATCGACGGAGTCACGGTCCGCGACACGGCCCGTCGCGTTCGGCCCGAGACCAATCTCATCGAAGTCGACGGCGTGAAGGTCGCTCGCGCGGCCCGGGTGTACCTCGCCCTCAACAAGCCGCGCGGCCTCGTCACGACACGGGATGATCCGCGCGGCCGTGCCACTATATACGAGTGTCTGACCGATGATTCCCTTCCCTTTGTGACCCCGGTCGGGCGACTCGACAAGGCAAGCGAGGGCCTGCTCCTGCTGACGAACGACTCGCGGTGGGCGTCGCGGCTGCTCGATCCGGTCTCACACGTGGATAAGACCTATCACGTGCAGGTTCGTGGACCCGAGCTCGAGACGATCATCGCACGCGTGGCCAAGGGAATCGCCGACCCGGAGTCCGGCGAGCATCTCTCGATCAAACAGATCTCGCTGCTCCGCACGGGATCGCGCAACACCGCCTGGTTCGACGTCGTTATCGACGAAGGAAAGAACCGTCATCTGCGGCGCGTTTTCTCCGCCATGAACGTCGAGGTGCTCCGTCTCGTGAGGGTCGCGATCGGGCCCCTCGTGCTCGGGAGTCTGGCGAAGGGCGCATGGAGGTTCCTGACGGACGAGGAAGTTCGGGCGCTGGTCAAGTAGCGTTGCCTTTCGTCTCGCTCCCGTTGGCTGGCTTCGAGGCACTGAAAGCTACTCAGCCGAGCGATACGTGCTCGGCAGGAACATCCACGGAATGACGTACGCCGTGACGAACAAGAGACCAAAGACGCCGATGACGAACATGACCGCGCCCGCCAGCGACCCGATCATGCCGGCCACCACCATGCCACGGTACAATCGTACGAGCCCGACGGCGATCAGCAGATGCAACGCCGCCCAGACATACGCGATCGGACCGGCGCGCAACCGAGCACCGCAGCCCACGCAGCTGATCCGAAAGGGATTCAGTGTGACCAGAAAGCTCGCGAACGAAAGCGGCTTGTTGCCGCACCGAGGACAGATCATGTTCCCTTGCGACGGCTATCGTCGTGCGATCGTCACCAAATCCGCACCCGCACCGAGTCCGCCCGGTACATCTTGTCGCCGGGTCGCACGCCGAACGCCTCGTAGAACGGCACCATGTTCGTCACCGGTCCCGTGACCCGCAGAAAGCTGGGTGCGTGAACGTCCGTTTTCACGCGCACCGCCAGGTTCTCCGGCCGGATCTGATTCATCCACCCGAGTGACCAGCCGATGAAGTAGCGCTGCGCCGGGGTCAACCCACCGAGCGTTTTGCCCTCCGCGTATTGCTGGGTCTTTTTGAACGCGTCCCAGCCGAGTTGAATTCCGCCGAGGTCGGCTATGTTCTCGCCCTGCGTGGCGCTCCCGTTCACGTGAATGTCGTTGACCGCGACGTACTCGTCGAACTGCCGTACGATGCCGGCCGCTCGCCGATTGAACTCCTTCTCGTCGGCAGGCGTCCACCAGCTTTTGAGATTCCCCTTCTCGTCGAACTGCCGGCCCTGATCGTCGAATCCATGCGTGATCTCATGCCCGATCGTCGTGCCGCCGGCGTAGGAGTAGACGAGCGCGTCGTCCACGAGCGAGTCCGGGATGCCCGGCAGGATGAAGATGGCCGCCGGTAAGACGATTTCGTTGTTCGACGGGTTGTAGTACGCGTTGTACGTCTGCGGCGTCATCTCCCACTCGAGACGGTCCACCGGCTTGTGCAACTTCTTGATGTAGAAATCGCTGCGCCAGATGTTGCCGCGAAGCGTATTGCCGAGGAATGATTTGCGATCGACCCTGTACCTCGAATAGTTCTTCCACCGTTCGGTGTAGCCGACCTTCTTCGTCACGGCGGCGAGCTTCTTCAAGGCCTGTTGGCGAGTCGGCTCGCTCATCCAGTCGAGCGCCTTGATCCGCTCGCGAAACGCGTCGAAGATCTCGTTCGTCAACGTCTCGTAGCGCAGCTTGGTCTTCGGCGAGAAATATCGCCTGACATAGAGCTGGCCCAGCGCGTCGCCGAGGTAGTTCTCTTCGGCGTCGAGCGTGCGTTTCCAGCGCGGCCGTTGCTCCGGCGTGCCGTTGAGGATCGTCCCGAAGAAGTGAAAATGTTCGGCGTCAAAGGCCCCGCCCGCCTGGGCGGCGAACGTCGTCGCGAGCTGCCATCGCAGGTAGCTCTTCCAGTCATCGAGGCCGCGCCTCTCGAGCGACGTCTCGAGCTGCTTGAAGAACTCCGGCTGGCCCACGACGACGCTGTCGATGTTGTGGATGTTGCCGGCGGCGAGATGCTCCTTCCATTCGATGGACGGCGTCAGCGCGCCGACCCCGGCCAGGGACATCGCGTTGTAATTGGCGATCGGATCGCGGAGATCGGCGAGTTTGCGCGATGCGCCGGCCAGCTCGGTCTCCAGGCTCATCACGGTCACCGCGTTCGCCGCGGCCCGGGCGCTGTCGTCGCCGAGGAGCGTGAACATCCGCGCGACGTGGATCAGGTACTCATTGCGCAGCATCTTCGCCCGGTCGTCGCTGTCAAAGTAGTAGTCGCGATCCGGCAGTCCCAAACCTCCCTGATAGAGGTGGACCACATGGCGATCGCTCTTTTTCTCGTCCTGCCCGATGAACAGCCCATAGGCCGGCCCGACGCCGATGTACTGGAGGTGGGCGATGACATCGGCGAGGCTCTTGCGATCGTTGACCGCGGCGATGCGCGCGAACTCGGCGGCAAGCGGCGTGAACCCCGCCTTACCGATCGCGACCGTGTCCATCGATGCGGCGTAGAAGTCGCCGATCTTTTGCGCGTTGCTGCCGCGAACCGATTTCGCGAGGGCCGCCGACTGGCTGAGGCCGAGCAGACGCTGATAGGTCTCCTCCTGCACGACATTGTAGATCCCCCACGCCCGCTCGCTCGGCGGAATCGGATGATTCGCGAGCCATTTGCCGACGGAGTAGCGGAAGAAATCGTCGCGCGGGCTGACGGTCGTGTCGATGAACTGATCGAGGTAGTGCTCCGCATCGGTGACCTGCGGCCTGGAGCCCGTAGCGAAAAGACAGACGGGCAGCGCGAGAAGGAGGTGGCGCTTCATGACAACTCTCTAAAGGTGAAATGGGTCGCCACCGCTCACCGCGAGCGGCGGCGCATGTCAAGCGCCAGCGATCTCTGCATTCTTGAGTTGCAAAAGACCCCGCCTCCATCCGAACGAGGCGCGTTGACAGGCGAGCGTTCTGGGGGCAAGATAGCCCGCGAAGGATGCTGGAATAAGACGTCTCGCCTTGCCCGACGCCGGGCGAGAGGATTCGCACTCCCCCCCACAGGAGCAACCGTGCGCAAGTTCGATCCTCTTAGTCTCACGTTGGCGATGTTGCTACTCGTCGCCGGCACCGCGTCGGCTCAGCGACGCATCACCGGACGAGTGACGGACAAATCCGGCGGTGAACCCCTCACCGGCGCGACGATCGCCGTGGTGGGATCGCTTGTCGGCACGACAACCAGTCAGGACGGCCGGTTCACGCTGACGGTGCCATCGGCAGCAATTCAGCTGTCGGTGCGCCGCATCGGCTACCGCCGCGCTCTCGTCAGCGTCGGCGCCGGGCAGACTGACGTCGGCGTTTCACTCGACAAGGACGTCATGAGGCTCGAAGAAGTGGTCGTCAGCGGAACGGCGACGACGATCGAGCGGGCGCACGCCGCGACGGCGACGCAGACGATCAACGGCGAAGACCTGGCCCGGGTCCCCGCGCTGGACCTCACGAACGAGCTTCAGGGCAAGGTCGTGGGCGCGCGCATCAACATGAACAGCGGTGCGCCCGGCGGAGGCGGACAGATCCAGATCCGCGGTGTGACGTCGCTCAACGGCAACGGCGAACCGTTATTCGTCGTGGACGGCGTCCTGATCAGCAATGTCTCGATTCCCGGGGGCGCAAACTCGATTACCAGAGCGTCGGGCGGCGCGCCGGCGAGTACCCAGGACAACATGGTCAACCGTCTTGCCGATGTGAACCCGGCCGACATCGAGTCCATCGAAGTGCTGAAGAGCGCGGCGGCGTCGTCGATGTACGGATCGCGCGCGACGAACGGGGTTGTGATCATCACGACCAAGCGCGGCCACGCGGGAACTCCGCGCTTCTCACTGACGCAGCGGGTCGGACAGTTCTCGCCACTGAAGCTGCTGAACTCGCGCGTGTTCACGGACACCGTCGACTTGCTCAAGTCCACGAGCTGCGTCGCCGGCACCGCGTGCACGGGCAACCTCGGCGCGGCGTACGTCCGCGCCAACATCACGAATAACCAGATCCCGCACTACGATCTTCAGGGACAGCTCTTCAAGGGCGGTTCGCCGTCGTTCGAGACCATCGGGACGATGAGCGGGGGCACGGAAGACGGCGCCACGCGCTACTACGTCTCCGCTGACAACAAGTACGACGACGGCACGATGCTCAATACGCGGGCGCGCATGCAGACGATGCGCATGAGCCTCGATCAACGCTTCGGCGACAAGTGGTCGGTCAGCATCGGCGCCAACATGATCCGAACGCTCGCCTCGCGTGGCCTGTCGAATAACGACAATACGAATACCAGTCCGTTCTACGTCTACGCATACACCCCGGCTGTGATCAATCTGAACCAGCGGGATCCGACGACGGGCGGGTTCGTGCAGAATCCGTTCGCGGGCGGCGGTCCGTCATCGTCGAATCCGTTCGAGACGATGACCTACATCACGAACGACGAAAACGTCTTCCGCGAAATCGGCGACCTCAGCATCACGTACGACGCCTGGAAGAACTCGACCAACCGCGTGCAGGTCCGCGGCATCATCGGCGTCGACCGGTTCACGCAGGACGACCAGATCTATTCGCCGAACTTCCTCCAGTACGAGCCCAAGGATGCGCTGCTTGGCACGTCGCTGCAGGGGAACTCGGTGAGCCGGCAGTGGAACGGCTCGGGTAACGCCGTGTGGACCTTCACTCCCGCGAACAACTGGTTCACCGCGACCGGCACGCTCGGAATGGGACAGGAGAGCCGGTACCTCGATATTCTGCGGATTCAGGGTCGAGGGCTGCTCCCCGGCGTGCCACTCGCGAATCAGGGAACCATCGCCCTCAACAATTCGATCAGTGACGTACACGACCAGTTCTACTTCGCCCAGGAAGAGTTCCTCCTTTGGGACGAGCGGATCAACGCTACTGTAGGCGTTCGCAGGGAACGGAGCAGCGCGAACGGCGATCGAAAAGCCTTCAACGCCTATCCCAAAGCCGCGGTCTCGTACCGGCTCGTCGACCCGCTCCCGTACGTCAACAACTTCAAGTTGCGGGCATCCCTCGGCCAAACAGGAAATCAGCCTGACTACGGCCGCCGCGACGTCGTGCTCGGCATCGGCGGGCTCATCGACGGACGGTCGAGTCTCTCAGCGCCGTCGACCCTCGGCAATCCCAACATCAAGCCCGAGAGACTCACCGAGACCGAACTCGGCGCGGATGGTTCCTTCTGGGACAACCGCGTTGGTATCGAGGCCACGCGCTTCAACAGAACGGTGCGCGACATGTTCCTGTTCGTTCCGCTCGCTCCCACCGCGGGCATTGCCTCGCAGATCGCCAACGCCGGCACGATGAAGACGGACGGATGGGAGCTTGGAACCGTTCTCGTACCCATACGCAAAAGGACCTTCGATTGGACCTCACGCGTGAACTATTTCAGCTTCACCGGCAAGGTCACGGAGCTGCCGGTTCCCGCGTTCACCAGCAGCTCGGGGTTCGGCTCCGCCTATGGGCGCGCGCGAACCTATTGCCCCGGGTTCACCTCCACGGGTGCCATCACCTTGAGCACGTTGGGCACGTGCGGTGGAAGCGGCACCGTCAACGGCAATCCAATCACGATCAAACCCGGATCGATCACCTCGATTTGGGGAAACATGACGCATTGCGACGCGGATGACGTTGTCCTCAAGGGGTGCACCCTTGACCCGACATTTACCGATACCATCGTCGGCGATGCGACGCCGAAATTCGAGATGTCGTTCGGCAACGACCTGCGCTGGAAGGCCTTCAACCTTTCCGTCCTCCTCGACTGGCGCCACGGCGGCCAAGTCTCGGACGTGACGCAGAGCTTGTTCGACGAAGGCCAGAACTCCTGGGACTATGACAAGCCCTCCCCGAACCCCGCGTTCAATCCGAACGGCGTGGCGAA
>WNFI01398001.1_pt1 | contig 14182 bp, 12 predicted proteins | sample 5400471 | NCBI WGS metagenome assembly WNFI01 (sample SAMN13153348, study PRJNA577476) | soil metagenome | isolation source: 100 cm saprolite on Douglas fir-dominated hillslope | place: USA:California | collected 2013-09-17 | reverse complement strand
CTGGGAGCGCTGATTGCGGCACCCGGGCAAATCGCCTACCTGCGCCGCTTCTGTTCTCCGTTCAACGTGAATGCACTCGCACTCGCGTGCCTGGAGGCGGCGCTTGCGGACCAGTCCTTCGTCGCGGACTATGTGGCGCAGATCAAACGGGGTCGAGAGCAACTGATCGAACTCTGCGCGGAGTTGGGCCTGCGCACTTGGCCGAGCCGGGCAAATTTTGTCCTGGTGCGGATCGGAGCGAAGTGCGGGAAGTTTGTCGAGGCGATGGCGCAGCGTGGCGTGCAGATACGGGATCAGTCGGGGAATCCAGGCTGCCAGGGCTGCGTACGCATCACGATCGGCACGCAATCCCAGATTAGGGACGTACTGCAGTCGATGCGCGCGGCACTCGCGGAGGTTCGATCATGATGGCGAAGAACTGGAATACGTCATTCCTCGCTCGCCACCTCGGCTGACGCCGCTCAGCTTCCGTCCCAGATAGCGTTGGCCCAGGAAGAGCAAGCATCCCAGTAGGAACGTCGCACCCAACGCTTCATACATGCGTGTGACCGCGACACTCCAATGCTCCTGCGGCACTCCAGCCGTGGCCACCCGCTCGATGCGGTCGTGAACTCCGGCGATGCCGCTCCGCACGAGCGCTGGAATGAGCTGGAACAGGATCAGCCCCCAGAACAACGCTACCATCAAGGCAATCCCGCGCAGGATAGCCAGCAGTTGCCGCAAGGGCCAGTTCGGCTTCATTCAGAGATCAGACACCGCGTGGGCGAAGGAAGTTTCCACCACCCTATTCGTGGCCAAAGCTCTCATTCGTCGTGCAAACAGCTTTCATACCCCACCCTCTGCGCCGGTCGTCGTTTCCAATTATCATTAAGAGTTTTCCGGAGCATTCCGGCTATAAGGCTAAGGGCTCAATGCTGATCTTCCGCAAACCTCTTCCCAACATCGACCATCCCGAGATGCCCGCCGACGTCGTCATCGTAGGAGGCGGGCCAGCCGGGATGTCCTGCGCGCTTCGATTATCGCAACTCATCGACGATCACAATGGCCGCCATCCGGAAGCGCAGCTTTCAAAAGAAAATATCTACGTCCTCGAAAAAGCGCGCGAGGCAGGACAGCACTGCCTCTCCGGCGCGCTGCTCGATCCGCGATCGATGAAAGAACTGCTGCCCGGATTCGAGAGCGAGGCCCCGCTTGACGCGCAGGTCCACAAGGAAGGCGTCTACTTTCTGACGGAAGAGAAACACTTCAAGCTCCCGCTCACGCCACCTCCGCTTCAGGATCATGGCAACTATGTCATCTCGATCAACAAGTTCGTAAAGTGGATGGCTGGCAAAGTGGAAGAGGCGGGAATCACAATCTTTACCGGATTCGCCGGATCGGAACTGCTCTACGACGGCAATTGTGTCATCGGAGTGCGTACCGACGACAAAGGCGTCGACAAACAGAACGAGCCGAAATCGAATTTCGAGCCCGGCTACGATGTGAGAGCGAAAGTCGTTGTGCTGGCCGAGGGTACGCGCGGATCGCTCACCAAACAACTCATTCAGAAATTCGACCTCATGAAAGACCGCAACCCGCAGACCTACGGCGTCGGCGTGAAAGAGCTGTGGGAAGTGCCGTCCGACTATCAGGACCCCCGGCTCGATCCGCAGCATGTGCTGCAGACTTACAAGCAGCATCCATTTGTCGCCGATCTGCTCCAAGGCGGGAAGATGATCCGCTACGGTGCGAAGTCACTCCCCTACGGCGGATGGTGGTCGCTGCCGCCCCTGGGTGGAGACGGTTGGATGATCGTGGGCGACTCGGCGGGCCTCTTGAATTCGGCGCGGCTCAAAGGAATCCATCTAGCGATCAAGAGCGGCATGCTGGCAGCGGAGACTGCCTTCGAGGCGCTGGTGAAGGGCGACTCTTCGTCCGCCACGCTGGGCAAGCTGACGCGACGGGTCGAGACCTCCTGGATCAAAGAAGAGTTGTGGCCCGTGCGCAACTTCCATCAGGGATTTGAAAAGGGCATGATCGCCGGCATGTTCTACACCGGGCTCCAGGAAATCTTCGACGGCGGCCTGCGTAACCGCGTGCCATCGCATCCCGGACACGAGCGCATGAAGCTGCTGGCGAAGCTGCCCGCCGACGGTGGGCCCGAAGCGCACATGCTTGGCCCCGCCAAGGGCGATGGCAAGCTGACTTACGACAAACTTACCGACTTATATCACTCCGGCACGAAGCATGAAGAGGATCAGCCGGCGCATCTGATCATCCACGACACGAACATCTGCAGCGAGCGCTGCGTGAAAGAGTTCGGCAACCCGTGCCAGAATTTCTGTCCCGCAAACGTGTACGAAATGCTGGACGACCCCGCCGCGCCGAACGGCAAACGCATCAGCCTGAATGCCGCCAACTGTGTGCACTGCAAGACCTGCGATATTCAGGACCCCTACCAGATCATTACCTGGGTCCCGCCGGAAGGTGGAGGCGGTCCAAATTACGACGGAATGTGAGAGGAACCGCGCTAGCAGTTAGCACTTAGCGGTCAGTATTTCAGCATTCCATCACTAAGAGCTAAATGCGATGGGCTAAATGCTGCCGTCCGGGTATATACTGCTGCCGTACTTTTAGCTGTATCCGGCTTCGGGCCGGAACGGGGCCAGGTTTCTAATTCTTCATATCGCCCCGTATTTAGGACGCTGGCGTCGGGGCATCTTTCTTATTCCTGCTCCGGGATCGCTGGCGCGGGACAGGACTCGCCCTAGGGGCGCCTCTCCCGGGGAGTCTATCCGTGGACGTCGTACTCATACGCCTTCTGTTTGTACTCTTTGTCGGCTTTATCTGCTTCCGCATACAACCGTTTGGCCTGCCTTCCAACCTGGACGCTGCGGTCGGCACCCTGATCGGTGTCGCCATCATTATTTTTGAGTGGCGCCTGCGGGCCGTGAGCCTGAAACGGCTGATCGGGGCGGCCATCGGCAGTATTCTGGGGATCATCGGGGCTTACCTTTTCGCTCTGGTCATCCGCAATAGCATTCCCTCCAGTCCAACGCAAAGCTTCCTGCAGATCCTCGTCATGCTGATCATGGCCTACGTAGGCCTGGCGGTGGGCGCGAACAAGGGAGACCTGCTCAACCTGGCGGCGCTGGGCGGAATCTTCGGCGGCGAGAAGACGGGGAAAAAGAGCTACAAAATCCTCGACACCAGCGTAATCATCGATGGCCGCATCGCTGACATCGCCGAAACAGGCTTTCTCGACGGCATCATCGTGATCCCGCAGTTTGTCTTGCGCGAGCTGCAACTGGTAGCCGACTCCGCCGACTCGCTCAAGCGCAACCGTGGACGGCGCGGCCTCGACATCCTGCAACGCCTGCAGAAGACCGCATCCCTCCAGATTCAGATCGTGGAAGATGACTTCCCATCCGTCCGCGAAGTGGACATGAAGCTGATCGAACTGGCCAAGGTCTACGAGGGCAAGATCATCACCAACGACTTCAACCTCAACAAAGTCGCCCAACTGCAGGGCGTGGCCGTCCTGAATATCAACGAGCTCGCCAATTCGCTAAAGCCGATCGTGCTGCCCGGTGAGACGATGCGGGTGTTCATCCTGAAAGAAGGAAAGGAATACAACCAGGGCGTGGCCTATCTCGACGACGGCACCATGGTAGTGGTAGACAATGCCCGCAAAATGATCGGCAAGACCGTGGACATTGCCGTAACCTCAGTGTTGCAGACGACGGCCGGAAAGATGATCTTTGGGAAATGGGACGAACGCTCCGGCGCGCGCCACGACTCCAAGCCAGGGGTTCCGATCGCGGCCCCGATTTCTTCCACCGGAACCAACGGCCCGATTTCGGACCCAGGCAAAAAGCCCTCGCCGCTGCTGGCGGAGCGCCCGGTTGAGTGATGGCAAGCATAGGGCCGGTTTGGGACCAGGATGGAGCGTATGGTTCGTTTAGCACCTTCGACGACAAAAGCAGCGGCCCTCCTTGGTGCGTCCGTCGGGCTGACCATCTCTTTTGCGGTGCTCGCGCTACTATGGTTCGGGGTGTTGGGTGTTTTGACGATCAAGGGCGTCGATCTCATTTACATCGCTTGGCCTTCATCCATCATTCTTACAGTCGGCTGGAGAAGCACTCCGCACGGAGTCGCTACCACTATCATCTCCGTAATGAACTGCGGCCTCTACGGAATCATCGGAATCTTGTTGCGGGCTGCAATCGCGAAAATGGTCGTGCAGTGGAAATCAATCTGACCCACTATCGTACGTTTGGCGCATTTGATACTTTTCCGGACCCGCTCTTATACTGAATTCCCGCTATGAAGGTGTTTGTCATTGTACCGGCGGCCGGACTGGGCACGCGTATGGCTTCTCCGTCCCCGGCCAGGGCGAAGAAGAAAGCCCTCTCCAAACAGTTTAAGGAACTGGGCGGAGTGCCGATTCTTGTCCACACCCTACGCAAGTTTGCGGGAGCGCCCGAGGTGTACGAAATTGTCGTCGCTCTGCGGAAGGATGAGATTGCCGGTTTTCGCATCCAGCTTGACAAGCAGTATCCCGAGATTTGGAAAAAGCGGCTGCAAATGGTGGAAGGCGGTGAGCACCGGCAGGATTCCGTGGCCAACGCCCTAAAAGCGATTGCCGCGGATGCAGACGATCTGGTGCTCGTCCACGACGGCGTGCGGCCCTTCGTTACACCTGAGATTATTGCGGAGGTTGTCGCCGCCGCACAGAAACATGGCGCTGCCATTGCCGGGATGCCGGCAGTTGACACAGTAAAACAGGTCGAGCGCACCGCGGAAGGTGCACTGATCAAGGCGACGATTCCGCGCGCCAGTGTAGTCATGGCGCAGACTCCGCAGGGCTTTCGCTACCACATTCTCAAGAAAGCCTTTGACGACGCTGCCGTTGACGGCTTTCTGGGAACCGACGAAGCCTCTCTGATTGAGCGCGCCGGACTTCCAGTGGCGGTCGTCATGGGCTCGCCGCGTAACCTGAAGATCACTACTCCGGGAGATATGGAAATGGCGGAATTCTATTTGAGGAGTGGATCGTGACCAGTTCTCAGTTCCCGGTTCTCAGTTCTCAGTAAACCAAGAAACCGCTGGCCGGGCATTGCTGAGAACCGGGAACTGAGAACTGACTTTCATTATGACTCCAGAACTCCGCATCGGCTATGGCTGGGATTCGCATGAGTTCAAGCCCGGCATTCCGCTCAAGATTGGCGGACTCACTCTGGCTCACAACCAGGGATTAGGCGGCCATTCCGATGGCGACGTGTTGCTGCACGCCGTTACGGACGCATTGCTCGGCGCGATGGCCGGCCCGGACATCGGGTCGCTGTTCCCACCTTCCGATCCACAATGGAAAGGCGCGGACTCGGCGGTCTTTCTGCGCGTGGCGCTGCAACGGGTCAAAACCGCTGGCTACGAACTGGTCAATCTGGACTCCACTCTGATTCTTGCGGCGCCGAAGATCGGGCCCCATGCGGCGGCGCTTCGAAATAGTCTCTCAGCGTTGTGTGGGGTTCCGCCCGACTGCGTCGGCATCAAGGCCAAGACGCCCGAGGGTATGGGCACCGACAATGCGGCTATCGCCCACGTATCGGTGCTGCTGCGCCGTTTGGATCGATCTGAAATGTAGCGCCGGGACGGCGACGGGCTTTTTGAGGTACTTCTACTTCTTGGCTAGCTGCCTGGCAATCTCTTCTACGATCTTGGGACGCAAATCAGCGAGCACGCTATCGACAATGCTGGCGATGGAACTGGCGTCGGAACCGCCGTCCGCGGCGGCGGCAGCCATAGTCTTGAGCGTCTCTTCGGATTGTTTCGCGGCTTCGACTGCATCGCTCGGGGCCGGCGCTCCCGAACGGATTTGATGCCAGTTCGATTTCCCGCCTTTGCCCTTCGTTTCCTTCGCCATGGATTCCTCACCCCCCGGATCGTGTTCCGAACTCGTAATTCCTTCGTGCACGTGCGTCGCCGCTTCCGCCGCTTCACTGCTGGCAGACTCTGCGGTGGCCGTCACGCTTGCCACTTCCTGATCGCGCACCGCATCGGCGAAGGTCGTGGCTCCTACTGGGTCTTCGATCGTTTCCTCCGCCGGTAGTGTTTGCGGCTCCCCAACCTGTGCCTCCGCCTGCTCGATTGCCGGGAGCTGCCCGATTGCTGCCTCTTCCACGCTCGATTCGGCCGGGGCGGGAGGCTCGGCTTTGATTTCTGCCACGGGCTCGCTCACAGCGACCGACGGTTCAACAGCGACACTGGACATCGCAGGCTGTTCGGAAGTGGCGGCTTGCTCCTTGTCTGCAGGCGCAAACGTGCGGAACATCTCCGCCTCCAGCGAACCAGCGGCTTCTTCTGGACTCAACGCCACGGCTTCCGCAACCCAGCGGCTCCCCGCCCCGCGGGACAGTTCGTTGGCTAGTGCCGCGCCCGCTTCGGCCAGCGTGGAGGGCGGCTGCGAGGGCGTCAAAAAGCGCAACGCTTCCGCCAACTCTTCCGCGCTCGGCGACGATCCCTGGGGTCCGATGGTTTCCGGAATGTGCGAGGCGGATGGAGTAGCAGGTTCTTCAGCTGCCTCATGCTCCGCGATTCTCGGTTCTTCGGAGGATGCGGCCGTTTCGGCTCGAAACTCGACAGCCTCCGCGACGACCGGCTCAGCCACTGAAGCGAACTTCGGTTCATCTTCCTGATCGATGGGAGCGGGCTCCTGTGCCACAGCCGCCTCGGTTTTGTAAACGGTCGGCTCAACGGCAGACGCTTCGACGGCAACGACCTCCGCGGACGGAGGAGCCGTTTCCACAGAAGGCGCGGCAAGCTGAGTTTCTGGGGCTTCCGCGTTTGCCGATCCCGTAGAGGCCGCAACTTCGGCTTCGTTCTTGGCCTCGCCTGGCCCCGAAGGCGCCTCAGCTTCGATCTTTGTTTGCTGAATGATTGTTTCCTGATCGATTGTTTCCGGAGCGGGCGCTTCTGTCCGGACCGCGTGCTGACCAGTCGGAACATCTGGGCTCGCCTTCTCGCTTGTCGTCGCCGCTTTCTCCGGAGCCGGTGTTCGGTCCAGTTTGGCCGCTAACTCACTGAGGGCGTCGAGTTCTTCAGGCGTAATGTCGCGCGGAATGTCGGGGACAACGACCGGAGACTGTGCGGCTGGACCTGTGCTCAAGGGAAACGGAGACGCCCCCGCGGGCGGTTTGCCACCGGTTCGTCGAAAATCGCGAAAGTTGGAGGGGGTAACAAAATCGGGCTCCGGTTCCGGCTCGGCATCTTCCTTCTTCTTTTTCGACGGAAAGCGCAACCGGTTCTTCCAGCCGGAATCGTCACCGTCTGACCGGTTGACCGAGGGATCGCCCCCGCTGAACCGTTCGATTCCAGGAGACGAACTCCCAAACCGCCCGCCCTCGGCATGGGAAGGCACCATGCGGTCTTCCAGCCGGGTGAGAGCGCTCAGTAACTCGCTCGCTTCAAAAGGCTTGATGATGAACCCATCCGCGCGCACGCGGGTGGCTTCTTCAGGCTTGAACGGTTCCAGCTTGCCGACGGTTAACAGAATGGGAATGCGCGCGGTTTCCTGCGCATCTTTCAGGCGGACGCACACTTCCAGCCCGCTGTAGCCGGGCATGTACACGTCCAGCACGATCAAATCTGGCTTCTGCTCGGCCACCCGTTTCAGGGCTGCAGATCCATTGTTGACCGTGATGACGTCGTACCCGGCGTCAGTCAGGATCTTTCGGCCCATGTTCTGGGCTGTAACACTGTCATCGGCGAGCAGTATCTTCCGCGCCAAGGCGTACTTCCTTCGGTAAATGGAGAGATATCGCGAAAGTACCCTGTCCCATACTCCAAGTCAATGACTGGTAAGCAGGTAACAGGTTACGACCGTTCTAGTCTGTTGGGGGAACGCTGCACGTTGCCATGTTCGTCTTGAGCGCACACGTAAGGTCAGGGTCTACCGGTCGGCCTAGCGGCCTCCTGCCCTCGAAGATCACACCTGCCCATCCGGCATTCCATTTCTCTGAGCGAGGGCGGGGTTTCCGAGTATACTCGCCCCCTCCCGGACTCCCGGGGCGGAGATTCGTTGAGTTGGCCATCGCAAGCGCAATTTCGATGGAGGCCGCTTCCTCAAAGTTTGTAGACCACACCCGCCACCGCATCGCCTTGCGGCTGCTCCTATTCCTTTTCATCCTTTACATCACCAATTACCTTGACCGCACCAGCGTGGCCTATGCGGCCATCGGCATGGCTCGCGAATTGGGATTCAGCGACCGCGTATTCGGCATGGGAGCGGGCGTTTTCTTTCTCAGCTACGTCGCCTTGCAGATTCCTGGCGCCCTTCTGGTTGAGCGCTGGAGCGCGCGCCGCATGATCTCGGCGACCATGATTGCGTGGGGATCAATGACCGCGCTGACCGCCCTGGTGCACACGCCGGCGCAGCTCTACGCCGCGCGCTTTGTCCTGGGAGCCGCGGAGGCCGGTTTCTTCCCCGGAGTCATTGTCTACCTCAGTCACTGGTTCATTCGTGAGGACCGCGCCAAAGCCACCAGCAACTTCATGTCGGCGATTCCGTTGTCGTTCGTCATCGGCTCGCCTATCGCAGGCTGGATCCTCTCCCACGCCTGGTTCACGATCGCGGGCTGGCGCTGGCTTTTTGTGCTGGAAGGCGCGCCGGCAATCGTGCTCGGCGTTGTTGCGTTTTTTGTCCTGACAGACTGGCCGAAAGAAGCCGCCTGGCTGGCGCCGGAACAACGACAATGGATCACGCAGACTCTGGAGGAAGAAAAGCCCCGCGACCGCTGCCGGGCTGGGTTGGGGGAACTGCTGCGCTCGCGCACCGTCGTGCTGCTGGCCGCTGCCGCCTTTTTCGATTATTTTGCGGCGTACTCTGTGATTTTCTTTCTACCCACCATTCTGAAACGCGAGTGTGGGCTCTCCGACATGCGCGTCGGATTGCTCGGTGCCATTCCCTACGTGGTGGCGTTCTTCGCCATGCTGTTCAACGGATGGCATTCCGATCGCCTCCTCGAAAGGCACTGGCATAGCGCGGTTCCGCTTTTCTGCACATCCGCGGGGTTGCTGGGGCTGATCTGTCTGCCGGGTTCGACGGCAATGACAGTGGTATGGTTCACGCTGACATGCGCTTTCATGGCTTTTCTTCCGACATTCTGGGCGATTCCCACTGAGATCCTGAGCGAATCGACAGCGGCGCTGGCCGTAGGAGTTATCAACGCCATCGCCAGCGTTGCCGGCTTCGCCGGGCCGTATGCCTTTGGCTACCTCAATACGCGAACTGGATCTTTTACTGCCGGGCTGGTTGTCCTCCTGGTCTCGGCATTGACGGCGGCAACGCTTATCCTGCTGGCTCCGAAAGCGTGCACTCCCAACGAAGCAACGTAGCGCCGGCAGCCTGCCGGCCGTCCGGGAGGGCGTCCCGCCTGCCGCTTTTTCTCCCAAAACGTGGTCTGTGAATTTGGTGCATTCAGCGAGGGCCAGGACGCCCTCACGACAGCCGGCGAGGCGCCGGCGCTACCAAGACCAAAAGAATCCGGCGGCATTTGCGTATGCCGCCGGGCCATTTCTCATAGCGCGTGTGGGGTGCGATGAGAGCGATGCGAATTGAAAGTAATCTAACGGTATCGTTAACTTGCCACAATACTGCAAAAATACTAGAAAGCAGATAAAACTGTAATCCCTTTTGATTCAGTACATTGGTAAGATTTTCCTGCCTTTACGTTGGAAAATTCCTCGGTCCTCCCGTTTGGCCACTGGATCACGATCCGCTCCGCTTGCTCGCGCCTGCCAAGGCCAAACGTCAGCGGCAATTCCGACTGCGAAAGATAGCTGGAGCCGCTTTTCACCATGCGGGTTTGCGTGACGCCACCACTCTCAAGCCGAACCACAGCGCCGATCGCGTCGCGATTCGATTGCGTTCCGACGAGTTGCAGGCGGAGGCTCCGGTTCGTGGTCTTGGCATCGACAAGCTGGTCGTTGCGGAAAAGACAGGCTGGGCCGTTGTTGGTCGTGAGGAGGAGATCAACGTCGCCATCGCGATCGAAGTCTCCGTAGGCCAGGCCGCGGCCAACTCGGGGCTGAGCAAAATCAGTGCCCACTTCCTGAGTCGCGTCGCGAAAGGTCCCTTTGCCTTGATTCAGGAACAACTGCGGAGGCTGCGCGTATCCCACGTTGCCACGGATGTTTCTGACCGTTTCGTCGATATGGCCGTTGGCGACGGCGAGGTCGAGCGCGCCATCGAGGTCAAAATCGGCGAAGACGCATCCGAAGCCGAGCATGTTCTTGGTCGGTGAGCCGACGCCGGCGGCAATCGCGACGTCGTCATACGATCCCTTGCCGGCGGCGCGAAACAGTCCCAGCATCTCGTTGTCGAAGTTGGTAATCGCGATGCCCTGAACGCCGCTGTTGGTGAAGTCGGCGGCGTCCACGCCCATGCCGGCGCGGGCTTTCCCATCGACGCTGAAGGCGACGTCCGCATCCACGGCCACTTCCTTGAACGTGCCGTTGCGGTTGTTGCGATAGAGCTTGTTGGGCTCGGTGTCGTTGGCGACGATCAGGTCGGGCCAGCCATCCTGATCGTAATCGAGCAGCGCAACCCCGAGGGACTTCGAACTGCTGTCGAAGATGCCGCTGGTTGCGGTGACATCCTCGAAAGTTCCGTCGCCGCGATTGTGGAAGAGCCAGCAGGTTTGTCCGCGGTAGGCTTCGGGCGTGCAGTAGGACTTGTGTTTGCCGTCGAGGCTGCAAAAGACATCATGGTCAGGAGACCACTTCACGTAGTTGCACACGAAGAGGTCGAGATGGCCGTCGCGGTCGTAGTCGAACCACATGGCCGAGGTGCTGAACGCGAGACGGTTGCCGAGGCCGGAGGATTTCGTTACGTCGACAAAAGTCCCCTTGCCAGTATTGCGGAACAGCCGATTCTGCCCGACGCAAGTCACGAGAATGTCCGGGAAGCCGTCGTTGTTGTAGTCGCCGACCGCGACCCCCATGCCGTAGAGGTCAGGCGCGTCGAGTCCGGCAGCGTGGGTAAAATCTGTGAACGTACCGTTGCGATTGTTGCGGTAAAGCTGGAGCGTGGGGCGCGAATGGCTGTGTCCGGGCCCGTCCTTGCTTGGCCAATCTGTGCCATTGACCAGCAGGATGTCCTGCCAACCGTCGGCGTCGTAATCGAGGAAGGCGCAGCCGGATCCCAGGGTCTCGGGGAGAAATTTTCCGCCGAAGGCGCCGCTGTGATGCTTGAAACGGATGCCTGCGGCGTTCGTAACGTCAGTGAGACGGAACGGCAGCCGCAGCGGGTCGACGGCCCAGAGCGACCGCGGGCCAAGAGCAGCGAGAGCTAGTCCCGTCACGCCCCGCAGAAATGCCCGTCTGTCGACGCCACTACGAACTTCGACACTACCGTGGAAGAGCGGCCCTTCAGGGCTGCGTAAGCCTTTGGAAAAGGTCATGGGCTTTACAGTTTGTTGAAAAAGTCCGCAGTGTGTACCTCAGGGGCTGAAGCCCCACTCAAAATGAGAGTCTTATCGCAGCGGTAAACCGCTGCGCCACCCAAAAGCGGAGTTTTTCAGCAAACTGTTTAGCCCCAGTCGACGCCTTCGCTTCACGGGATATTCACCAGCCCGTTGCGAATCGCGTAGACCACCAGTTCCGCGGTTTTGTGTATGCCGAGCGCGTCCATGATGTTGGCGCGATGGACGGCTACTGTATTCGCGCTGACGTGAAGCTGGTCGGCAATCTCTTTGTTCGACTTGCCCTCCACGATTAGCTGAAGAACTTCCAACTCGCGCGGAGTGAGCGCGGCGTTGCGTTCGCCCTTCAAGGCAGCGGGGCGTGACACAGCCGGATCGAGGACCGTCTCTCCCGCCGCCACTTTCCTTATGGCAACGGGAACGCCTGCCGTACCCAGGTTTCCTCGGAATGCATGCTGAGCATCAGGATCGCGACATCCGGCGAGGCGTCAAGAATACGGCGCGCGGCCACTAGCCCGCTGATGCCGGGTAGAGCGCAATCCATCACGATCACCCGTGGATTGAGCTGTCCCGCCAGTTTGACAGCATCCAGGCCGTCGCCCGCTTCGCCGACGACAACCATGTCGGTTTCGTCCTCGAGCAGGCGGCGAAACCCCTGCCGGACGAGGGCGTGGTCGTCCACGAGCAGAACGGAAATTCTTTCAAGCATGGGTCTCGGCAGCCTCTTTCGGAACGCGCAACCTTACCAGCGTACCGCCACTGGCGGGATGCAGAAATTCGATACTACCGTTTACAAGCTGAGATCGCTCGCGCATCGCCACCAGTCCGATACCCTGGCGCACGTTGGCGGCGGCGAATCCGGCGCCGCGGTCTTCGATTTCGATTTCCAGCCGTCCACCCTCAGGGGCTGAAGCCCCTTCACCATGCGGCCTTTGCGGCACGGCTGAAGCCGTGCCCTCCCGCTTGTCCTCTCGTTGATCGGCATCGTCCTGTAGAAAACGCAGGCGCACCCAAGCCTGTTTCGATCCGGAATGGCGCGTGACGTTGTTCAAGGCCTCTTGCACAATACGATAAACATGGACAGAGGCCGCACTCGAAAGTGGGAAAGCTTCCCCCGACTTTTCATAGGATATGGCAATTCCCGTCTGCCGTTCCACGGTCGGCAGATACCAGGCCAGAGTCGTCTCCAGACCAGCTTCGTCGAGCATGACTGGATGCAGCGCCTGCGAGAGGCTACGCACCGTTTGCAGCGTGTTCTGCGCAATCTCGCGAACTTCGTGGAGCTCCGTCCGCAAAGGAGAACCTTCCGGCGTGTGTTTTTCCGCCCGCCCGAGCATGGAGCCGACGGCAGTGAGAATCTGTCCGAACTCGTCATGCAGTTCGCGCGACACGTAACGCAACGTGGACTCTTGCGTGGCAATCAGTTTCTGAGCCAGGTCACGGCGTTGCGCCGAAAGCGCGGCGAGTTGCGCGAACAAGCGGCGGTTGGAGCGCATCAGGTAGAGGCTGGTTAGCGCGATCGCCACCAGCGTCGCCCCCAAAAATACATACACCTGCCGCTGCACGCGATCGTAAATTTCCGCCGTGCGGGCGGCCACCTGCTCCTCGTATTCGTTGTTCTGCACCAGCAGGCGCGCCACCGCCGTACTGAGCGCTGCCTGGCGTGCTTGCAGAGAGACGCGTATCTCGGAACGCGCTTCGTCCTGTTTGCCGTTTTGCGCGAGGGCGAAGGTGCGGTCGGCGGCGTTCCAGAACTGGGAGAGCGAAGAACGCAGGAATTCACGCTGCTCCGGAGAACGCTCCACCAGCGCGACTTGTTCTTCTCGGCGCAGCGCGTCGTCGAGGTCGGTGCGGATGCGCTGAAACTGCGTTGACCAAGCCGAAAGCGGATAGGGCTCGTCAGCGTCCAGCATGTCGCGCATCGCCAGAGCCAGGGAGTTCAAGTCGTTCTGCACCCGCAGCAACTGGAGCGAATCTTTCCGGTTCCGATCCGCCAGATCGCTCTGAAGCTGCCGCAAGCCCTTGATTTGCCAGATGATATACGACGAATAGGCCACCACCGCGGCGAGCGTGAGGATCAGCCCCAGAAGCAGTCCGGCGGTCGGCGAACGCTGGCTCTGTGGAGGACGTCGCACCAACTGAGGATACGATGCCGGGAGTGTAACTGCCAGCGTGGGTGAGGGTCGGACACTCTTGTCCGACGTTTTGGGGTGGGATTCCTTCTTCCTCAGGAGCATCGTCAAGGGCAACCCCAGCCGCGTCGGACAAGAGTGTCCGACCCACACAGGCGATGCGTTGATCCCGCAAACGATGCATCCCAAGGTCACTGCAAAAGCCGGAAATTCCTTATCGCTCGCATCGGAATTTGGAATTAGACAGGCCCCACGCTTCTGCATAAGTTAGAACATGACCACTTTTATATCTGTTGAGGACTCAAACGTCGATTTGTTGCACGAGATTGGCGTCCGTCTGGCGTCGGCCGACGAATTCCATGACGTGCTGGGCCGCGTGGTTGAATTTGCATCTGCCCTTGTGAAGTGCGATTCCTGTCTGGTCTACATACTCGAAGGCGAGGAATTGGTTTTGCGGGCATCGAAAAATCCCCATCCCGATGTAGTGGACCGCTTGAAACTCCGTGTAGGGCAAGGCATTACGGGCTGGGTGGCGCAGCACCAGGAGGTCGTGGCCGTCCACGAAAAAGCGGCACAGGATCCCCGCTT
>WNFI01373474.1_pt1 | contig 14182 bp, 16 predicted proteins | sample 5400471 | NCBI WGS metagenome assembly WNFI01 (sample SAMN13153348, study PRJNA577476) | soil metagenome | isolation source: 100 cm saprolite on Douglas fir-dominated hillslope | place: USA:California | collected 2013-09-17 | reverse complement strand
ATTTGCCCCTATGACCATTGCTCCAATCCCGTCAAATCTTCCATCCCCTGTTATGCTGTAGACAAAAAGAGCTACGAGCCCCAAAAAAGATGCAGTCGTACCCATTAGGTCCAGCGTAAAAGTTGTCTTCGTCTCAACCAGCGACGATCTGTAAAAAATTTTAATAATACTTTTTAGACTTCTATTTCGAAGAAGCCTCTTAAGGCTAAGTAAAAAAGCGTATCCGTTTGTAAAAAGAGTAACTGCCAAAACCAAAAGTGCCAGATTGGTGTCGTGTACTACAACGGGCTGAGTAAATCTTCTATATCCCAAATAAAAAGAAAGAGTCGAGGTTATTCCAAACATTATAAGGGCCGACAAAAGGGTCCAAAAATATATTTCTCTTCCGTATCCAAAAGGGTGATTTTTATCTTCCTTTCGCATTGACCGGGATAATCCCACCAAGAGAAATCCCGACGCAGACATGTCTGCTACTCCTTCCAAAACTTGAGTCACCATTATTACACTGCCGGATAAAATTGCCACAAAAAAATTCAAGACTACATCCAGGGCATCCACTACAAAAGAGGTTAGGATTATGCGCCTTGCGGTAAGTTTTTTATCAATTTTTCGCTTTTTTTCCATTAATTTTGCTCTTTATAAAAATTATAACACGGGGAATTTCAAGAATAATTAAAAAGGCAATAAGAACAAAAGAGACGCTTCGAATTAAACCATCTTTTTGGAAATGGGAACCGATTAGAAGTGCGTGGATTAGGATAAATATTCCAACAAGATAAACAAATCTGTGTAAAAATTTCCATCTGGGAAAAGTAAGTTTTTCGATCATAAAATCAAAAGCAGTTGCCGCCATAATAGTCAGAATAATTAAAGACGTAAAGCTTAAAGAAATGGCAATAAGGTACTTACCCGGCAATGTGGGCAAGCTTTGAAACCCTCCGAGTACTCCAAAAAATGCAAAAAGAGCATGCAGAAGACCAAAATAAAATGCGGAAAATCCAATAGCACGCCGGGCTTTTATGTATTGCATCCTAAAGGGTAAAAATTTAAACGTGTAGCAAAGGGGTCCTGCAAGAAGTGTTAGGTATAAATAAAAAGCAGCGGTAAGCGCATATGTTTGAACAAGCTGAATTAAGCTCCACGAGGAAAAATAAATAAGGATCGAGAGTACAAAGCTAAGAAGAAGGATATAGAAGCGAATGTTCCTAAAAAGATATTTCATTTAGAGGTTTTTAATAACTTAAGAGCATTAGATTTCGCTTCCCCGACCGACTGGCCCCAGGTATTCGCTGCTTTCTCGAATATTTCTTTTAGATCGGGGTTTTCGTCGACCTTATTGCCTTCCAACAAATTTCTCGCTGTTGCCTTGGAGTCCTTATTCCATTTTTTGGTGAGTTTATCGAAAGTAGAGTTAGTAATATTATCATCACTGCCCATGTTGTCGTTTGGGTTAAAGCAACCGCAGTTATAACACATGCCTCTATTATACTAGAAGTTCAATTAATTCCTAATGCCCGATTGAAGAAAACAGATTTTAGGCTCAATTTGCTTTCAAATACGCTGTAGTAAATTTCCTCATATCTATCTGCCATAACCTTGGCCGAAAAATTATTTAATGAAAACTCCCGACAGTCTTCTCTTTGAATTTCCTTTATTCTCTTGACAGCGCTTATCATTTCCCCAACGTCCCGCACTATAAATCCTGTTTTACCGTTTTCTATTACCTCCGGTATTGAACCTCTGTTAAAAGCGACAACCGGAGACCCGCAAGCCATTGCCTCAATCATAGTTAATCCAAAAGGCTCTTTCCACGTTATAGGATTTAGAAGGCAAAGCGCGCTGGCCATAAGCTCATTTCTTTCTTTTTCTCCGACTTCCCCAACCCACTGGATTTTATCCGTTAATTTGGGTTTTATATATCTTTTGAAATAATAAAGGTCGCGGGTATCAAGTTTTGCCGCAATAATAAGAGGAAGGTCCAAAGCCTCTGCAACCTGAATTGCATAATGCACACCTTTTAACTTTGAGATTCTTCCGACAAACAGCAAATACCCTTTATCTTTATTTTCGAACGGATAATTTTCCATGGGAAGCCCATTGTAAACAGTGCCTGCGAGGTTAATATTTGGGAAATACTTGACCTGGGATTTTGAAATGGAAACGTAATATGGATTGTCGAACATCTCATATAATTTCCTTTTTGTCGGGGTTACAGGGCCATGCAGAGTTACTATGACAGGAGTTTTTATAAAATTTGCAATCGAAAGACTGCTGCCACCCAAATGATCGTGGATAACATCAAATTGATTTTGCATTTTATATGCCGCTCCCGCGTGCTGAAGTATTAAATCGTTAACAACTGCCGGGTTTCTTATTCCTGCTTCCCGCAAGCCTTTGGGATAAGTGGATACCAGCTTTGCCGATGTTTCGGAATCTCCCGTCGCAAATAAAGTCACATCGTGTCCTCTTCTTACCAACTCTTCTGTAAGAACAGACACCACGCGCTCTGTCCCTCCGTATTCTTTGGGAGGGATCTTATGCCACAAGGGCGCAATTTGTGCGATCTTTAATTTATAGTCTTTCATAGCTTTAAGAGAAATAAACTTATCAGTCCGTAGTAAAAATTATGTAAGTTTTGAGGACTTAGTTTGTTAGAAGATCCAAAACTGCAGCCGCCGTCCAAGCCTGATGCTTACAGCCGAGTTTACCGAAATTCGAAACATAGTTTTGATAAGAGCCATTATTATCTTTTGTATAAAGCTCCATGGGCGTTCCGAAATATGCAATTGGTTTTAGTGTTGCCTCTTTAAGTCTGTCGGCCTGGCTCTCAAAACCCCAGTTTTGCAGACCTTCATGAGCCATGCCATTTAGCTTTGGCCAAAAACTCCCATTATGATACGAGTTAACTCCAGGGTTAAATGTAGGAGACTTTGTACTCATGGTCCTTATTCCGCCGTCATCATCAAACAAGTCTGTCTGGAAAGAACGCTCCACCAAATCGTTTATATATTTTTCTTCAATTATAGATTCTCTTTGCCCGTTCTCTTTGTAAGTTGCCCACAAAAGAAGTAATGGATTTCCGGTTACTGTTTTTATTTTTCTTTTATATCCGTCCAAAGCCTGTGCGGCAAAATACAGATTGTTATCTTTAATAATAAATTTTTTGTTGAAAACTTTTTTCATTTGTTTGGAGGTTGCCAAAAGCTTTCTACCAAAACCTTCCGTTCTTGAAAAATTTAATTTTTTATCCATATAAAAATCGGCCCAGAGTCTTAAAGCAAGCCAAGCGTAACCTTGCACTTCAACGGGCGCTATTGGATAAGCTGGAAATTTTCCGCTTTTTCGAAGAAGGGAGTCTCGTGAATCTGTCCAGGATTGCACAGACAATCCGCCCGATTTTCGACCAAGAGGGAGCTCGTATTCCAAAAGACTATCTTTATCCATATCCCCGTAGGAAATCATCCAGTTTAAACCCTTTTCAACAGCTGGAAGAACTTTTATCAAAAATTCATTATCCGATGTTATTTGCCAATATTTATAGATTGCCACAAGAGCCATCGGAGTTGAGTCTATGGAATCATAGTTTCTAAGTTTTTTGTCGGGGTACACATACCAAGGCTGCGGACGGTTTACAAGCCTTTCAAAGTTGTCTTTTCTGTATTCATGAATGAATTTACCCGGCTCTTCTCCGCTTTCTATATTTGATTGACTCCCTTGCAGTGCAACAAGAGTCAAAAGATTGGCTCTTATAATTTTTTTGAAAAATATAGAATCAAAATAAGAGGAAGCCGAGCTTCTTTTTAAAATATTAAGAAGTTTTAAAATTGTAACGCTTGAGTCTCTGCCAAAAATACATCCGTAGGCTTCATCTGCCCCCGAGGCATTTATTCCATCTGTTGTAGTGAGATCAAGAAGTGATTTGTAGATGTTTAGTCGTAGCTTGTGGGTATCGTCCATTCACTTATATATACTACCAGAAATTTAGCTTTGTCGAAAGACTTATAGGAAATTTCTTACATTTATCCTCGACTTTTATTTTTCTATTAAAGGATAATTTGATTTATAAACCTTTTTGTATTAGACTATGGGTCGTGCCTAGAGAAATTTATCAACCCGTACAAGATATTCAAAGAATTGCCAATCGACAAGAAAGTCGCATACCAATTCCGAATAATACCACTTCTGTATCCAGGGAGTCCGTGGTGAGTGGAATGGTTTACGCGTGGATGGATTTGCATCCTGATAAGAGACTCCCAATGCGAACACTTCGTAGGAAAATTCACCCCTCTCCCTCATTGGAAACCTTGGGAAAAACCTTGGATACCTTAAGGGATAGAAACCCAAGATTTCCCGATCCTAGACAATATCCCGGGAAACAGTTAGCGGACAAAGATAAAAGAGTAAGGACTTTTTTAGCAGGATGGAAGCCTCAAAAAGAAGGTCAAAGAGTATCAAAAAAGTCACTTAGGGAAAGATTTGAAATATCGGCACGAATGATGAAAAAAATAGCTGACAAACTCCCAGTTAAAGATAAAAAGAAATTGAGATCAACATCCCCCCATAGCCAAAGTTCTATAGAAACCGTAACCAGAGGATTAGCATCTCTACATCCCAAGGATTACATTTCTTTAGGAACGCTCCTGAAAGAAGCTGGCCTTCCATGGAAACCTTCAGAAGCTTTTCGCAAATTGAGACGTAAGGGCTTTAAAATCCAAGTTAAACACGTTCAATACGCTGCTAGAGGATATAAACGATATATTGTGGATGCAAACGAAAAAGGAAGAATGATAAGATTCTTGAAGGAAGCGCTGTAAACTTTATTAACTTTCTAATTGCCTTTGATTTTTCGGAACATTTGAGCCTAATTTTTGACTTCATTGAATAAATTATAATTTGCTTTCCGGCCGCCAATTTGCTACTATACTACTATGGGTCCTGAAGCAAAATCACCCACAGATGGACAGTCCTTGATCCAGAATTTAAAAGATTCGGGTTGGGTAAAGCCGGATTTCGGCTTCGATCTCGGAAGACAAACCCAAGCAATTGATGTATTAAAAGAAGATAAAAGATTACTTTTTTATCCTACAACCCCTACCGATTCCGAAAGCTATCGCCTGCTTGTAGATAATAAATTGCCCGTATTTCCCATTATTGATCCTCCTATTACCTCTTAACTCGTATTTACAAAAAAACAGGAACGCAGCCGGACAACCTAAAATTAAATAAACTAGCTATGGAAGTAGGAAATAAAGACACTATTAGACTTATTCCCCCTCTAAATCTAGTGCCTCAAGCTGATTGGGCTAAAGTTATAAATGACTTAAAAGAAGATTTGGATATTCAAAACCCGCAATATAACCACAAAGGCCAGATTGAATATTTAAGGGAGAGAATTGCACACTTTTTAAAAAATGACAACCGTTAATCGAATCGAAGCACAACTTTTCCCATATATAGCAGAGACAGAAAGACAAATAAGTCCTGTGGTTCAAGGTGCTGCCGAGGCTTTGGAACGGCAACATAAGAAACCCAGAAGAATTATTGAATTTAAAACTTCTCCAACTCCAGAAATGGAACCACATGCACACCCAGGAATATATATAATGCCTAATTGGGAAGGATCTGATTTATTAAAGATAAGGCCAGAAGACCGCGGTTATAGGGTTTCATATACAAGAGGCGCAAGTGCTCACGACGTTTCCTTCGGACTGGTTGATTTACGCACCCCGAAAGGATTAGAAACGATTGCTGTTGCTATTAAACCATTTAATACACCTAAAGATGGATCAGATAGAAATGCTAGAAAAGCCATGAAGGATGCAATTGCAAACGGATGGGTATTAAAAAGAGGATTCTCAACCACAGACCCGATTGCAGTAATATGCGATAAAGATTCTTTTATTGTTACTCCAGTTAAAAAGGGCGTCCAAGCTTTAGATACCCAGCCCTGGCACCAATTTAACACCACCGACAATCTGGATATAAGAGGGCATTTTGTAACTAAACTGGAACAGGTTGCGCAAATTTTGGCAACTCTTAATTTTCGCGGAATCACCCATATTGATTCACAATTAAGAAATTATTGGGTAACCTCGGACGGAACCATGGAACCTTTTGATTGGGAATCCGCTCGCATTACAAGTGACTCCCCAACGCCCGAAGAATTTCTTGAAATCTCAGCATGTTCGCTAAAACGTTTATACGAAAATTTAAAATTCGGTAATAAAATTCCAAAACAACCAGCTGAAAGTAAACCTATTCCAATATTAAGAGGGAATGAGAAAGTTATTTGGGACCAGTTTAATCAATACGTTCTTGAACCCTATGTCCGAAGATTAGAAGACTTATTTTTAGAATCTAATAATGACCAGCATTTGTCCGAAATTACTGGCAAAACTATAACTGTAGCCTTAAAAACTCATTTAGGCCAAAGTTTTGGAGAAAAAGAGTAGCACCGGATTATTTCAACCTCAAGATTGCCTTAGACTTCTCGTCATAATTTAGCTTCGTTTTAGAGACCGCATCTTTTAGAACCTCTATTGTTTTGTCGTAGGTAGTCTTATCAACAGGATAAGGTGTCGCGTCTTTGCCTCCATGGGCAAAACTGTAGCGTGCAGGATCGGTATACGAAGGAGTTGCGCCGTATATTACTTCCGACACCAAAGACAAAGCTCTGACTGTTTTTGGCCCTACTCCGGAAACAGACAAAAACTGCTCGTATGTTTGGGGGCCGAGCTCTGCCACTTTTTGCAAAATCCGGTCGAGATATTTGCTTTTGTTAAAATCCTCAAGCTCCACTGGGTGGTGTTTGAACTCTACTCCTTCGAGTTTTAGAAAAGTATATTGTTCGCTTTTGTCTTTAAAAGTAACCATTCTGGAAACCGAATTTTGGTGCTCTCTTAAAAGTTCCAAATCTTTTAAAAGCTGCTTTGTTCCCGACTTTATTAAATCAGTCGAGGTGTCTCGAGTTTTTGCGCTATCTTTGGACGTGAGATTTAAAACGCTTTGCAAAAACTTTTGCGATGCAATTGCCTGGTGCGGTTCGTTTACAAAATCTTTTTTGCTTTGTAAGTCGACTTTGTCCGACCAATGGTACCTTCGGGCCGTTTGATTGTCGGTATTCATTCCCTGCTGAACAACCGTCCAAGCGCCGTTTTTGGAAAAGAAAAATGCATGGTGATAAATTTGATATCCATCCTGAACCAGCGAACTATCTACTTTTGCGGACATTTTAGAGCTGTAAACAAGCTCTTTGGAAAGATTTGGATTAAAGTTAAGTCTCTCTCCCCAATTTGCAATCTCGTCCGGAGTTTTTCTTGAAGTTTTTCCTTTTCCGCCTGCAATAAAAATTCCCAAATCCATTTCTGCTCCTCTAATTGCTTCTTTTAAAGCGGCAGTAAGAATGGTTGTAAGGCCCGAAGCATTCCAGTCAAAAGCCAAAACAGTCCCTAAAGACTGAAACCACACGGGATCGGCAATTCTTTTTATAAATTCGTCGGGGCCGTATTCCGAAACTAAAACATAAGTCATTTCCCGACCAAGACGCACCATTCTTTCAAAAAGCCACGGAGGACATTTTCCATAATCGAGGGTAAATGTAGCTATTCCTCTTCTCACAAAACTATTATAACATGGTAATATAATAGCCAATCTATGAGTCTAGCTGAAAAAGGGGAAACTTCTACAAAAAGAGTGCCGGGCGCTATTTCGCAACAAGCATTGGATGCTTTGACAATAAACGCAGGAAAAATGGGAAGATTTTCTCTTGACGATGACGTATTAAAACGAGTTTTCATTCCGGATCTTGACAGCATACTTTCTTATTTCCGAAAAGAGCCTATTGATGAGCAATCACTAAAAATAGCGTTAAAAAAAGCAAGAATGCCTTTTGTGCACGTTTCCGATAACAACCATGGAAAGGAAAGAATGAGAGGTTTTGAAGATACCACGACAGGAAATCAAAACCTAGAACAAGTTCAACAAGCTATTGTCCTATTGGAAGCGAATAAAATTTCATATGAAGGCCACTATGAAGACATTCCTGCTGTCCCGCTTGAGGTTAACGACGTAAACTACATGATAAGGGTTGGAAAAACCACTCCTATGCAGTTTGCCCCTATTCCTCATAGACTATCCCGGCTGGTTGTCGCAAAAAGTCTTTCGTTTAAGGATGAACAAGTGGAAAAAGAAATAAAAAGAGAATCCCGAAATGAGGATGAATTTAAAATAGTCATAGATAATCTCAGGGTCTTGCGGTTATTGTTTGATTTTACTCCCGGACGACTTGACAGAATAATTAGTCGCTGATAAAATATTTCCAATAATGACACTCACCCTTAACCTGAAGACCACACGAATTTTAACTCTAATTTTATTCTCCTTAATTTTGTCTTTTGTTTGCTTGATTTTTGTTTCCCACACCTTCGCCCAGACTGATTCTCCCAAAACTCGTGCCGAACGGATGGAAATTGTGAAACAAAAAAGAGATGCCCAAAAAATAAAAGTTTGCCAAATCCATGAAAGAAATATTCAAAACAGACTTTCTCATTTATCGGATCTCGTAAAAAACACTATGCTAAAGTTTGACGCAATAGTAACCAGAACAAAAACCAGATATACCGAAAAATTACTTCCCGCCGGAAAAACTGTCCCCAATTACGATTCTCTACTCGCCGATATAACGGCAAAAAGGGCAGCGGTTGATGTGGCGCTTGTAAGTGCCAGCTCCAATGCCAATAATTTTTCTTGTGATACAAGTTTAGATCCTAAAGGCGATATTACAAAATATAGAGAAAGTATGCAGGCCGTTAAGAATGCACTCCATGATTATCGAAAATCAATTAGAAACCTTATTGTAGCGGTAGCCCAAGCCGGTGGAGAAAAAATACCTTCACCAACACCAAATGAAAAATAATTTAGGATCAATATTGATTTTTTTGGCAGTTTTGACAATAGCGGCTTTTGCTCTATATGTGATGTTATTTAAAAGACCCGAAACAGCCATTGCTCCATCCGCGTCCATAGATTCCTCTTTGAAGTTTAAAGCGCAGGAATTAATGCAATATCTTTGTTTGTTTTCTGTTGGCCCGTCGCGAAATAAATGGCCTAAGTGTCCACCGCAATTGCTGCAGACAACTTCGGTTCTTTGCATTCCATAAGAACTATCTTCCTCCAACCTAATATGCTTGAGATTTACAGGATTGTCAAAAGACGGCCAGCCGGTTCCCGAATCAAACTTCGTATCGGATGAAAATAATTCCTGTCCGCACGCGGCACACGTATACATTCCTTTATCATGCTTGTAAACATATTTCCCTGTAAAAGCAGGCTCTGTCCCCTTTTCCCTCATAACATTATATTGTTCGGGAGTTAATTTTTCTTTCCAATCGTCATTTGACATTTTTTTTATATTCATACTAATTTCATTATATCAAATGTTGAAATTAAAGCCCTATAGTGATATAGTTTAGGCATTATGGCAGCGATTCACGAAAAATCTTCCCGGCAAGAAATAAGTGCAAATTTTATAGACAAAACAAGGTATTCCGTATACGACTCGATGAAAAGTTCGGCAATTGATGAGTTGAGGCAAGCTTATTTGCATATGAGCCCTATTTCTATTTCTCCTCTGTCCCCCAGCTTTGGGAAGCAATCCCAAGAAATGCAAAACCAAATAAGAAAAAACGTAGCCAAAATAGTTTTTAAACCATTAAACGAGGCAATAGATATAGCCTTAACCGATGGACATTTTGACCCCCAGTGGTTTTACGATTCTTGTGGACTTTCGTTCAAAGACGCCGGTTTACCAAATCCTCTTCCTAAACCAATAGAGCCTGCCGGACTCATTTCTCTTGAAGAATTAGATACAATGCGTGAAACTGCGAAAAAAGATCCGACTAATATTAGATTTTTAAACCCAAGACTGCCATATTTGCCCCATTCAATGAGAAGAGAATTTAGAAGACTCGGAGTAACTTTGTTAATAATTCAAAACGAACTTGTCCCGCAAGTAGCAGAAAAATTGGAGGGCACGGGAATACCACGCACTTACGGGAAAAAGGAAACGAAAAAAGTGGAGGTTATCCTAGGACAACCTTCGGGAAAAACAACCTTAACCCGCATACCAGACAGAGAACCGGTTAGAAAAATTAGAAGAAAAAGAAAAGACGCAAGAAAAAGAGGAAGTATTTGGTCTCACTACTAACAAATCTGTAGCTCTTGATATAAACCGCCGACATGCTATAATCGTTCAATTCGAAATTATTATGGCAATTAGTGAAATACCTACATTCAATCCAGCAGAAACACCACGAGCTTTTTCCAAAAGGAGAAAAATAGATCCTGATATTGTTGCATTTTTAATAGACGGGGAAGTTTTGATTGATACAAAGTTCAAGAGAGAAGGGCGTGGAGATTTTTATATTACATCTGATTTGGATCTTAAAGCCCTACGTGACGACAGGTTGGTAGACATCATACAACCTGATCCAGAAAATAGATCAACTATAGTTGTTGGATTGCGCCCAAGAAGAAGAGTAGTTTATATGGGCAGGGGGGAAAGCTTTAAATACAAATTAAGAGCTAGCGATTTTGATGGTTATAGCGCAATGGTTGAAATAAAATCCACACACCCTGTTAAATTAGTAGAAGTTCCCAAAGACGAGTTTTATGTGGACTTTGTAAAAAGATTCCGTCAGAGAAAAGTCACTTCATCTATTGGCTAATTTCATAACTTAGGCTTCACCGTTCAGAGAATATGCTAAACTGTCAGCATGGGATTTATTAAGAATTTTGACAAACTCGCCACAACTCCCCAGAGAAAAATTGTTTTGGATTTGATCGAAACCGCTCTCTCCTCAATTCAACCCGAAAAGGTACTTGAAAATTTCACGGTTGAGGGTATTAAAAACTATGAACACGTTTATTTAATCGGTTTTGGAAAAGGCTCGGCTAAAATTTCAAAGATTATTGAACAGAAGCTGGGAGATAAGTTGACCGAAGGATATGTTATTGATGTAACGCCTGAAGAGTTTAACAAAATTCAGTTTACCCAAGGCACTCACCCATTGCCATCACAAACAAATTTAGACTTTACAAAAAAAGTTGTTGAGCGATTCGAAAATAAACTCACGCAAAAAGATTTAGTAATTGTCGTTGTGACAGGAGGAGGATCAGTACTTTTTGAATTACCCAACTTTCTGTCTCTCCCCGAACTGATCAAAAAAAATGATGAACTTCTTAAATCGGGATTAAATATCGAAGATATGAACGCTGAAAGAAAAAAAATATCAAAAGTAAAAGGCGGCGGATTGGCAAGAATTCTTCAGCCCGCAAAAGTTTTGGGACTTATTTTTTCGGACGTTCCAGCTTGGGATTAATGCCCAAATTTATTTTGACGCCGTGCAAGGCGAGGCAAAAGTTGTAGGCCCCGAATTAATCAAAACTGCAAAATCAAATTCGGTTCTACTTGTTGGAGGAGAAACAACAGTCACAGTTCAAAATAACAACGGAAAAGGAGGAAGAAATCAAGAATTGGTCCTTGGTGCACTTTCAAAAGTTGATGAGCAAACAACAATCGCTTCTTTTGATTCGGACGGCTGGGATAATACAGAATTTGCAGGAGCAATTGGAGACTTGAGTACCTTGAACAAGGCGAAGGAACAAAATTTGAATGTTGATGAATTTTTAAACAACAATAACAGTTTAGAATTTTTCCAAAAAACCGAAGATGGAATCGAAACCGGCCGCCTTCCCTCCAACGTCTCGGATCTAATGATTGTTTATAAAAAATAAGCCCCGCGCATCATTGCAATTCAAGGCTAATTGTTGTTACTATGGAATTGTGGAAGAACTTCATGATGATAAACTAAAAAAGCTCGAAGAAATTGCAGTCAAAACAAGGCAGCTAATTATCGAAACTCTCGTTGAGGCAGGAAGCGGACATTCCGCAGGACCTTTGGGGATGGCAGATATTTTTACCGCTTTTTATTTTCATATCCTAAATCATAAACCTGATGAACCCGATTGGCCCGACCGCGACAGGCTTGTTTTGTCAAACGGACACATCTGTCCTGTCCGCTACACAAGTATGGCCTTGGCTGGATATTTTCCCGTAAGTGAGCTTAAAACTCTTAGAAAAATAAACTCAAGGTTACAGGGACACCCTCACAGGACTTCCCTGCCCGGACTCGAGACAACTTCCGGTCCTCTGGGAGAAGGAATTTCGCAGGGAATAGGAATGGCCCTTGCCGCGAAATTGGACAATAAGAAATATCATGTTTATTGCATTGCGTCAGACGGTGAGCAGGAGGAAGGAAATACCTGGGAGGCTATTATGTTTGCCGCCAAATACAAAGTTAATAATTTAACCCTCGTTATTGACAGAAATAATATTCAGATTGACGGCTTTACCGAAAATATAATGCCCCTTGAGTCCTTAAAAGCAAAGTACGAGGCCTTTAATTGGGAAGTTTTGGAAGTTGACGGAAATAATATTAGAGCCTTTGTGGACGCAATAAGGCAGGCCCGGGCGGTTTTTGAAAAACCCACGGTTATCATCGCCCACACAATCCCCGGAAAAGGAGTCGACTTTATGGAAAACGATTTTAACTGGCACGGTAAGTCGCCAAATCTAGAAGAAGCCAAAATTGCTTTAAAGGAACTAAGAACTTTACAGGGAAAAATTGTTAGCGAACACCAATAAAAATGTTGAATCCATATTTAAAATTAAATCCTAAAGTTTTCGATAAAGAAAACGTGCAAAAACCAACGAGGGATGGTTTTGGCGATGCTTTAGTAGAACTTGGAGAAAAAAACGAGAACGTAGTGGTTTTAACTGCCGATTTGTCCGAGTCAACAAGAACCGACGGATTTGAAAAAAAATTCCCCGAGAGATTTTTTGAAGCCGGAGTAGCAGAGCAAAACATGGCGGCAGTGGCAGCAGGCCTTGCGGTCTCCGGAAAAATACCATTTATTTCTTCCTATGCAACTTTTTCTCCGGGGAAAAATTGGGAAACTATCCGGACAACAATTATTTATAACCAAGCATCGGTAAAAATTGCAGGACACCACTCTGGAGTCATAACAGGGCCCGATGGCTCAACCCACCAGGCAACCGAAGATATTGCAATAGTTAGAAGCTGGCCAGGAATTCAAATTCTTGTCCCCTGCGACGCGATTGAAGCCAAAAAGGCAACAATCGAGTCTGTAAAATTCAAAGGCCCTTCTTATTTGAGATTTACCAGAGAAAAGACACCAATTATTACAACAGAGCAAACTTCCTTTAAACCCGTTTCACTTTTTTGGACAAGTGAAGTGCCACGTGCGGTAATATTTGCAACGGGACATATGATCTATCACGCCCTTTTGGCCGCCCGAGAATTGGAAAAAGAAAAAATAGAAGTCTTAGTCGCAAATGTAGCCCAAATAAAACCACTAGATGAAAAAACTATTCTGGATTTGGTTAAAAAAGCCGGGAAAGTCGTGACTGTCGAAGACCACCAAATTATGGGAGGACTTGGTGGGGCAATTTCGGAACTTTTAGCAAAACATTCACCAGCGCCTATGGAATTTGTAGGACTTCAGGATACTTTTGCCGAGTCCGGAAAACCACAGGAGCTGATGGAAAAATATAAAATGGATCACAAAGCAATAATTTCCGCAGTTAAAAAAGTCGTCCGAAGATGAATGACCTCCAGAATAAATTAAAGGCAATTATCAAAGGCGACGTTTTGGAGGACGAGGAAACGCTGAAAACTTATTCTCACGACGCGAGCATTTTTGAGGTAAAACCGCAAGTTGTTGTTTTTCCAAAAGACACAGAGGACCTAAAAGCCCTTGTTAAATTTGTAAACGAAAATAAAGGTTCGGACACTTCCCTTTCTCTTACTGCTCGCTCCGGCGGAACCGACATGGGAGGCGGATCTATAAACGATTCAATAATTGTCGGCTTTGAAAAATATTTTAATCACATAATTTCTGTGGACAAAACCAAGGCAACGGCACAACCCGGAGTTTTTTACCGCGACTTTGAAAAAGAAACATTAAAACACGATTCGATATTCCCTTCTTATCCTGCATCCCGTGAGATTTGTGCAATAGGCGGAATCGTAAACAATAATTCCGGCGGAGAAAAATCTCTCGCATATGGTAAAACAGAAAATTATGTTAAAAAACTAAAAGT
>WNFI01129607.1_pt1 | contig 14184 bp, 7 predicted proteins | sample 5400471 | NCBI WGS metagenome assembly WNFI01 (sample SAMN13153348, study PRJNA577476) | soil metagenome | isolation source: 100 cm saprolite on Douglas fir-dominated hillslope | place: USA:California | collected 2013-09-17 | reverse complement strand
AACTCCATGTACTGTCCGGTGGCAGTCGAGGCGAGTTGCACCCAGGAGCCATCGGTGGCGCTTGAACTCGCCTGCACGGAAGTGAGCCCTGACGGGCTGCTCGTCACAGCTAGATTATGAGCCTCCAATGTCACATCGGCGAGAGCCTCAGTTTCATTTCCGAAAATCCAGAAGCCCATCGCAAGGATGGCCAAGGACTGCAGTTTTTTTAGGTTCAATCGAACCGGCAAGGTATCGGTATTCACATTTTTTTTGGGTTTAGAAATAGTTCCGTGAAACCAGGAAGCGCATGCCACCACCCCTACTGATCGAGGCAGCGACCGGGCTTCTTATTTACGAACCATCTCGGGGGATAGTAACGAAGATACGACTGATGGGGAGTGTGCGGGGGGACGCGCTATATTTAAGCTAACTTTTATATACTGGCCTCCCCGACAGGCGAAACTCAATCACGGCTTGGTTCTCACATAAGAATGATAAGATGGATACTGGACGGAGACGGCTGCTACGTTGCCTCGGAAAGCGGGCGGTAAGGCGGTGATCGGGGTCTCTGTAGGCGCGTATCCAGTTACCGGGTACGATATATTCTTCTGGAAAAATGCTTTGTATTTCGAGATTTTTTACCACGGGTTTTAGCAGTGAACCGGCCAAAGCTCTACCGTCCAATTGGGCTTTGTTTTTTTGCGAGATGAGACTGGCGCCGGGCCCGGCGCTCCCGTCCGTAGTTCCGACAAGCGGAACAAAGGAGGATGTGGTCACTCCTTCGTCGGCCCATTTTGAACACGGAGTCGAACGTAGCGATCGAACCACAGAGACACAGTGGTCACAGAGGAAGATTTAAAACGAGCCTTAGAACACGATTTCATCCTATGGGTGAAGCTCTGCACGGTGTATTTTAATTCCTGGTGAATAGGCTCTGTGTTCTCTGTGACTCTGTGGTTCAAATAGGTCGGTTGGATTTTAAGCTAACATAGCTCCTTGTTTTCGATGCCGCTGCGGGGACGCGTCGGCCCACCCAGGCCGGACTTCATGCCTGCGTACGCAAAAACGGCGCGTCCCCATGAGGGAGGACGCGCCGGTTATAAGGTTGAGGCTTTTGCGCCCGGTGAGGGGCTCCTCAACTAAAAGACAAACGTGCTCGAGAATATGATCTTACGAGGCGGGTTTGCGAAGAGGAAGGCGCTGTTGGCCTGCACCTTCGGGTTCGTGGTCAGGCCACCCACATTGTACACGACCGTCTCGCCGGTGGATGAACTGCTGCCCGTCCCATACACGACATGGGAATCGTTGAAGAGATTTTGAATGTTGATTTGAAAGGTAGCCGCGACCTTGCGGTTCAACCGGACTTTGTAACTGGTGTGGAATTCGAACAACTGGTAGGCCCGCGCGTAGATGTAGTTGTAGGGCTGTGACGTGAAGACACCGTTCACGTAGGTCTGCACGCTGTCCACCGTCTGCGGTCCGCGCATCTGGACGCCTCCTCCGATCGAGAAGTCTTTCAACGTGCCGTGATCGAAGGTGTAGGTCCCGTAGAGGTTCGAAATGTACCGGTAAGTTCCATTCAGCGTCGCACCCGGTGATCCCGTGCTGATGATGTCACTCTTGATCCGATCGATGTCCGACTGGATTTGTGCGGCGTTCGGATTGTTGGGATCGTTCGCGCCCGCTTGCCACGTGGCGAGGTTGTCTTTGACGTAACTCTTTAAAGCCGGGTTTACGTTTTCGAGCGTGCTTCGGGGGAGAGCTAGATTCCAAAGCAACCGGAATTGGCGAGTGGGATTTGCCGTGATATCAAATTCTAATCCCTGACCATTGAAATCTTTGCTGTCCTTATAACCGGCGGTTTTGATTTCAGAGTGACCGAGGAATTTCCAAATTTCATCCATCTGGGCGGAGTCGAGCGAGTTGCTGAGAAAAGCACCGGTCTGCTTACTTTTATAATAACCCATTGAGCCGACTACCCGGCCATCGAACAGGTTGAGTCTAAGACCGATGGCTTGGCTCGAATTCTTCGGTGGAAGAGGAATGGTACGATCGAGCAACGCACCGCCGGGTGTATTGGGCGTGGTGGAGGAACTCCAGTTCGTGTAGACGCCGAGCGAGGGAAGGAAGAAGTAGACCGCACCTGCGCTCGGGCTCCAGCGTTTGAATCCGTAGACGGTTCTCGCTCCGTTGGTATTCGTCGCGAGAATCGCGCCGGGAGCAATCACCGCACCGCCAAGATTGGGGATGCCGGTTACAGGATCCGCAACGCCAGAGCCGGTGCTCCTCTGTCGATCAACGGCATGATCGTAACGGGCACCCAGCTGCAGAGTGAGCCGGTCATTGAAGAGCTGGCTGTTCGAAGAGATCGCAAAGTTATCGACGTTTTTCCGCTGGTAGAGCGCGTTGGAGGTGTAGTAGGCGAAGGTTTGGCCAGCGGCATCGGGTATGGTTCCGATGGAGGCGCCCGCTTGATCAAAATAGAGTCGCTCGTACACGGTGTTGACTGCGTCGGTGATCTTCGCCGTGGTTCCCGGACCGCTCGTCCGCGCCAGTTTTGTGTCGACCTGATTGAATACATCCGTTCGCGTGCCGCCGAGAGCGCTGAAGTTTTGTGTTAACCAGGATGTCTGGAAGCGCCAGTTCACCAGCGCATGAATTTCGACGGACGTGTTTTCGAAATGCCCGAAGCCGGCTGCTTGTTGATCGTAAGCTTTGCCGTAGTTAGGATTAGCCGCTCCGTTGGGCAAAAGACTATTAACGTCGATCTGATAATTGGAAAATAGGCCTTGATCGAAGAAGTTCGATGCGCGTCCGGAATAGTAGCGGTTGAAAGCGACTTCACTGGAAAGACCGTCGCTGAAACGGTGATCCCAAAAAACACTGACCGTCTTTTGGTGAAGATCACTTTGATGATTGCGCGGCTCTAAAATGAATTTTCTACTCGGCAAGACCGGGAAATTAGCACCGATATCGGACCGGGGCTTCCACTGCATGGCGACTTGAGTGCCATTGGTTCTCACGGTCGCGGCGGAGTCGAAAAAACCGACTCCGGGGACATACACGTAACCGCTTTCTCGCACCAGGCCGGCAGCCGTCAAGTTGGCGCTCGTGGGCGCAGCACCATTGGAAAGAGCTGTGCCGTTGAAGGACGTCGTGCCGTCCCAAAACGAAGCTTTGTCCGCGATGTTCGTTCTATAAAGCGGATGACTATAGCGTCCGAATTCTCCATCGATCCGGATCTCGTCATTTTTAGTGATGCGATACGTGCCAGCGAGATCCACCGCGTCGTACTTATTGGACGATACATTGACGAAGTCCTGACTTCGGTCGTGCAGAAGATTGAGGCGCAGCGCCATCTTGTCGCCCAGCGGCTGGTTGACGTCGACTGTGGCCCGGTAACCACCGTAGGTGTCGACGCGGGCGGAAACCGAGGTCTTGTTGCTATGCAGGATGGCTCTCTTGGTCCAAATGGTGGGGACACCACCGGCGCTTTTGGAATCGCCGAAGATTACACCATTCGCGCCGCGGCCGAATTCCAAACTCTCGATGTTGTAGCTATCGAAGGCACCCGCCCAGCCGAAGTAGTTGCGATAGTTGAAAGCGTTGCCCTGATTTCGAAAATTGACGTCGTAAGTACCGAAGCTGTTTGCGTTCTGCGTGTAGCTGGGAACCACGTTCACCGTCCACTCGACCGCGCTCCCGAGGCCGGTCGCCCCAATGTCGTCGAGAAACTGGCGCGGCATCACGGAAACTTCGATGGGCAGATCCTTGAGCGGCATGTTGACGCGACCGCCGGAAAGCGCATTGGCGGCGGTGTAGCCGACGTCGTTGTCAGTGATGACCTCGAAAGGGGTGAGGGTAATCGTATCGTCTTTTGGCGCATCGGCGGTCCTGGCCGCTGGTTTTTGTTGCGCGTAGGAGGAAGCTGCGAGAAGCCAGACGCCGGCGAGACCGGACAAGAGCCGCAGGGATTTTGCCAGAGATGGCTTCAAGCGCGAGGGGCAGGGTGAGGTGATAATCATGTTAGTAGTTAGGCGAGGTGCCCACGAGCATGAGTTGCGTAGGAAACAGCTGGTTCTTCGCACAAGAGACTCGGGGTAAGGGAGACAATGGGTTATGTTTTTTTCGACAGCCTGACACAAACCGCGTTTTATTCTTGCTAAAGAATTAAGTCGGCGGGGTGGATTTTTTTTAAAATCGCGCAGAGGCGCCGAGGCGCAAAGCCGAGAAATGATCTGGAGGTGGGCCGGCGCGTCCCTGCGACGGCATTTCGCGATTGAGACATTCGTGCTGCTTGCCATGCCGTCGCAGGGACGCACTGGCCCACCTTGCACCGTGCTCGGCGTTTTAAACCTGACGCGGGCTGAAGCGCCGTGCTACTTCGGCGCGCTAAGCGCGCGGGGATAGTTGCACGCTCGCGCTACCGGGTTCCGTCACCGAGATATCAATCGTCTGGGAGTTCGGTTGACCGTTGGCACGAATGAAATTCCGATACCAGAGAGCCGAGTCTTTAAGCGTACGTTTCTGGGTGGCGTAGTCCACATGGACCAGACCAAAGCGGTAACGATAGCCTTCAGCCCATTCGAAATTGTCCATAAAGGACCACGCAAAATAACCCAGGATGGGTACTCCATCCGAAATCGCGCGACCTAGCTCACCGATGTATCGCGCGAGGTAGTCGATCCGCTGAGGATCGTGCACGCGTTTGTCTTGGGATACCCAATCGTGACTGGCCATTCCGCTTTCGGTGATGACGATCGGCAAACCGTAACGTTCGTGTGCGAAATAAGGACCCCAGCGCAGTGCGCCCGGAGTCACCGGCCAGTGGTTGTGCGTTTCTGGATGACCGGTCGGATGCGGGACGATGTTCACCGCTCCGGGCTTCCCTCCCTGACACAAGTAACCCTGGTAGATATTGAGCCCGAGAAAATCGAGTGGCTGATGAATGGTGCGCAGATCGGCATCGGTGATTTCGGGGACGGCGGCACCGTAGGCCTGCAGGCCTTGCTCGGGATGCTTTCCCTTGAAAACGGGATCGAGCCACCAGGCCATATTCCAAACATTGTCGGGCGACACTCGCCAATACGCTTCACGAGCAGCCGCGATGTCTTCAGCGGTTTCCGTGGCTGGGATCGCGACATCTCCGGTGGGCGCCCAGCCGATAAGCGGGCGCAATTTGGCGTGGGTGCGAATCGTTTGAACTGCCAGGCCATGCGCGAGCTGAACGCGGTGCGCAGCCAGCAGAGTTTGATCGAGAGGCAGCTTGACTCCGGGAGCGTGAATGCCGGTTTGGTGTCCCAGCCCGATAAAGCACTGGGGCTCGTTGAGCGTCATCCAACGTGAGACGCGATCCGAGAGCTTGTCCACGATGAGGCGAACGTAGTCGGCAAACCATTGCGGACTGTCTTTATGCAACCAGCCACCTTCCTGATAAAGTGCGAGTGGATAGTCCCAGTGAAACAGCGTGAGCCAGGGCTGGATATTCGCTGCGAGCAAGGTGTCGACCAGACGATCGTAGAAGGCGAGGCCTTCAGGATTGACCGTTCCCCGACCGGTGGGCAGCACGCGCGACCAGGATATGGAAAAGCGGTAGGCGTGGAGTGCGGCTTCGCGCATGAGTGCGACATCGCTCGCGTAATGGTGGTAGTGATCGCAGGCCACGTTGCCCGTATGGGCCTCGTGAACACGTCCAGGTTCACGACAGAAGGCGTCCCATACCGATGGGCCGCGACCGTCCTGGGCAGCGGCACCCTCAATTTGATACGCGGAAGTGGCGGCACCCCAGATGAAGCCTTTCGGAAAACTCATGATAGTGAAAAAGAGTCATGGCCGAGCTGAAGACCCGTGCACTGACTTCACCCTTGAGTTTTCAAAGAGGCGACTGACGCGTCAAGGAACCCGCCGCTTTCGCGCCGTTAACTTTGTGCTTACTGAAGAATGGAGACGCTTTGCTGCGCGGCCCTCGAGTTGCGCGCGTCGCGCGGGCGGGACATCCGTGCCTTCGATCCATTCGCCTTCAATCAAGGTGGTGTTGGGAGGGCGCACGAGACCGCGTTGGTTGGTCTTTATAAGAATGGCCAGTTGTTCAACGGCCCGTTCACCGACGATCCGGTGATTTTGCTGCATGCCGCTGTTGGGACCGCGTCCTGGATTGAGATCAAGGGAAGCGACCACAATATCCTGAGGTACTCGCCGTCTCATGAGCTGCAAGGCCTCCGCAATATTCGGCCAGTTGGAAATAATCACTTCGATATCGTGATCCTGAGCCCAACCGGCGACGAGCGGTGCAATCGCCTCGGTGGACGCTCCGTTTGTGAGAATGAGCGGGGGCAGTCTTACGAGTTCCGCGTGCTGTGCGATTTCGACATAGTAGCCCGCGGTGAAGGCGTTTCGCAAATAGTCTTCTTCGCGCTCACCCACGGCCAGACCGATACGACGGTAGCCCAAAGCGTGCAGGCGATGAACGGCTTGCCGCGTGATCATCATTTGGTGGCTGGATACCATGTGGAGCGACAAACCGAGTTGCTCCGATTCGATGAGCACGGCGCTGAACTGGCTCCAGTTCATCTGGAACTGGACCATCTTGTCGCCGAAGGCCGCTATGATCAGACCGGCAATCCCGCGTGTGGTTAGGATGCGCTCCAGCCGTTTGCCTTCGCTGGACGCGTTATGCCCCACGTAAAAGACCTCGAGTTGATATCCGATTTGCTCCGCCTGCTTGCGGGCGCCTTCGAGAAAAAGCTGATGAGGAGGCGAAGTTTTGAGTTCATCGCGATCGCTAAAATTGAGCAGGAACGCCATCGTCGTCGGCGCTTTGACCGTGTGACGAGCCGACCGATAATAGTTGAGTGCGGAGAGCATCGCATCGGGGCGATAGCCCAGGCGGTCGGCGATGCGACGGATTCGTACGCGTGTTTTTTCGGGCAAACGCGGATCGTTGCGCAAAGCAAGAGAGACCGTTGTTTGATGGACCTTCGCGGCGCCCGCCACGTCCTGCATGGTGATGCGGGGGATGAGCATGGACATACGCTGAAACCTTTCTGGTGGGTTTGTTCTTTAGCAAGAACCAAAGCCCGGGGTAACGGGAGGACTATTTGTTGGTAGGATGAAGCGTTTCGGCGAGACGTCTCGCGAAGGTCAGAGTTTGGCGATCGGAAGTCGGCATTAAACACCTGTCTTTATCGAGTTCTGACCTCTAACCGCCGACTTCGAGAACACGGATCCCGGACGACGGTTCGTTTTGTCCATGAGCGTTGTAACTATTTTGTGCCCGATGCAGCCGGCTTCTCCTCGATCGGTTTGTGATTCTTCAGCCACTGCTGGCCTTCTTTGGTCACGAAAAAATCGATCCAGATGTAGTAAAGCGTATTCCCTTGTGTGACCTGTGTTCCATGCATCGAACCCAGTGGAATGTGAAGAATGGAAAGGGGAGGGAAGGGACTTTTGGTTTCATCAGCGCTAACCGTTGCGTTATTATCCCGCAGGCCGATGAAGAGCTGTTCCAGCATGGGATGCTTATGACGTCCGACTTCGTCGGGTCCGGTGGTGTACACCGTTCCCACCGACATTCGCGGAACGATGTCCTCAGGCAGCAGTGTACGGCTGACGGTTTTCGGGCTTTTAATGGCTTCGGTGTACGCCGGGCAGTCAGTAAACCGTTTGAAGTAGGGAAGTCGGCTGACGTCAGAATATTTTGGGAGCTCAACGCGGTCCTCGGCACTGAGGCGCTTGTGAATGCGAATTGCGAGGAGTGTTTCCTTCGCCGCGACGGAAATTTCTGTGGGAAGACCTACGGGAGCGAATGCAATGGCTTCGTCTGCAAACGAAAAGTGTTTATCTTGGACGGAAAATGTCCCCTTGCCGCCGATGAATAGCCAGATCACTTCGCTGTCCGTCGTGCCAAATTCTGTATGTGTCGTCGGTCCGACGAGCGAAATATAATCGGTTACGACCTCGGGGACTTCCCCTTTAAGAACGGCGTGGACCGAGACTTCATTTTTATCGGACGGTGGCTCTTGTAGTTTTTCCAGCGGAATCTCTTTACCGTGAGCGGAGAGAGAAAGAGCGATCGGCAGAATGCCTACGATCAGGATCTTCGTCATCTTCGCTAAAAACGAGCACAGGTCGGAATGGATGGAACTAAGTGAGCAGCATTGGGTTTTCATAGCGGTGAAGCCGGGGTGGATTGGATTGCAGCGAATGGGCCGAGGCACGACTAGCGCGGGTCATCAGAAAAACTGGGAGGGCGTGTTTTTGTCGCCCACGTCGAAACGGCGCTTCCCATCGACAAACGAAGCGTGGCTCCTCTCTCAAGATCGGAGTGCTTGAAGTAAGCCTTGTCGTAGTCCGCACCATTGAACGTCGCCGATTGAACATATTTTTTCTCATCGGATGTCGCATCGGCCTGTATGACGAAGTCTTTCCCATTCGACATGTGAATGGTGACCTTGGTGAAGATGGGACTTGCGATAAGATAAAGGTCCTGTCCCGCCACCGGATAGACGCCTATCGCACTCCAGACATACCAACCTGATGTCGTTCCAGAGTCGTCATTTCCCGGCAGTCCCGAAGTCGAGGTACCATAGGAGCGCATGATATTTCTTACATGGAACGCGGTTCGATCGGGACGGCCGGCCCACGCGAACAGAAATGGATTTAGCATGTCCGGTTCGTTCCAAACGGCGTAGTGATTCGCGCACATGTCATCGAGCCTCTTTACGAAGGCGTCCTCTCCTCCATAGAGGTTTACCAGACCTTTTCCATCGTGCGGAGCGTAGTAGCTCCACTGGTACGCATTGCCCTCGTAGAAAACCACGTCGTAACTGCCCTGTTCCTTGGCGGGATCGAAAGGTGTGATCCACGTGTTGTCTGGATTTTTGCCGCGCATGAATCCGATGCTGGCGTCCCACGTATTTTTATACCAAAGCAGGTGCGGCTTGAGCCGTTCAGCGTTCGATTTGTTTCCCAAGGCTTGGCTGAGCTGGTAGGTGCAATAGTCGTCGTATACGTACTCGACGGTGCGAGAGACGCAGTTACTGGTTCCTACCGGTACATAGCCTCTCGCCAAATAATCCGAGAGGGCCGCTCTCCCATAATGGCGGGGATTGTCAGAAGGAGTTTCCCCATTCTTAATCATGCCTTGAAGAGCCGTTTCGTAATCGACGCCCTTGATTCCCTTGGCGAAAGCTTCGGCAAAAAGGATGTCTGCGTTGGTTCCGTTCTGAAGTCCGTCGTAGCTAATGGCAGATCTTGAATCCGGCAGCCAACCGTCATGCCGATAAACATCCACCAAGGAGTTCAGCATGTCCGTTGCTTTTGGAGCATTGATCAAAAAGTGGAGTGGAAAGTTGACCCTGAAGATATCCCAGATGCAGAGAAAGTCGTCGTAGTAGGGACGCGAGTAGTTGAAGAAGGGATTTTCGCCGGTGAAATCGGTTGGCATGAGCATCATGTGGTACAGCCCGGTATAGAATATTTTCTTGTCCGTCTCGTTAGGGCCCTCCACCTGGATTTTCCCCAATTCAGCCGCCCACGCGGTGCGTGCGTTCGCCGCTATCTGGTCGAAATCCCAGTCAGGAGTCTCCTTTTCAAGATTCTTCCGCGCTTGCTCCACGCTCACGAACGAAAGACCGACTTTCGAAATAATCGCTTGGTCCCGCTTCGTCTTAAAGTTGAGGCAGGCCCCGATAAAAGCGCCATCTTTCGTTTTCTGACCGAGCGTCAAACCGGCATCGAGCCAGGTCCCGTACGATTCGAATGTCGTGTCGAATTTGGCGACGAAATAGATCTTCCAGGAACCCGAGGCTCTCCCGCCGACAAAGGAATTATATCCGGAAACCTCCTTCGAGTCCGGGTCTATTGAAACGTGTCCTCCTGTCGGGACGCTGGAATCCCAGCCACTGCCCGTGCCTTGGAGCGATGCACCGACATCGACCAGGATGTGCGCATCGTTACTCTCGGGAAATGTGTAGCGATGCATTCCTACATGCATCGCGGCGGTCAATTCCGCTGTGATGTGGTAGTCCACGAGGGACACGCGATAATATCCGGCTTTGCCGACTTCGTTTGTCTTAGCGGACAGATGGCCCAGTCGCGTCGTATCGACCGGACCTGTTACGGGCATCAAACCCACATTGCCATATTTAGGCCCGCCCATGCCGGAGACGTGATTGTGGGAAAAGTGGCGGATTTTTCCTCGAGGATCATAACCGCCCGCGCGCTTCATGTCCGTATCCGGACTTAATTTAACGAAACCGTTGGGAAGACAGGGGCCTGGGAACGTATTTCCTCCGTTGCCCGTCCCGATCATTGTGTCAACGTAGTCGACCGGCTCGCCCGCGCATGCGATGGTGAGGGTAAGGATTAAAAGAGCAAAGGTCCGCAAGCGAAACTGCGTAATCATAGATGGGGCTACTAAACCGGAATCAAGCAGTGGGTATCCACGAATAACACGAATGGGCACGAATCAGAGAGAAGCTGAGAAAAAATACCGAAAGGCATTTTCACCGTTTGTTGAGGTTCAAGATCGATGGGTTTCTAAATCAATCTCATTCGCGTCGATTCGTGTTTATTCGGGGGGGCTGCATCGTTCCGACCTGGGTTGCTTTGGGATTTTGCACCTTAGCAACCGCTAGCTGGCCAATACAATTGGCGGTTTATTCTTGCTAAAGAATAAAACGGCATGGCCTAGGGTGTGTTTTTGAACTAAATACTTTCGCGGATGCTGTCCAAGTCGGGACGAGGGTTTTTGAAAGGTCGCGCAAAGGTGCTAAGACGCAAAGCAAAGAAATGATCTGAAGGTGCTCTTTTAGACACGGGTATTTATTTCGAAGACATAGGCTGAACGGGAAAGCATTGCCTTTTTAGTTTGGACGGTAATTACCGATGCTTCGACGATGGCGATCGCTTTAATGGCTCCGGATCATGCCGGCATCTGAACACCCCTTGCAGGCTACGGCGCAACCTAAAACCTCGTTGGGCGAGTCACGGTGGGCCGTTTATTTCGCGGCGTTCGCTTTGGTGCTCGCTGCTTTTTGCGTCTATTCGAATACGTTTTCTGCACCGTTCCTTTTGGATGATGGCCCTGCCATCGTCGACAATCCGACGATTCGACATCTTGCGACGGCGTTATCACCGCCTCTTCGAACAACGGCGGGTGGGAGGCCTTTGCTGAATCTTTCCTTTGCGTTCAACTATGCGCTGGGTGGCATGACTCCCAAAGGTTTTCACGCACTCAATCTCGTCATACACGTCTTCGCTGGATTGACCTTGTTCGGACTCCTCCGACGCACGTTGCTTCAACCGAGATTAAAGGAGCGGATGGAATCCCGGCATGTCCTTCCTTTCGCTTTTGTGGTTGCTGCGCTTTGGGCGCTTCATCCGCTGCAGACAGAATCAGTCACCTACATCGTACAGCGGGCCGAGTCGATGATGGGGCTATTCTATTTGCTGACTCTTTATTTCTTCATTCATGGCGTTCAGTCTAACACGCCGATTCGGTGGCAGGTGGCGTCGGTACTGGCCTGTTTGTTGGGAACGGTGAGTAAGGAGGTCATTGTTTCCGCTCCAGTCATAACGTTCCTCTATGATCGAACCTTTGTCGCAGACTCTTTTTCGGAGACATGGAAGAAACGGTGGCCGTTTTATTTAAGTTTGGGAGCTACTTGGATCGTGCTTGGTTATTCAGTGCTTAGCGCGGGCGGAAATCGCGGTGGATCAGCCGGCTTTGATGTCGGGACTAATGGGTGGGCTTACTACCTCACTCAATTTCGCGCGGTCACAAACTATCTGTCGCTGTCCGTCTGGCCTCGTCCGTTGATATTCGAATACGGGACTGAGTGGGTCACCGGGGCAGCCCAAGTCGCGCCCCATGCTTTGATCGTCTTTGCCCTGCTCGTTGGAACCGCAGTTTCCCTTTGGCGGTGGCCGGTGATCGGATTCATCGGCGCTTGGTTTTTCGCGATGCTGGCCCCGACGTCTCTTGTTCCCGGCACAACGCAGATGATCGTGGAACACCGGATGTATCTTTCCTTGGCGGCAGTCATTGTACTTGAAGCCATCGTTCTCTATTCGGTCTGGGGCCGAAAAGGCCTGTTGGTTCTTTTGATGTTAGCCGTGGGAATGGGAGTCTTAACCCATCGACGAAATGAGGACTATGCGAGTGAGTTAGCGATTTGGAGCGATACGGTCGCCAAGCGTCCGAGCAACGCGCTCGCCTACAATAACCTTGGATTTTCCCTTCAGCGCTCGGGTCGCAACGATGAAGCGCTCGCCCGCTATCAACAGGCACTTCAGCTTCGGCCTGATTATGTCGAAGCGCATAACAATATCGGCGCCGCCTGCTTCCTAGCCGGACGGTTCTCAGAATCCATTGTTCACTATGAGGCAGCGCTTAGACTCAGTCCTGACAATGTTGAAACCCACAATGGTTTGGGCACGGCACTTTTCCGGGCTGGCCAGCAACAGGATGCGATTGCCCATTATGAGAGAGCGCTTCGTTTAAAGCCCGATTATGCCGAAGCCCACAACAACCTCGGGAACGTACTGCTTCTGACGGGACATGCTTCGGAAGCAATCGGTCACTATGAGGAAGCAGTCCGGTTGAAGCCTGATTACCAGCAAGCGCGCAACAACCTGGCTCGCGCCCGTGCGGTCGGAGGTGGTAGGGCAAACCGTTGACTACCCAAGCAGGCGACAACGGTAGCTTGGAGTAGCGCGGTGCTTGCGATCTCCCGATCGAATAAACTCAATCGGATTTGTCGCTACTGCTGAGTGACGGCGGTAGAGTTTGGGTTCCCCAGTTGGACGGAGTCGAGCCCATCTCCAGTTCGAGCTTTGCACCGTTCACAATGTCTCTATGCCGAAACCAAGCTGTCTCCAGACGATGTCCGTTGAGATTTGCCGACGTTACGTAGATGTTTTTTTCAGAAAGGTTATGTGCCTCAATTGTGAAGGTTTTCCCTTTGCCGAGTTGGAGCACGACTTTGGAAAAAATAGGACTGCCTAACAGATAGAGGTCCTGGCCGGCGTTTGGATAAAATCCCATCGCACCGAAAACGTACCAAGCAGACATTGTCCCCGCGTCATCGTTACCCGGCAGCCCATCCCGCGCCACGCGGTACTCTTGCGCAAGAATGGCGCGAACGCGTTCTGCTACGCGATCAGGTCGGCCAATGTAGTCGTAGAGCCATGGAGCCAAAAGATCGGGTTCATTGCCTTGGTTGTAGAGTTTCTCGTCGAAAAGCCTATCCAATGCTTTTGCAAACGCTTCTTTTCCTCCCAACCGATTCACCAAACCCTGCACATCATGCGGTACTGAAAAGCGGTATTGATAAGGGGTTCCTTCATAAAACGGACCTTTCCAGGAATCTCGTTCGAAAGTCGGCGTAAAGCCTTCGAGCCAATGTCCAGCAGCGTCTTTTGCCCAAAAGAAACCGATGTCTGGATTGAATACATTCCACGCATTGAGTGACTGCTTCCGAAATCGAACGGCATCGTTTTTGTTTCCCATCGCTTCCGCCGCAGCGGAAATAGCATAGTCGTCGTACGCATATTCCAGCGTATGGGAAACCGCGCACGGAATGGGATCTCGCTCCTCGATGGTCAACGATGGGACATAGCCGAGCTGAAGGTAAGGACGGAGATATCGGCCTCGGCTGCTTCCGTCACCCGATGGATCTTCCGCGTCCCGACGAATCGCAGCGTAGGCCGCATTGCGATCGAAGCCGTCCAGGTTTTTGACGATCGCATCCGCAATTACCACGTCTCCGTTTGTTCCGCCTTGGATCGAGGCGTAGTCACCCGTGATCCAGGCATCAGGCACCCAACCTCTGCGCTTTGCGATCTCCGTCAAACAAGACACGATGCGGCTTTCCTGTTTTGGCAGGATCAGGGTGTAAAGCGGGTTAACGGTATGAAAGGTGTCCCAGATACAGTAGAAATCCCAGAACTGGGGAACATTGCTCGGCCAGTCCGGTGCGTCGCCCGTGACGTCGGTGGGCATGATCGCCGTGTGATAAAGTGCGGTGTAAAACTTCGTGCGCTGCTCGGCTGAGCCGCCTTCGATACGGATGAGACCTAAATAATTTCTCCACTCGATCTGCGCTTTATTTCGCACTGTATCGAAATCGTGCTTTCGTGCCTCATTCAGTTGGGCTCGCGCGTTTTCCATGCTGGAGAAGGAAATGCCGACACGCAGCA
>WNFI01420991.1_pt1 | contig 14185 bp, 19 predicted proteins | sample 5400471 | NCBI WGS metagenome assembly WNFI01 (sample SAMN13153348, study PRJNA577476) | soil metagenome | isolation source: 100 cm saprolite on Douglas fir-dominated hillslope | place: USA:California | collected 2013-09-17 | reverse complement strand
TTGATTGGCAAATCTGTCTTGAAAGACGTTCGCCATATCGAGCGTCAAGCTGCTGTTCATCTCCTCGAGCGCCGCCTTTCTATCAATAAAACCCGCCTCGAGCTCGATCATGCCCGTCAAGACGTAGGTTTCTTGGGCAATTTCTTGGGCGCGATTTTTTCGGGGTCAGCTAAGTGCTTGATAAGCTGGTCGGAGTGGCAGGATTTGAACCTGCGACCCCCTCGTCCCGAACGAGGTGTTCTCAGACGAAAGCCCCAAACGTTTGAGAACACCCGGCACGCATCAATCCCCCTACCCCAGCGCAGCCTCCAAACCGGCCCTGGTCGTCACAAAACTCGACGTGCTCAGTCGCAGAGGCGAACGCAGCCGCCGTCCATTACAGTGGTGATATCGCTATGGGACCAAATCGGAACGCTGTCGTGAGGTCAGCGTCCGCTTGGCCTGGGTGCTCAACAAGGCGCGCGGGGCACAGGTTGCCGGCCTCGATGCGCGCCGACTACCGCCGTATGCTGTGACTGCGTGCGCGCGCATTTTTTGGATTGCGTCGCGCCATTGCATGCACGTCGCCCAACGGCATGGCGCGTGATGCCAAAGTCCCCCTTTTTCGAGCGAAGATTTCCGGTGAGAGTTACGCGCCAGCAACGCCGATGACGACGCCTTTGTCGAGGCGCGCGAAGGAGGAAATTCGTTTTACAAACGATCTGGAAACGGGTGGATTTGTAGGGAAGTACGGAATGCCTTGTTGTAAAGCGTAGTAAGTAAAATCAATAGCTTAGTCTGAAACGCGCTGTTCTACCGTTGAACTATCCCCCAATGAAGGGTGAGGTTCACCTAGCGCACCCAGTGTGCGTTTTCAAGGTAGCCCAGCTGATCGATTTCGCGATGTTCGGCCTCAGCGAGGGCGGCCATGCCGGGCAGCATGCCGTTTCAGTCGCAATCAGATCATTGCCCGGATGGCGCACATGCGGGCAGTCATCATGGATCGCAGCTTTCTAAATGCGCGCCATTTGTCCGGCGATCCGGTGCAAGGCGGGCATTGCGCGTCCGCCATGTCACGCACCGCGTCGACGGGAACATGGAATTGCATCGAGTCGAACGCACTGTGCGCGAACCAGCGCGGCTCCGCTGCCGGTGCAAGGATCCACAATCCATGCGTAGGGATCACGCCGTCCCAGACCTGCCGCCCGTCAAGCCATGAGCTTGCGCGCCAGTTGCGTAGTACGTGCGAAAAAACATGCACGTCGTCGCCGACCTGCGAGACGAACTCGCGCTTCAGCGCCGTGCGGCAGGTCCAACGCATAACGGCCATGCCGGTATAGGGCAGATCGGAGAGCGCTGCGGCCGGCGCGAGCTGCCGCTCCGCGGTCAGCCGCTCGACAGGATTGCTCGTCACATTGCTCCCGGGCTGATCGATGGGCCTCTGGTGCGCGACGGCAGGGCGGCAGAATCGGCGCCTCCCCCGCATGCGGGGGAGGGTAGGGAGCGGGCCCCGTCTAAACGGAAGCGGGTCGATGCGCCCGCAGCAGGATCAACACGGGCGTCTGACAATTGCGCACGAAATCGCGCGTCACCGTGAAGACGAAGTCGGGGTTGGTGCGGTACATCCTGGTCAGGAATTTGTTGACCGTCTCCATCGTGATGTCGGGCCGCCTCGCCGTCAGTGCCGGACCCCAGGTCTTCATATTGCCTTCGTAGAAAAGGTCGCGCATCTCCGGACGCGATCCGCTCGGCTGCGCCAGCACAGCCGCAACAACACGATCGGGCGCCCGCTTCAAGAGATTCCAGACGAGGGGACCGCCAATGCAAAAGCCCATCACCATGAACCTGTCGATCCCTAAGTGATCCATCAGGCCGATGTGGTCATCGGTGTGGGCATCCCACGGCCGGTCGATCTCGAGGGGGCCGGAGGACTGGCCGTCATTGGCGTTGCGCAGGTCCGCCGCGATGCAGCGGTACTCTCCCTTGAACTCCTCGATCGCGTTAAAGGGCCCGCGGGCCAAGGCGGAGATCGTCGAGTTCAACCCCCCGCCGGCGATGATCAACAACGGGAAGCCGGAACCGGCCTCCTCAAAATGAATGCGAACGGGGCCTTTTTCGTAGAAACGCGCGCCAGCTCCTTGCCCGGTCTGTTGAGCAAACACTTGCGGCGCTGCGGCGATCGCCGTCGCCGCGGCGCCCGATGCCAGTATGTTGCGTCTGATCGGATCCATAATCGGCGCCCTCCTTGATCGCTGTCATGGCCGTTGCGTGCGGCGCGAAGATGGTGGACTTAAAGCCGCTCGCAGGTCTTTTAGGTATGATCGGTGGTGCGCAGCATTCGTAGCACAGGTTCGCTCAGCGCTGAAGGGTCGAATGGGCGCTGGTACCTTAAGGCCCCCGCCGGCGGCTGTCGCCAGCTTTGACGCGCAACCCCGTGGCGCGGCCGTCGCAGGCCTGACGGTACGATGATGGCGAGGTTGGATTGGCAGCGCTGCCGCAGCCGCGGGCGCTCGACGCCAGCAGCGGCTCCCCCCATCACTCCGATTCGGCCGCGCCCTCCAGCGCTCTACGGCCGGCGTCCGTGATCCTGACGCAAGCGACGTTGACACTCGATTCGTGCTTCCCGATGCTCTGAAGCTGTACCGTTGCGAGCCCGCGGCGGACGAGATCAGCGATCGTCTCGAACCTGAATCCGCGGGTCAGCAACGCATTCACGTCGCGGCCGCGCGGCGCCTTCGCCAGCACGGCGAGCACCCGGCGATGTCTCTCCCCAAGGCTCTGGTTTTCGGGCTCCGTGGCCATTTCGGCCCCCCACGGAGGTGATCGCCCAGACCGCGGCACGAAATCCTGTAGGGTCAGGGCTGCCCGGCCGACTCTCCCCCACCCGTTCCAAAAGCCAGCGCTGCCAAGAAGCGCCGGCCGAACGCCGAAATACAACCGGAGCCTATCGGGGCGGCCACGGGGCGGAACCATGACGGTGAATCGAATATTGCGAAGTGTTGCAGGGCAGACACGCAGCTCGCAGGGGACGCCAAAAGGCCTTGGGAGTTGCTATAATGCATGGGCAACTGGGGGGCGCCGGGAGGCTATGATGTCGAAGCCAGCGGTGACATGCGCCCTTCTTCTGATGGCCAGCGGCCTCGCGCGTTTGGCGTGGGCGCAAGAAGGCGTTAATGCGGAATCGCCAGTCCCACCGAATTTCAGACTTCCCGCTGGAGCGGAAATCACGTTTCAATGGAATTACACCTGCCGCAATAGAAAACCGTGCGTATTCAGCTGCGGAACGGCCGATAGCGTAAAAGCCTTGACAATGTACTTGGGGACAATTCCCGTCGGGAGCAACCAGAGAAATTCCGTAATATTCTACTTCTACTCGACAGCGACGATTCCCTACAGTGACGGCTTCCGCATCAGCGGTGGCCCTGCATCCACGTTATCGTGCGATGTCAGCGGGATGACGCTCGATTATTCGGGCCCGCCAATCGAAATTCCGGCGCCGCCGGTCGACACCTCCAAGACCCGGTAAATCAACACCGTGCGCCGATCCCGCTCAAGCTCGCGGGAAATCATTTCAGCTGGTGCAGCGCAAAGCTGCACAGGCCGATGGTCTGCAATTCATGGGCGGGCCCGCAGAATCGATCCTCTAAGCGCACGAACTCTCACCGGCTCTGCGACGCGCCTTCTTCCAACGCTTGCAGCCACTCCACAGGGCTAATCTCCTGAAACACGAGGCCTCTGAAGAGCGTCTTTGCCGACGCCTCATCTGACGCAAGAGCTGAAGAAAAAGGCGCAAAGCATGTCCTCATTAAGAATGAGGTTGCCTGGTCGACAGTGTCCGATGACCGGTAGGCCGCCTTTATGTTGTTTCGGATGCATGCGCTCGCTTGGTAGGCCGCCTTTATGTTGTTTCGGATGCATGCGCTCGCTTGAAGAGACCCGTCACTCAGGGCCGTCTCTCGCGCGGGAGCCAAAGCCGTCCCTCGCGCTGGACTGAGGGCCGTCTCTCGGACCGGACTGAGGGCCGTCTCTCGGGCCGGACTGAGGGCTGTCTCTCGGACTGGACTGAAGGCTGCCTCTCGGGCCGGACTGAGGGCGGTCTCTCGGACCGGACTCAGGGCCGTCTCTCGGACTGGACTGAAGGCTGTGTCTCGGTCCGGACTGGGAACTCGCTCTCGCGCCGGACTGAGGGCCGTCTCTTGGCCCGAACTCAGGGCCATCGTTTGAGCCGGGTCGAGTGCTTGCCCAGGAGTGCTCTCGGCTGTGCCCACTCCCGCTGCCTGTGGGGCAGCGTCGCCGTCGTGCTGCGTCGTCCCCGGTGATGCAACGATGGCGGCCGGCGCAGCAATATTCGGTTGCCCACGCGGAGCCGGAACGGCGAGGTTATTCTGTGCGTCGGCGTTGCCTTGGTCGTGAGCACTGACCGTTTGGACTCGGAACGGGGATGAACGAGCATTCCGGACGGTCGGCTTCGCCATTTGTGCAGGGGAGGTGGCCGCCTCTAATTCATCAGGACCGTCGGCAAGACGGGTTGCGGCTTGTCGCGCGTAAGAATTGCCGTCCGCCAATTCAAGTTTGGGCGCACAGCCGACGGCGAGCGCAGCAAGTCCTATTGCGGCAACGAAGCGCATGGCATCCCCCCCAATCCCCGACACCAATCAAGGGCGAGCGTATCCCCTGATGAATGCAGAATCTACGCCAACGCAAAGCTTAACTAGCCCTCTATCGTACTTTTCCGCCGTGCGTGTCATTTTTATCGCGGTGCACGGTTTGTAGTGGCAAGGGCCAACGCGCCTGAACCGAGCAGAGTGTTTCTTCCCGGCTCGCCGCACCCCGGTCCTCTTGATTGAGGTGTCAGGCCCGTCCGCCGTTCCCCCAACGCCAGCGGGGCGGCTCGCCCTTGAGCCAGCACACGCCGATAAGCAGCGCGCCAAGCACGACGGTATAAATTAAATAGGAACCGAGCACCCTGTTGGGCGGAAGGAGGACAGTACCGGCCACGAGCAGCCCGAGGAACGCTGCCAGCACCAGCCAGCCTTGCCAAGTGTAGGGAAGGCCCCAACCCCAGCCGTAGCGCTTGGCCGGAAACCAGTACTTGCTTTCGGGTCGCATGAGACCTCTCCTTGGATCGGCGAGCGATGCTACAATTGCTGACCTCGCAACGCCACACCCGGTGCGACCGTGCGGCGACTCGCGTGTCGAAGCCGTGTTGGCGCGACGGTGAGCGGATTGCAGCGGAGGACCTGCGCGCGATGAGTCACAGGTCACTCACCCACTATCGCTATCGGGCGCGTTCGACGGCTAGCGGCTTAGGACGGCGATGCCGGCGGTGACGGTGCTTACGGCGCGTCGCAACCCGGTCCGATGTTATGAACATCTGCAGGCGGAGGCGAATAGCAAAGAAGTGCCGCCATCATCACCACCAGGGATACCGCAATGACTCCGGTTAACGGGTCGATATTCATTAATAAGAAACGTAGGGTCCCGTTTATCTTTCTAAATCCCTTGCAGTCCCCCGCGACAGTTTGACTGGGCAATGCTTCGCGATGTCGGTTGGTAAATTTTCACCATGCCGGCCGCGGCCTTTCGGGGGGAATCCAATTATGCGCCCTATCGTGTTCATTCTTGCGGCATTTGTTTGCGGCGGCCCCGCGGTCGCCCAGAACTGGCAGGAATACAGCTATCCAGACCAATTCTTTGCAGCTGCCTTTCCGGCTGATCCGCAGATGGAGACCACGACGTACCAAGTCGCCGACGACCGCTCGGTCGAAGCGCACGTCTACGCGGTCTACCAGGACACTGCCGTGTTCAAGGTGACGGTCGCTGAAGTTGCCGATACCGGCCTTGAGGAAAGTGCCGTGATCGATCACGCGATCAAGACGCTATCCGACGGCGGCGAGGTCAAGGTCAACATCCCCCACCGCGTCAACCGGGTCTTCGGTCGCCAGCTCAGTATCGCAGGCCCCGATGGCATCCGGTCGATGGTTGCGGTCTTCGATTACAAGGGGCGGCTTTATCAGATCGAAGGCAGGTCGGTTTCCGCCGAGAACGATGCCGCCGCCGCCATCCGTTTTGTTCAATCGCTCGTATTCACCGGCGGTGGTTCGAACCGCTCTCCCGACGAGATCCGCGCTGTCCGGGCGGTTTGCCGAGGCGCGGGCGCCCCTGATGTCGCCGGCGCTCCGGGCGCTGAAGCGCCGGACGGGGGGCGTTGCCATGACCGGCACCGCCGCCAGCGCGGAGGCGGTTAAAGAGACATGACGCCCGACGAATGCCGCGCACTCCAGCGGCTTGCCGGCGTTCCGCGCGGCATCGCCGAGACCTTGATGCTCGCCCACGGCTTCACGCCCGAGTTGATCGCCGGCCTTGTGCTGGCCGGGCTCGCAACGGTGGTGACCGACACCGCAAGAATCGGCGGACAGACGATCAAGGCTGAGCTTATCATGATCACGGACGCGGGCCGCACGGCGATCGAACGTTGACCGGGAGGCCGACCGCGCCCACGACTGTCAGAAGCCCAATGACGGCTGTTCGGCGCCGGCCCGGAGATCAGACAAATTGCCGGTTTTCTGTCCGACCCGAATGACGGTCTTGTCGGTGATCCTGAACCTCCAGTTCTTCTTCTTCTTGGAGTAGTTGAAGCTCGTCCCTCCGGCATCAACCGAGGTGATCTTTCCCCCCGAAATCGTGGCGGCGCTCGCGGGCAGTGCGAACATGCTGCACATAATAATTGCGAGCACTGTCTTGTTCATTGAAATCTCCGTTGCTGGAAGACGATCGTTGCTGGGTTCGAATCGTTCATTTTAACGCCAAGATCGCGCGAGTCATACTTTTCCGGTCGGGGTGGGGCTTGCCGCCGCGATTGGCCGTTCTCACGTCGCCTGCGGGCGGCCGTCGACATGACGAACTCTGTCGCTCATTGCCCGTGACCCCTCCTCTGCGCCGACGGACGATCAGCGTACGACCGGTGCCGGCGGCGGCCGCAAAACGCGCTTCAACATCGGCGCAGGGGCCGTCCGCTGTGCAGGCTCTGAGTTCTTGTAAAGGACGTACTGCTCGACCGCCTGCAGCTTGGTGATTTCGCGCGTCATCTGCTCCTGGCCGGCTGCGAGCTGGTCGACGCTGCGCGTTATCTGCTCTTGACTGGTGGCGATGCTGGTGGCGACCCGGTCGATGCTTTGCCGCACCTCGTCGAGATCGAGCCCCAGAGCATCGAAGCGCTGCTGATCGGCAGAAGAGGCGGCTGGCGCGATCATCTCTCTGGCCGCGTCGCCGTAGGTCTGCCAACCCACAGTGGCGGTGACACCAATGAAAAACGCGATCAAGTAGCGGGCGAAGGCGAGCGGCGCCAGTTTGCTAAGCCGCGACGACCACCCTTTCGGCAACTGGTCGTTTTTCAGGTCGGTCGAGCGAACGGACGGTGCCTCGACTGACGGCTTGAGCAACGAGGCTGCGAAGAACTCGGACGGCTTGGTACTCGACATCGTATTCATCGGCGCCTCGCTCTCATGTTGCCAATAGCGCAGCCCGGTCCCTTACACCGAAACGCCCCCAGCCCGGGACGGGGCTTGCGTCGAAACTGCCGCGACCCAAGCGCGGGAGAGGTGTGGCGGAATGCGCCGGGGCCGGTGGCTGATCGCTCGAGAATGAGCGGCAGCCGCGGGATAACAAAGCAACCGCGCGCGTCTATTGTCGGTCGGCTTCTCGACAACTCCACAAAGAAGTCGCAAACGCTCAACCGCTTCGGTAACACGCTGAACGACCGCGGTGTGGACGGACGCACCGGAACACGCGGATATGGCTGGCGCTGGATTCCCGCGTGCGGCTTTCAACCCCTCACGCGGCCCGGACTTTGGCCTCGCTGGGGGCCGGCGCTTGGATCAAATATTCCAAGCTCTTAAATATCCGCCAGATGCGCTGCCGGCCTACATGCACAAAGAGCCCGATAGGACACCAGGCACGAAGGCGGCGCGCTCGACTTCGCTAGCGCCCACATCTCTGCCCGCGTCGTCGCCAAGCTCGTCCCGGCGACGACGCTCGTGTGTGATTCGCAGCGAGTGAAAATCCGCGCTGGCGTCCCCGAGCTTGACAAGACGGCCGCAGGCCAGATTCCGGTGGACATGATCGGTCCTATGTTGGTCATGAGACAATCGCCGACAGGCGACTGGGATACTGGGAATGTCCTGACAGGACGCGCCTCCACCCGCATCGACTTGGCCCGCCCTAACCGGCGGATTTTTCCGACGTGTCGGACTGATGAATGCGATGAATTGACGTTGGAAAAACCGGTCGGCAGCAAATCGACGATCGGGGCCGCGCGAAAGTCAACCGGGAATAGTTCAGACTATCCCCCGACACACTGGATTCAACACGCCGTCTTGCTCAGTAGCAATCAAGCGCGACGGCGTTTAGGAGAACGCCATGGGAGCCCTTCTGTATATGGTTTTCGTCACCATTGGAGGCTTGCTTGCTGTTGCTATCGGCTATCTGGTCGAGCCGGTGGTGTCGATGACCGCGAGCCTGATCGTGTTCCTTGCTCTGTTTTTCGCCAACTTCGTCGCCTCTTGGATTGCCGTCGTCCTTGTCATGAATGGTCCGCTCAAAGACGTGCGGGGCCGAGCGGCGAAGTCGGATATCGAGAAGGCGGGCCAAGAGGCGATGACTGGGAGGGGGCTGATGCCGTGGGCGCGTCAATCTCTACAGCGCAAAACCCTGGTCGGAGATGGATATCACTGATCTAAAATGCCTTGCCGAAGTGAGCGTTCCGAACGAGGAAATCCAAGTTCTTCGTTGCTGCGGTGAAGGAGTTCGCACCATCGGCATCGGCCTTAAGGCGTGCGCTGTCGTGCCCGCCGGTGCGTCTTGCGGCGTGTCGGCTGGGGACTCGACGGTCGGCTGGCTTTGCTTTGATTGGCTTGCCGCGTCTCGGCACTGGCGACGGCAGTTCTCAACCGGTCAAACACGTTCCTTACGCCATGCAGAAAATCCTCGAGCACGAGGGTTGATTCCACGCGCGCGAGCGTTACTTGCTCGACGGCGTCGAGGTGCAGGCTGAGGTCGGCAGGTGACGGATGAGTGTTGATGAGCGTGACGCAAAAACCGACGAGCGCATGCACTTGGCCGGCGAGGAAGCGCACGTTTTCGGTTTCCCGGGTATCCGTCACCAGAGCCTCCCGTGACGCGCAGGCGTGACGCGAACGTGAACGCTTAAATCTGAAACCTAAAGTCCCATCAAAGGCGGTGCAGCACGAACTGCGGATCATTAACGCGAACGACGCAAGCGTGTTCCGAACGTGATGCGTAAGCGAGACGTGTGCCAGCGTTGAGGTCCTCAGTAGGGAGGCGCCCTCCGGGCCCGCTGCATTTTGGCCGCTTCACTCCACCAAAAAAGATCATCCGCAAAGCGCGGAAATGCGCGGTCGAGCGACAGTCCGGCCTCGCCAATTGGCTTGCCTTCCGCCGTCAATGCCAGGGCGATCGGTCCGACGCTATTCTTCAACCCGGGCTGCATTCCCCAGTTGTACTCGCCTGTCACGAAGACGAACGCGTCGGAAGCCCGAATCTTGGACGCGAGCGACTCCAGGGCCTCTGGCGCTGAGCCGGGCGGATATTCCTTATACATGCGGTCAAGCATCGGTAACCCGATTGCCTTCGCATCGACGAACTCAACATCGCCGCCGCGAGCCCGAAGACCGGCAACGACGTAGTCAACGAGACGAATCCCCATCCGGTCGGACCGGTAGGAACCGTAGAAGACGAGAATGCGAACAGCCATAGACCGCTCCCATGAACGTGAAACCAATCGGCAGTCGCACTCCCTTAGAGCCGGGGTAGAGACCGCATAGTTGATGACGGTCATCAGCTCTGTAGCTCTGTTTCAAGATCGCATCCATCGTGCCCGGCGTGCGATGCTGATATTCCGCCTTGGAGGCCCTGAAAGGGCTGGAAACCTGCATGTGCGCAATCTGGATAACGATCTGATTGCCACGCTGAAGCGGCGTGCGGGCCCGACACGGCCGAAGATCGTGAAATCCTCCGGCAGGCTCTTGCGGCCGAGGTGGAACCATTGTTCGAAGCGCTGGCCGCCAAATTGCGGAAGCTGATGCACGCTCCGGGGAAGGACGGTCTCGGGAGGCCGCCAAGCTATGAAAGACTTATTTTGTTGAAGGCCTGGTGGTTCAACCCTGCGGAATGCCTTTCGCCCGTGGAGTAGATCTTGGTGACGTCGGCCGTGTCGGTTTCAGCGGAACAAGGTCGACCTCAACCGGATTCGGGTAGTGGTCCAATCCGGCGCCCGTTGAAGCATCGGCGGCCATGCCGACCAGTCCTCCGACCAAGACATTTCCGGCGAATGCCGCGCCCCCTCCAGGGTTGACTTTCGTAGTGACGGGAACTTCAGCAGGCTCGTAACCCGGCTTTGAACCAGTGATGCTGAATTCGTCCTTGCGTCCGACCTGGAGCGTGCAAGGTGTTACGCAGACAAACCCCATGGACGTGCGTGCCTCGGCCCCAGGCGGGTCAGAGACGATTTGAATTTGTTCGGTCGTTCCCCGCGTAACCGTGGCGCAGCTTGCGCAAAACGACACCATCGCCGCGGCGGCGATCGCCTGCATCAGTCTCGGCATATCCCCCTCCCCCTGTTCTAGCGTAAGAGTATGATAGCCTCGTCTTTCGCTTGTCGAGGAAAAACCAGGTCCGCCTCCCGCACGGGGGCGTGTGTGGCGTGGCATCGCCAGCCGGCCGGCGCCAACCCCATGACCCGGAACCGTCTACAAGATTGTGGCTACGCCATTCTGCAACCCGTTACCGCGAGGGCCATGCCGTCTGTCCGCCCGCCGTCGGGGGCATGACCGGCCAAGTCCTCAACGCGTCGGGCATGCAGCGCGGAGAAAGGTCGCCAACGCCGCAACCATTGTCGGGGCTCGATGATGCATCGCAGGCCTTGCGTAACTTAGCGTAGGCGGCCGAAAACCCCGCCATGTTGAGGATGATACGACCTTGCGGTTCATTGTCTCGCTCGGGACCAAATCCAGAAATCTCGATGGCGCCTTTGTCGTCGGCCGAATCGATCACGTTGGGCCAGAGGACGGTCGTGCGCATTTCAATTGTCTCCCCCGGCGTTGCGTAGGGTAGATCGATGCGCGATCCATTCACGGTGACGCGAAGCGGGCGTGAGGAAGCGCCGATGCGATTGGACGCGCTGCGTTCTCGGGCGAGTGTCAGGCGCATGGCTTTCCCGGCGCCGCAATTCAATCTAATGAGCGCCTCCGGATGGGCAGGGGCGGCCCCGCCGCTGCGCACAAAAAAACCTTTCGCGATCGCGGCGTTCGGCTTTTCCACAAACCTCCAATCGGTTTCTCCGAACTCGCGGGTGTCGATTCCGAAACGCACGAGCTCATCCCGTTGGAGAAATCGTGTCGACTCGTGGGGGACTGAATTGGATGTATCGAACAGTGCCTTGTTGATTCCCATCTCGCGCAGGAATTCCACGATGCGAGAGTTCGCCGCGCGTGTGGCAGCGGCGATTGCGGCGCCGCGAATCTGGGTTTTTCCAAGATCGATCCCGATCGCGTGCACACCAAGCCTCACCAACGGGGGAACGGAGCGCACGGCGCCTCCGCTGAACGTCAGGACGCATGCGGAATTGCACATGGCGCCGTTTGAATCGAGTTCCGAGATGAGGTCTTTGCCGGAACGCTTCAGCATTTCGCATGACTTGTCCGACAACCGATCGCGGCCGCACTCGGCCGGCACCGTCCGCGCCACGCTCACCTCGATGTTGCGGCTGCGGATGAGCCTGCCGAGCTCGATGGCGCCGAGCACGGAACCTCCGCCGGAATGAAGAAAGATCGGCAACCTGCGCCGCGCGAGCTTCGCCAATAATTTGCGAAGACGCTGTGCGGCATCAAGATCGATCTTGCCGTCCGCGGCGATCCACGCCTCGCAACCTGATCCACAAGCGTCTGCGTCTCCTGTGGCGACGAAAAAAGTGATGGGCGCCGGATCGGACGGCCTGGTTTCGGTTGGCTTGACGATGGCTGGCTTGACGATGGCCGGCTTGGCGGTCGGCTGCGCCGGCGCCACCGACACTCCGCCAGAAGTTCCGATAATTCCCGCAAGAGCAATCGGCAGCAGGCGACGTGTCCTCATTTTGATTGACCCACCCCCCTGGCGGACGCGCGTCTCGACGTCATGATAGCAAAACAGGACGCCGGTACACCCTCTCAATGGAGGCGCCGACATTCTTGCTGGCCAACCTTAAATTCTCAGGCTCAACTTGCAACGTCACATCGGGCAATTGTTCCCCGGCGGGGGATCTCGACTGCGCGCTCGCCGACCCGCAGGTGCGGCATCGCGACAGGTGGTGGAACTTGACCGATGGCGACGGCGATTCCATCAAAGTCTCCGGCACTCCGCTGAAATTCGCGGGCCGGTCGTCGTGTGAGCACGCCTATCCGCATCGACTTGGTGCCGACACCGCGGATATTCTTCGCGAGCTTTTAGGAATGCTGGAGGATGAGGTTGCGCGCTCGCCGAAGAAGGCGCTGTTGGTTTGGGATGAGATGAAACGATCATGATGCCGCTCTCGTTGTCGGCTCGTCGGCCCCGCACTTATGGCGGCTCGTTCGTGCTCGTCGCTGCGGTTATGGCGGCGCTTGTGGCCCGCGCTGCCGAAGCGCCGCCGCCGTGTGCGAATGGCGCGGCCGAACAGACATTGCCGTCCGCCGATATCGTGCCGGACGCGCCGGCCAAGTCGCCCGTGCCGTCGAGCGATCCGGCGGTGCAAGCGCCGCTGTCGGGATGCGTGGAGTGGACCGATCGCTGCGTCACCTGCCGACGCGACGCCGGAAAGATCACATGCTCGAATATCGGCCCCGCCTGCCAACCTCGGGCGGTGGAATGCGTGCGTGCGGAGCCGGCGGAGGAGAAGCAGCGGGGAAATTGATACGCTTCCTCGCGCGGCGACAGTATCGCAATGCTTAGGCATTTGTACTCCGAAAGAGATTCTTCTTGGGATTCGCCAGATTTCCGGCTATATAACCGGAAATAACCCAGGGCAGGACGTATGGCAAGCAAATCCCAGCGCAAGGCAATCCGCACGCACCGTCGTCGCGCGGCGGCACGAGGTTTCGTGCGTGTTGAGGTCCAGGCGCCCAAGAGGGATGCCGGCCTCATTCGGGCGTTGGCCGAGACGTTGCGCGGCGACGCCGAGAAAGCCGAGGCGCTTCGATTCACGCTGGCGAAAGTCCTAACGGATCCGGAAGTGAAGACTGCGTTCGATATTTTTGGCTCGGAACTTCCCGACGAAGCCTTTGCGGGCGTTTTTGAGCAACCGCGCCAACGGAACTGGCGCAAGGTCGATCTGTGAAATTTCTGGTCGACACCAATGTCATTTCCGAAATCCGCAAGCGCGATGGAGCCCATCCCAACGTTATCCGTTGGGTCGCTCGTACTGCGGTCGAGGAAATCGGAACGAGCGTCCTCGTGCTCGCCGAAATCCGTCGTGGCATCGAGCTGAAACGGCGGAGCGATCCGCAACAGGCAAAATCTCTCGATCGATGGTTCTCGCAAATGCGGGCGCGGCTTGGGGATCGCGTGCTGCCCATCGATGAGCCGGTCGCAGAAGCCTGGGCGCTGCTTGGAATTCCCAATCCCTTGCCCCTGATCGATGGACTCCTCGCGGCGACTGCCAAGGTGCATGGCCTCACGCTTGTGACCCGCAACGTGGCGGACATTGCCAAGGCGGACGTGTTACTGCTTGATCCGTTTGCATAACGCGGAATTCCCAACAAAAGGAGGTAGGGGCGGAGTTTGGCAATGCGATGTTGCGGCGCAAGTTAGCGCCCGTGAAATTCATGCCACCTTCTCGCCCGCCGCCGGCAGCTTCAAGAGCCGCGCGGCGTTGCGCCAGAATACGGCGTCGCGTTCGCGCGCTGGCAGGTTGAGGTCTTCGATGAGCTTGATGGCGCGCGGCTTAAGCGAGGTGAGCGGCGGCGCGTCGCTGCCGTAGAGCACGCGGTTGGCGCCGACGGTATCGAGCACGAGGCGCGCCGCCGGAGGGTGATAGGTCACGCTGTCGAAGTGCATCATTCTCAGATAATGGCTCGGCGCGTGCTTGATCCGCATGGGCGCATACGACCCGAGAAAAAACGCCTCGTCCTGCAGCTCATAGGCATAGTCGAGCCGGCCGATGACCTCGCAGATGCCG
>WNFI01062819.1_pt1 | contig 14189 bp, 14 predicted proteins | sample 5400471 | NCBI WGS metagenome assembly WNFI01 (sample SAMN13153348, study PRJNA577476) | soil metagenome | isolation source: 100 cm saprolite on Douglas fir-dominated hillslope | place: USA:California | collected 2013-09-17 | reverse complement strand
CTGCCCGCCTGCGTCGCCTTCCGCGCGACGAGGAGGATTCATGTCATTCCGGATGCCCTTCGTGGCCGCCGCCCTGCTCACCGCGGCCCTTCCCGCCGCCGCGGACGACCTCACCATCGTCTCCAGGATGACGCGCGACGGCGCGGAGCCCACCACCGCCACCAGCTATCTCTCGAGCGATCACGCGCGCATCGTCCAGGCGGAGGGCCAGGAGGCCATCCTCGACCTCAAGACCGGGCAGATCACGGTGATCGACGGGCGCAAGAAGGAGTACTTCGTCGTCACCCGGCAGGACATGGAACAGATGAAGACGCGGCTGCAGCAGGCGATGAACAGCCCCGAGATGCAGAAGGCACAGGAGCAGATGAAGAACCTTCCGCCGGAAGTGCAGAAGCGGATGCAGGGGATGATGGGGGCGGTCGCGGGCAGCTTCGAGGTCAAGAAGACGGGCACCACCCGCAAGATCGCCGGCTACAACTGCGACAACTGGACGATCACCTTCGGCCAGTTCTCGAAGACCGAGCAGTGCAATTCCACCGAAGTGCCCATCCCCGTCCAGGCCTGGGACACCTATCGCGACTTCGCGGAAAGCATGCGCAGCACGATGGCGGCGATGGGGCCCATGGGCAAGGGCATGGCCGACATGGCGGCGAAGATGAAAGAGGTGCGCGGCTTCCCCCTCGCCGTCACCAACACCACCACCGTCATGGGCCGGTCGAGGAGCTCCTCCAGCGAAGTGGTCGAGCTGAAGAAGGGCCCGATCCCGGCCTCCGCCTGGGATCTCCCCGCCGGCTACCGCAAGGTGGACAACCCGATGCTCAAGTCGATGCCGCCGGCGCGCTAACTTCCCACCGCCGCCGCGCGCGCCTTGCGCGCGCTGAGGACGGCCGACTCCAGGCCCCACTCCCAGGCACGCCGCTGCTCATCGGGCATCCCGTCGAGCCGCGGCGAGTGCCGCACCGTCTCGTACCAGGCCAGCTCGGCGTCGTAGGCCGCCGCTTCGTCGCGCAGTCCGTCATGATGGGCGAGCTCGTGGCGCAGGGCTCCGGCCAGCCCGATCCAGGCGTGGGCGTCCTGATAGGGACGCGGGATGTCCGGACGCGGCGTGCGGTACAGGTGCGCGACCGGATCGAGCAACGCTTCGCGCCGGATGCAGATGCGCTTCACCAGGGACAGCGCTTCCACGAACACTGCCCAGCGCTCGGGGCCCAGGCGCGGCGCCACCCAGATCTCGTGCTTCTGGCGCAGGTCCTCCAGGCGGTCGGAAAGCGCGGCGTCGCCCATGGCCGCGATGCGCGACCGGAGACGTTCGAAGGACTCCAGCTCCGCGGGATGCTGCGTGTCCAGCGGCACCACCTCCCCGCCCACGGCCGCCTCGCATTTCGCTTCGGCGATGCGCAGCAGCGCGAAATAGGTGGCGACGCCGAGGACCGCCGCCACCACGAGCTGATCGCGGACGCGCAGGCCGGCATTCTGTAGCCGCCCCGGGACCGGGGCAACCCGCGCTCAGCGCGCGTGCGGCCGCTTCCGGAAGAAGCGGTCGACGAGGCCGAGGAGGATGAGCAGCGGACCCGCGAACATGGCGGCCCCCATCGCGAAGGTCGTCTTGCCCGGACCCATGAGCGCCGAGCCGAGCTGGTTGCGGAAAGGGTCGTCGTTGACGAGGTACGTCCACGTGGACGCGGGTCCCTTGATGGCCACGTGGGAGAGGTCGAGCCCGCCCGCCCCCGGCTCGATCCGGAGGAGCGACGCGCGCACGGAGTCGGCCACGTCGTCCTGCATGGCCGTGAACGCCTCCGCGGCCTGGACCTTGAACCGCGACAGCGGATCCTGGCCGCCGAGCCCGACGAGGTGGATCCCTTCGCGGAGGTCGGCGACGAAGGAGAGGTAGTCGCTCCAGGCGCGGTCGATGTGCGCGAGCGTCACCACGACCTCGGCCCGACGCACCGCGTCCGCGCCGGCGGCACGGACGAGCGCTTCGTAGCGTTCGCCCTCGTGGCGCCAGATGTCCGGCTCCTGCTGGCCCAGGAGGAGCGCCTGCCGCCGCGTGTGAACGAGCCGCCGGTTGTCCTCCATCGCCGACGCATAGCGCCAGAGCGTGCGACGGATCTCCCGGTTCTGACCTTCGATGATGCGCTGGGCCCGCGCGATCTCGCGCCGGACGACGGGGCTGTCGATGGGGGCCTCCTGGTCTTCCGGCCGCGCGCCCGCCGGGATCAGCCGCTCCACTCCGTAGCGCGCGAGCAGGTCGTCCTCGAGGCTCACGAAGAAACGCGAGGTGCCGGGATCGCCCTGACGCCCGGCCCGGCCGCGGAGCTGCAGGTCGACGCGCCGGCTCTCGTGGCGGTTCGTGCCGATGACGTACAGGCCGCCGAGCGCGACCACCGCCTCCCGCCCGCTCTCGTCCTCTCCGCCCAGGCGGATGTCCGTGCCTCGCCCCGCCATGTTGGTGGAGATCGTCACCGCGCCCAGCGCGCCCGCGCCCGCCACGATGCGCGCCTCGCTCTCGTCGTGGCGCGCGTTGAGGACCTGGCACTCCACGCCGTCCGCGCGCAACCGCGCGGCCAGGCGCTCGGATTCGGCGACGGTGAGCGTGCCCACCAGGACCGGGCGGCCGGTGGCGTGCGTCCGCCCCACCTCGTCCACGACCGCGGCTTCCTTGGCCGCGCGGTGCGTGAAGACGACGTCGTCCGCATCGACGCGGATCAGCGGGCGGTGCGTGGGGACTACCACCACGGGCAGGCCGTAGAACTCGTCCAGCTCGTCCGCGGCGTCGCGGGCGGTGCCCGTCATCCCGCATCGCCGCGGATAGGCGCGCAGGAAGTGCTGCAGCGTCATCGACCCGAGGATCCGTCCCTCCGCGCGGCGCTCCAGGCCTTCCTTGGCCTCCAGCGCCGCCTGCAGCCCGTCCGGCCAGTGGCGGTCCTCCACCACGCGGCCCGTGAGCTCGTCCACGATCTCGATGCGGCCGCCGCGCACGATGTAGTCGCCGTCGCGCCGCAGCAGCACGCGCGCGTGCAGCGCGCAGTGGAGCTCGGTGAGGAGCCCGTAGTTCTCCTCGGCCAGCAGGTTCCCGCAGCCGAGGGCCGCCTCGACGCGTTCGTAGCCGGCCTCGGTCAGCTCGACGTTGCGGCCGTATTCGTCGGTGTCGAAATGGACGTCGGGGGTGAGAGAGGCGACAACCTCGGCCATCTGCCGCGCCGCCGACGCCCTGCTCTCGACGTCGCCGGCGATGACCAGGGGCACGCGCGCCTCGTCCACCAGCAGCGAATCGGCCTCGTCCAGGAGCGCGAAGTGGAACGGGCGATGGACGAGATCGCCCGCGTCGCGCACGAGCAGGTCGCGCAGGTGATCGAAGCCCGCTTCCCTGGCCGTGACGTAGGTGACGTCGGCGGCGTAGGCGCGCCGCCGCTCCGCGGGCGTGCGCCCGCCGTCGATCCAATCCACGGAGAGGTCCAGGGCGCGATAGATCGGGCCCATCCACTCCGCGTCGCGACGGGCGAGGTAGTCGTTGAACGTCAGCACGTGGAGGCCACGGCCGGTGAGCGCATTGAGATACGCGGGCATCACCGCGGCCAGCGTCTTTCCCTCCCCCGTCTGCATCTCGACGACCGCGCCCCGATGGAGGGCGAGGGCGGCGAGGACCTGCACGTCGAAGGGGCGCAGCCCGAGGACGCGGCGGGCCACCTCGCGGACGAGGGCGTAGGCCCGCCCCTGGATCTCGTCGAGAGACCGGCCGCCCCGCGCCTCCGCGCGCAAGGCCTGGGCGCGCGCGGTCAGGTCGAGGTCGCCGAGGGCTCGCAGCTCCGGCTCCCGGCGGCCGATGTCGGCCAGCGGCCCTCGATAGGCGGACAGGTCGTCAGTGACCGTCGAGCCGCGCAGCCGCGCCAGCCGCTCGCGCAGTCCACCGCGGTGGCTCATCGCGTCGCCCGCGAGCGTACCACGCGCGCGCGTATCATCCGCCGCGCGCCCGCCCCACGCGCGCGACGGCGGGTGATAGCGTCACTTCCAGGGAGGACGAGCATGGCCAACACGAAGGGTACCGACCCCATCCCGCACCGCGTCCTCGGCCGCACCGGCGCCGAGGTCTGCATCATGGGCCTGGGCGGCTATCACCTCGGCACGATCCAGAGCAAGCGCGAAGCCGTGCGCATCGTTCAGGCGGCGGTGGACGAGGGCATCACCTTCATGGACAACGCCTGGGAATACCACGACGGCGAGAGCGAGACGCTCATGGGCAAGGCGCTGTCCGAGGGCGGCCGGCGGGACCAGGTCTTCCTGATGACGAAGTGCTGCACGCACGGCCGCGGCAAGGCGGTCGCCTTCCGCCAGCTCCACCAGTCCCTGCGGCGGCTGCGGACGGACCACTTCGACCTCTGGCAGATCCACGAGGTCGTCTACGAGAACGATCCGGAGAAGCACTTCGCCCAGGAGGGCGCGGCGGAGGCACTGGCGGAAGCCAAGCGCCAGGGCAAGGTGCGCTTCGTGGGCTTCACCGGACACAAAGATCCGCGCCTGCACTTGAAGATGCTGAAGCACGGGTTTCCCTTCGACACCTGCGATCCGGCCAAGAAGCGCGCGGTCAAGGCCACGGACGCGCTGCGCTACGCGATGAGCCTGCCCGTGGCCACGACCATCACCGGCATCGATTCGATGAAGGTCCTGCGCCAGAACCTCGCCGTCGCGCGCGGATTCCAGCCGCTGGCCGAGCCGGAGATGGAGGCGCTGAGACGTCAGTCCGCCGATCTCGCCGCCGACGGCCGGTTCGAGCTGTACAAGACGACGGCGAAGCACGAGGGGCCGGTGGGCCGCAAGGAGCACGGATTCCCCGAAGAGCTGGAGGCCTGACCGTCGTTTGACTCCGGTGGCCGGTCCGCCCTAGGGTACGGCGCGAGACCCCACATATGAGCCCTTGCCCGCCGCGTGCCCTGCGTGTGGCCGCGCTCGCCGCGCTGGTGCTGTCGCCCGCGAGCGCGGCGCCCGCCGCCGATCCGACCCTCCGCGTCGACCTCGGGGCCGGCGTGTACATGGACCTCGTGCTCGTGAAGGCCGGCACCTTCCGCGAGGGATCGCCGCCCGGCGAAGCCGGCCGCGGCGACGACGAGTCCGCGCGTGGCGTGACGATCTCCCGCGACTTCTACGTCGGGAAGTACCCGGTCACGCGCGGGCAGTTCGCGCGCTTCGTGGCCGAGACGAGCTACCGGACGGAAGCGGAGAAGGGCACGTCCGGCGGCTCCGGGTTCGACGGCCAGGGCCTCGTCCAGCGCAAGGACTTCAACTGGAAGAGCCCCGGCTTCGCCCAGGACGACGACCACCCGGTCGTGATCGTCACCTACGACGACGCGCAGGCGTTCACGCAGTGGCTCTCGCGCAAGGCGGGGCGCGCCGTGGGTCTGCCGACGGAAGCGCAATGGGAGATGGCGTGCCGCGCCGGCTCGAAGGCGCGTTTCTACCAGGGCGCGTCGGACGACGAGGCGCGGACCATCGCCTGGTTCAAGGCCAACGCCGGCAACGGCACGCGCGCGGTGGGCCAGAAGAAGCCGAACGCGCTCGGCCTCTACGACATGTCGGGCAACGTCAACGAATGGGTCCTCGACTGGTACGCACCGTCCTATGGCGACGGGCCGGTCACGGATCCGCTCGAGAGCCGCTCCACGCTGTCCGACAAGCCGCGGCGGGTCCTGCGCGGAGGCTCCTGGCTCAGGGACGCGCGGAGCGTGCGCTGCGCCGCCCGCTATCGCAACACGCCGGGCAGCCGCAACGCGGACAACGGGCTGCGCGTGGTGGCCTCCGTGAACCCGGGAGGCGTCGTGGCCGCCGCCGCTTCGCCCCGGCCGGCGGCGCCGGCGCGATCGGCCCCGGAACCAGAGGACGAGTCGTCGTGGCTCCACACGGTCATGCTGCTCCTCTGCCCCCTGGGGACGCTCGTCGGGCTCGCCCTGCTCATCGCGAAGCTCGTGGGACGGCTGCGGGGAGGCGGCGCGTCCGGGGTCCGCACCCATATCGGCGACGACGGCTTCTGGATCTACTCCCCCGACCAGACGCGCGGCCGGCCCATCTCCTACCGCGTCGCCGTGGGTGGTGCCGACCAGGAGGGCACGATCGCGTCACCGGGCTCGCAGGGTGAGTACGTCTATACCGGCGCGCGCCCTACGGCCGTGAAGGTGCTGGGGATGGCCGCGGCGGCCGCCGCGGCAGGCGCGCTCGGCCAGCGCCTGGCCTCGCGCGACGACGACTGGCAGCGGCAGCGGGACGATGAGGAGCGGCGCCGTCGCGACTCGTCCTCCTCGACGTTCACCGGATACCCCTCCGCCTACTGACCGCGCAGTGACGACGCGAGTTCGTACGATCGTCTTCGGCGAGGGCGACGTCGGGATCCATTGCGGGCGGCGCAGCGCGAGGTCGCTCGGCCGCGCGGGCGTCGTCGTGGAGGACGGCGCTGCGCGCTCCACCGCCCTCGGCGAAGCGCTCCTCTCCGCGGCGGATCCCGTGTGGCTCGTGCGCGCGGGCGCGTGGCTCGCTCGCCGCGGGCCCGTCTCCTTTCCCCCTCCCAGCCGCACCGGCCGCCCCCTCTGCGCGCTGGGCGCGATCGTGCCGTTGAAGGCGGCACTGGACGATGACGAGGCGGGTTGGGCAGAGACGCTGGCCGCCACTGGCGGCGATCTCGACGGCAGACGACTCGCCCCACTCCCCCCGCTGGCCAGCGTCTTCCTGGAGCCGGCTCTGGCCGGCGCGCTGGGAGCGAGGCTCGCCGGCGGTGAGGCGCTGCCGGGGGCGCTGGAAACGGTCCTGCGCCACCAGCGCGCGCGCGTCGTCCGCTACGCGCCGCTGGACGTGCATGCCGATCGCGCGCTCCGCGTGGCCCAGGTCGTCACGAGCCTGCAACACGGGGGAGCGGAGCGGGCGGCGCTGAGCCTCGCCGCCGCCCTCCCCCGGCAGGGACGGTCGACGCTCCTCGTCGCGCTGGGGGGACCGACGCGGGCGTCGTTCGAAATCCCGCCCGACACGCTCGACCTCTCCTGGGAGCGCCATCTCGACCGCGAGGCACGCGTCGCGCCGCTGCTCGACGCGCTGGCCGCATTCGGCGCCGACGTCGTCCACGCGCACCTGCTCGACGCCGGGGAGGTGCGCCGGCTGGGCGCAAGCGGATTGCCGCTGGTCCTGACCATCCACAACGTGCGCGAGGCCTGGCCCTCCGGTACGGACAGCCTGGAAGCGGCGGACGCCGCCCTCGTCGTCGCGTGCGCGAGCGCGGTGGAAGCCGAGCTCCGCGCCTTGCGCGGGCCGGTGCCCATACGCACGGTGTGGAATGGCGTGGACTTCGCGGCCCTGGCGCGGACACCCGCGATCGCTTCCGGTGGACGGGCCTGGCGTGAGCGGCTTGGCTTCGCTTCGGACGACCTCGTGCTCGTGGCGGTCGCGAACCCTCGGCCGCAAAAGCGCCTGCCCCTGCTCCCAGACGTCCTGGCCGCGACACGCCGCGAGCTGGAGCGTCGCGGGTCGCGGCGGCAGGCGCGGCTCGTCATTGCCGGCGGTGGACGGCGCGCAAGCAACCAGGCGGTGCTCGACGAGGTCCGCACGGCGGCGGCGCGGCTCGGGATGGACGATCACCTCCGGCTCGCGGGCTCGGTCGACGACGTCGCTGGCCTCCTCGCCGCATCGGACGTGATGGTCTCGACGAGCGCATTCGAAGGGCTCAGCCTCGCCCACATCGAGGCCCTCGCCGCCGGCCTTCCGCTGGTGGCCACCGCCGTCGGCGGCACACCCGAGCTGGCCCAGGACAATCCCGCCGTCGTGCTCGTGCCCGAGAACGCGCCCCCGGAGGCGTACGCGGCGGCGATCGTGGACGTCTCCCTCGCCCCGCCCGCGGGCGGAGCGGACGCGGCCGCCGCTCATTTCACGCTCGATCGGATGGCGCACCGCTACGCGTGGCTCTACCTCGCGCGGCCGCGGCGCACGGCGGGCGGCGAGGCACCGGGCTGCCCCCGCCGGCGGTTGCGGACGCGGAGGAGGCGGTCACGCTCCTCCTCGAGGAGATCGACCGTGATCCACCAGCGGCCGTCCTCCTCTGGAACGCGATGGCGCCGCACAAGGTGCTCCTCGCCGACGGATTGCTCGACATCCCGATCTTCGACGTGAGCCCGGGCGAGATGTACTACGAGTCGCTCGCACGCTATCTGGCGCGGCCGCGTCCGGGCCTGCCCTATCGCTCGGCCGCCGACTACGGAGCGCGCCTCGCGGGCGTGATCGTCAAGTACCGCGGCGAGGCCGAACGAGCGCAGCGCACGCTGGGCGCGCCCGTGCACGTCATCCCGAACGGCGTGACCCTCTTCGATGTCGCGGCCGGTGCGCCTCCGGATGATGGAGATCGTCCGCTCGCGATCGGAACCCTCGCCCGCCTCGACCCGCGGAAGAAGGTGCACGAGCTGCTCGACGCGCTCGCCCGGGCGAACGGACGGATGCCGCCGTACGTCCTGCGGATCGGCGGCGGCGTCGAGCGCGGATGCGCGGAGTACGCGGCGGAGCTTCGGACCCGCGCGAACGGCGGGCCCGTGGAGTGGGCGGGCGAAGTCGGCGACCCCGGGGCGTTCTTGCGTGAGCTCGACCTGTTCGCGCTGATCGCCGAGCCCGCGGGTTGTCCCAACGCCTCCCTGGAGGCAATGTCGGCGGGGCTGCCCGTCGTCGCCACCGACGTGGGCGGCATCGCCGAGCAGGTCGTGGAGGGCGTCACCGGTCACGTCGTCCCCGCGGGCGACCCTGGCGCCCTGGCGGACGCGCTCGTGCGCCTCGCCCACGACGCCGCCGAGCGGACCCGCCTGGGACGGGCCGGCCGCGAGCGGATCCGCACCGAGTTCAGCCTCGACGCGATGGTGGCGGCCTACCGGCGTGTTTGCCTGCCGGACGCCTGATGTGGAGACGGCGGACGTGGGCCGTCCTGGCACAGTCCCTGCATGGCATTCGCGGTAAGGGGTGGTGTTATGAGCCGTGTGAGCCCGTGGCTGCTCGCCGTGGCCTTCCTCGGACTGGCCGTCGGGGCCACGATGCTGCCGCTTTCGTCCGATATCGTCCCCTACGCCTTCCTGTTCGACCGGACCGAGGCCAAGAACGAGCAACAGAAGTTCCTCTACACGGTCGTCGAGGATTCCGGCGTCTCGCGTGACGAGCTCCACCCGCTCCTGCCCAAGCTGCGCCCCCTCGAGAAGCAGCTTCCGGTGGCCCTCTTCATCGCGAAGGAGTCGGGCAAGCCGCTGGCGGAGGTGGCCGAGCTGCGCAAGACCGAGCGCTTCTGGCTCGACGTCATGAACAAGACAGGCGTCAAGCCGGCCGTCCTCTTCGAAGGCGTCCAGGGCAAGTTCCCGGAGCCGTACAAGGCGGCCTGGATCGAGTATCGGATGAAGTTCCGGCCCGAGTTCACCGACGAGCAGATCCGGGAGCTGGTCCTGCTCCAGATCGCCCATCGCGTCTCCGGACAGCCGATGGAGGAGATCGCGAAGGGAGTCGCCAAGGGCAAGACGCCGGAGATGGTCCTCGCCAGGTACAAGGTGCCCAGCCCCGACGCCAGTGCCGCGCCGCTCAAGGCTTCGCAGACGACGCCTTCACCCAAGGCGAAAGCGAAGGCCAAGAAGGGCGGCGTGCGCGCTCGCTAGCCGACATCGGCCAGAATGTTCGGATGGCCGCGCCCGTCCAATTCCTCCTCCACCACCCCTACGCGATCCTCTTCGGCATCGTGCTGGCCGAGCAGCTCGGCGTGCCCCTGCCCTCCGTTCCCGTGCTCCTGGCCGCGGGGGCGCTGGCCGGCCTGGGCAAGATCGGCGCGGGCTCGGCGCTCGGCCTCGCCGTTCTCGCCACCCTGATTGCGGACCTCGCCTGGTTCGAGGCCGGGCGCCGCCGCGGGAACAAGGTCCTGCGGTTCGTGTGCAAGGTCTCCCTGGAGCCGGACTCCTGCGTCCGGCGCACCGAGGACGTGTTCTCGGGCTACGGCCCGCGCTCGCTGCTGTTCGTGAAGTTCGTGCCCGGCCTCGGGTTGATGGCGGTCACGCTTGCCGGCGCGTTCGGGCTCAAGCGCCGGCGGTTCCTCCTCTACGACCTGCCGGGGGCGACAGTGTGGGCCGGCGCCTACCTCGCGCTGGGATACGTGTTCAGCGCGCAGCTCGAGCGCGCGATCGAGGCCGTCCGGCGTCTCGGGTTCACCGTGGTCGGTCTGGTCGGCGGCCTGATCGCGCTCTGGCTGATCTGGAAGTACCTCCAGCGCCAGCGGTTCATCCGCGAGATTTCCATGGACCGCATCAGCCCCGGCGACCTGCAGCGGAAGCTGGAGGCCGGCGAGCCGATCGCGATCGTGGACCTGCGGCATCGCCTTGATTTCGACGCGGACCCGCGCACGCTGCCGGGCGCCCTGCGCCTCGACGCGGCCGAGCTCGAGCAGCGTCACCAGGAGATCCCGCGCGACCGCGACGTCGTCCTCTACTGCACCTGACCGAGCGAAGCCACGAGCGCCCGGGTGGCGCTCCTGCTCCGGCGTCGGGGGATCTCGAGGGTGCGACCGCTGGCCGGAGGCTTCCTCGGATGGCGGGAGGCGGGATTCCCGCTCGAAGGCGGCGCCCCGCCCGGAGCCTGACCCGAGCCCTCAGCTCGCGACGAGAGCCAGATGGCGCCGCATGCCGGCGGCGATGAGCCCGTAGGCCAGGATGTAGGCGGCGTGCACGAACGGGTCGAGGCCCGTCTGGCCGAGCGCGGTGAAGTACGCGAACAGCACGTCACCCGCGCACATGAACACGAAGCCGGACAGGACGATCATCCAGGCTGTCCCCACGCTGCCGCCCCGGAAGCGCGAGGTCATGCGCAGGAGGATGGCCAGCGGGACGAGCAGGGCCAGGTCCAGGAGCGGATAGGCGGCGCTGAGCGCCTTCTGGGCGGGGGGAAGGTCCGAGAGCACGACCGGGCGGAGCACGACGAACGCGAGCGCCGCGCAGACCACGATGGTGACGACGAGAAGAGTGGCGCGCTCTGTCCGTGAGCCCATCGGATAGCCCGCCTCGTTGTAGGCGCGCAGGAACTGCACCAGGGCCGCCCCCACCAGCGGATAGGCCAGCACGTAGAAGAGGTCGCCGGCAGACGGGAACGGGCTCTCCCGGCCGGTGAGCTGATAGCGCGCCAGCACGGCCTGGCCCAGCACGTTGCAGGCGAGGCCGGCGGCGAGCAAGGTCCAGGCCGGGCGCACGGGATTGTCCGCGTCGAGAAGCCGGCGCGACCGCCAGCTCCAGGCGGCGCCGAGGGCGAGGAGGGCCAGCTTCACCAGCGACGCCACCGCGATCAAACGGCCGGGGGACAGCACGGTCGTGAACACGGTGGCGCGCGGCGCCATGCCCCAGGCCACGAAGAGGAGGGTGGCCGCCCCCAGCGAAGGCCACAGCACGCGATCGACGGCGCGGTTCATGACCCGCCTCCCAGCTTCACCCGCAGTGGGCCCATGAGGGAGTTCGCCTTGTCGCGGCCCATGAAGACGCGCAGGCCGCTCTCCAGCCGTGTGATCAGCATCGCGACCTGCTGGGGAGTGACCTCGGGTTCGGCGATGCCGAGCTTCTCGCAGTGGACGCGCGTGGAGGCGCGCGCCATGTTCTCTCCGATGAACGGAGTGATGGCGGCGACGATCTCGCGAACCGCTTCGGCCGTCACCATCGCCGACACCTCGCTGCTCCACCTGCGATGGAGGAGATCCGGGAGCGCGGGGACGGTACGACGGGAAGGGCGCCGCGTCAAACGGAAGGGGGGGCGGTCCGGCGCCCCTGTCGTCGCTGTCCCCGTCCACCGGACTGAGTCGGCCCGCGACGGATGGTCGGATGTCGGATTCACTTCTCAGATTCAAAACAAGTCACGTCATGCGATTCAACTCGTTCCAGAACCAGTCTTGCGACTCAGAACTGATAATAATCTGGGTGTGCGGACCCACCTTGGCAGACCTCGGTGACATGAACAGCCATGAAGATCACGCATCCATCGCATCTCGGCAACGCCGAGCTCACCGCCGAGCTCAACCGCCTCGCCCGCTGCGAGCGCGAGGCCACGGCGGCCCTGATCGTGCACCTCGCGGAGTTCGACGCGCGCCGGCTGTTCGAGGGCGCCGGTTACTCCTCTCTGTTCCGGTACTGCCGGAAGGTGCTTCACCTCTCCGAGGACGCCGTCTACAACCGGATCAAAACGGCGCGCGCGGCCCGACGGTATCCCGTCATCGTCAACCGGCTCGAGAGCGGCGCCCTGAGCCTCACCACCGTACGTCTCCTCGCGCCCCGCCTGACTCCCGAGAACCACCACGAGCTCCTGGCCGCGGCCTCGGGCAAGGGGAAGCAGGCCGTCGAGGAGCTGCTGGCGCGCCGATTCCCGCAGCCCGACGTACCCGCGCGCGTGCGCAAAGTCCCCAGCCGGCCCGTGACGCCCGAGCTCGAGGTGTCGCCGGCGGGTGCGCCCACGCCGAATACCTGTCCTACTGTCTCCGACGGCGCGCCGCTCGCGGCTGCGCCCGCGGCTGCGTCTGGTCCCGAGACACCGCTCCTGCTACCGGTGCCGGCGGCGGCGCGACCGGTCGTCCGCCCGCTCGCGCCCGGGCGATACGAGATCCGCTTCACGGCCAGCGCGGAGATGCGCGAGAAGCTGCGCGTCGCCCAGGATCTGCTCGGGCACGCGATTCCCAGCGGTGACATCGCCCAGGTCTTCGACCGGGCGCTGACCCTTCTCGTCGCCGATCTCTCGAGGAGGAAGTTCGCCGCCACCGCGCGGCCGCGCCGGAGCCGCGGCCAGTCGGACGAGTCGCGGAACGTCCCCGCGAAGGTGAAGCGCCTCGTCGCCGCGCACGATCAGCGCCGGTGCGCGTTTGTCGCCCCCAACGGTCGCCGGTGCGACGAGCGGCGATTCCTGGAGTTCCACCACGTCGTCCCGTATGCGGCCGGCGGCCTGCCCACAGCCGAGAACATCCAGTTGCGCTGTCGCGCCCACAACGGCTACGAAGCCGATCTCTTCTATGGGCCGGGCAAGCGTCGGCTGCGCGGCGGCGTCGTATCCAACGGTCGGGCCATCTACGAGCGCGAGAGCGTGCGGGGAACTGGTCCTGGAACGAGTCGTTTGGACAGGTCGCCTATTCCATCAGCAGCGTCTTGATGTCGCCGATGATCGCGCGAGGGTGGAGGAACGTCGAGGTGTAGATCTCGCGGACGTCGCCGGCGCGGTCGATCAGGAAGACCTTGAGCACGTGCGAGAGCTGCCGGACGGGCCGGCCCGTGGACGTGTCCGTCGCGTATTGCACGTCCTGGCCGAAGCCCTCGACCAGCGGCAACAGCTCGCGCGCGGAAGGAGTGGTCAGGAAGAACCAGCGCAGCCCGCCCTCGTCCTCGAGCTGGCTGCCCGCGTAGCGCTTCATGACGGACGGAGTGTCCCGGGCGGGATCGAAGCTCAAGGTGACGAGCTGCACCTGGTCCTTGAGCGCCGGCGTGGCTCGGATCTCGTCCTTCAGCCGATCGAACCCCCGATAGGCGAGCGGGCAGCCCTGGGGGTCGGTGCAGCTCGTGTAGATGAAGCCGAGCAGTGTGATCCGCTCGCGGGTGAACCGGGAAAGCTTGTCGAGTCGACCGTCCACAGTCAGGACCGGCCCGTCGGGCGCCCGCATGATGCGCTGGAGTGCGTACGTTCCCGGCTCGGGCAGGACGAAGTCCATCCGCGGAGGGTCATTGACCCGATCCGCGACGGCGGACGGCGTGGCCAGGCAGAGTAGCGCCGCGAGGGCAGGGATCACCATGGGCCGCTCCGCCTAGCGCGCGGCGGGCGCGGCCGGCGCGGCGGGCGCGACGTACGCGGTGCGCAACACCTTCGATCCCAGCTTCATGTGGTGGGCGCGCCCCAGCTTCTCCTTGGTGAAGTCGACCTCGAACGCCGGCGTGAGCTCCTTGCCGTCCCAGCGGAAGCCGCGCAGGAACTGCTCGTTGTCCGCGCCCGCCTTGTCCCAGTTCGCGAGCAGCGAGGACGTGATGTAGACGCGCGTGCCGTCCCAGCTCTGCGAGATCATATTCACCTGCGTGCCCGTGTGCTTTTCATACGTCTGCTTCGGCGCCTGCGGATTCGTGAGGTCGAAGTAGCGCGTCATGCCGTCCATGAACGTGTTCACCCAGAGTCCCTTGCCGTCGCGGCGGATGCTGATGTCG
>WNFI01575971.1_pt1 | contig 14190 bp, 12 predicted proteins | sample 5400471 | NCBI WGS metagenome assembly WNFI01 (sample SAMN13153348, study PRJNA577476) | soil metagenome | isolation source: 100 cm saprolite on Douglas fir-dominated hillslope | place: USA:California | collected 2013-09-17 | reverse complement strand
GTGCCCAGGTCACGTCCTGCTGGAGCAGCGTTGAAGCGTAGCCCTTGATCACCGCCAATGGTGTACGCAATTCGTGACCAACGGCTGCCAGCAGAGTTGTTTTAAATTCGTCGAGTTCGCGTTCACGCGTTATGTCGCGCAGCAACAATCCGCGCCCGATCACCTGATCCGACTCGTCATTCACATCAAAGAGCCGCAGGTGGATCACCCGGCGTTTGCCCGCGCGTCGCATCTCAATTACCAGCTCCGTTGTTTCCGTCGATTCGGCTAGCGCCAGCGTGCGCGCGCACTCCGCGGGATCAACCGCAGCCACGCGCAGAGCCTCGTAGAGCACTCCGATGGGGCAATGCACCAGCGCCTCACCGGGCAGACTGGCCATCGCGCTCGCACCCGCGTTTGCATACAGGATGGTGCCGTCGATACCAGTCAGCACCAGCCCATCGCTCATGCTGCCCATAATCGCTTCTAGCCTTTGTTTCTCCTCTGAGGCTTGCTGATAGAGCTGCTTGTTTTCCTGCGCCACCTCGCGTAAACGCTCATCGCTGCGCTCATAGAGCACCGCGTGTTCCCAGGCGAGCGTGGCATGATTGGCGAAGGTGAGCAGCAGGTCGATCTCGTTCTGCTCAAAAAGATGGGGTTTGGTACGATGGACCAGCAGAACCACGCTGCCCGCGTGTCGGCTAATGATCGGGATGGCCAGAACCACGCGGAAGCCTTCATCGTAGGAGAGCGATGGTGAAGCCTGGTCAGCCGCGAGCAATTTCTGCACCGGTCTGCCATCGCGCAGCGCCAGCACTGCCGACGAACTCATATTCTCAGGAGCGAGCGAGAGCTTGTAGTCATAGCGTTCACTATGCCCATCACTGACCAGCACACGCAGGATATCCTGTTCATCAGGCAGGAGTACCGCGGCTGCCTGCACATCCACCAGGCGGCGCACCTCGTGAATGATCTTGCTGACCACTGCATGCGGATCAAGTGACCCCACAACCGCGTTGGAGGTTTCCAGCAGCGTGCGCAGTTCGCCAAGCTTTTCCAGTCCATCGCGCTCCAGGCGGATGAGTGAACTTGCCAGATTCCCTACTTCATCTTCACGCAGCGCCAGTATCCTGGCATCCGCTGGAATCGCCTGTTCAGAAATCGGCAAGAACTGATGCTTGAGGGCCAGGGTATGCAAAGGGCGGATCACGCGTCCCAGCAGAAGGAGCCAGAAGAGCAGGCCACCTCCTGTGAAGAACAAGGCTGCCGCCATGAGCCAGAGATGAAGTTGGCTAATTACTGCCAGCGCCTCGCCAGCGGGCCTCTGCACTACAACAGCCCAACCAGCAGCCGGGACCGGGGCAGAGCTGAAAAGCCAATCCTGACCATCAGGTCCTGGTCCTAGATGCGAAATGATCTGGCCCTGCAAGGCCAGATCCGCGCCCGGCAGTTCGTCCAGCACTGTATATAGGATACGCGCGTGATCCGGCGTGGCGATGAGCACACCATTATTGTCGATGGTGCTGAGCTGAACATGTCGCCCCTGAAGGCGCTGCGCGTGCACGATCTTTGCCAGTGGCTCGCTCAGCTTATCGAGAGAGAAACTAGCGGCGACAACCCCAAGGCGCGATCCATCGGACGCGAGCACAGATTTGGCAATGATAATCCCCGGCTTGAAAGTTGGTTCAACCGCAGCACCCACTGCGAAGACAGGCTTGGAAGAAGAAAGTGCTTGCTGAATAACCTCAGGCGGTGAGAAATATGATCCTAAGATGATATTGTTCGAGGGGCTAGTGGCCAGCAGAATACCTACTGGATCAAGCCAGTACGTATAATCAACATCGCCGCGCGCGGCCCTGAAAGTCGCAATAGCGCTGCTGATTGCGTCGGGATTTCTCGACTGGCTAATAAGCTGGCTCAGGCGCGTCAGCGAACTCTCATCGTCGCTCAATTGCAAACTTGTGGATAGCGCAATCTCTTGCGCCAACGCCTGGTCCGAAGCATTAACATCGCTGCGCAACCGCTGCTCCGCAACCAGATCGACGCCCATCCCGCCGATCAGCACGATGAGCACGAAAAGCAAGTACACGCTCAGCAATTGAGCCAGGAGAGATCGTTGTAACAGATGCCGCATAGCCAGTCTTTCTCAAGGAGCCTTATTGGGGAAGCATCCGTGCAGGTTCTGCATAGATTATCACTTCGATATTCATCAATTATACCATGTAAACTGCTCCGATATCCTTCGACTATGACTTTTCACTTTGACTGGAAGGGTACGGCCCGCTTGCCACTACCGATTATTAATTCTGCATGCCCAGCAGATTTCCGCTCTCATAGCGTTTCAGCCCCAGGTGGAAGAAGCCAGCCGTACCCAGCACGCTTAACAGAGTAAAGCCAAGCATGGCTCCGATCAAGGGCCAGGTGAAGTGGTGCAGCAGTTGCAGCGGCACAAACGAGATAAAGCCCGCCGGGATGATCGTAAAGAGGATCACGCGCACCGCGCCGGTGAAGAGATTCATTGGATAACTGGCGAACGTTGCCAGCGCCCCCAGCATCTGGTGTGTCAGCCCATCAGTGTTGCCCAGGAAGAAGGCCAGCGCGCCAAAGATGGTCAGGAACGAGGCAAAAATCAACGAGCCCAACATGGCCAGCAGCACAAAGAGCAGCAGGTTGAGCGGGTTTGGATGCAGGAAGACGATATACGCGCCGAGCGCGAAAAGCACGTCGCCCCAGGCCGATGGATCAGTGGCCGAGATACACACGTGCAGCAAGGCATAGCGCGGCATGCCCAGGTACGCGTCCAGCCCGCCGGTCATGATAAGCTGGGCCAGACGAGGCACGTTCCCAAAGACAGCGTTGCTCAAACCAATGCCCAGTGCTGAGACACTCCAGATCACCACGATGTCGGTCTGCTGCCAACCGTTGGTCAGCGGGAACTGGCGGAAGTAGCTCCACCAGAAGAGCAGCCAGAGGCAATCGTTGCCCAACATGACGAGGATCTGCATCCAGAAGGCCACGCGGTACTCCATGGCCGCCTGGAGATTGGCCACGAAGTAGGCACCGATAAAGCGCAGAGTGCTGCCACAGGATCGCATGATCGTCACGTGCTTAGCCACATGCTTACCCTCCATTGATGCTGACCCGCCGGGTCGCGACAGTATACAAAATCCATAAGATGAGTCCGGCCACAGTAAGTGTGACCACCTGTTGCAAAATCAGCGCGCCGAATAGCCCGGCGTCGAAACGCACCAGCATGCGTGCGGGACCGTAGAGTATGGTGCTGAACGGCAGGATCTGGGCAATGCTGCGCAGGGGCTGCGGGAAAATTTCGATCGGGGCGATTACGCCTCCCAGCACGAGCGCGAGTCGGCTAAAGATGAACGCGAACGGCTGCGTATTCTCGGTCCAGAAGGCCAGCAGGCCAATCGCGAAGTAGCAGACAAACTCAATGCTGATGGCCAGCCAGACCATCAGCGGCCACACGGTCACGCCCAACGGGCCAAAGTGCGGCGGTCCAACGAAGATCAAGGCCACACCAGCCGCGACGACGCCATTCAGCGCCAGCCGCACCAGCCGCTCACCCAGATAGCACGCGTAGTTGTAGAGAATGTAGCTACAGGGCCGACCCAGCAGGTAAGCCAGTTCACCGCTGCGCACCTCCTGGTCGATACGCTGGGTCAACGCAGGCAGGGAAGTCGCGATAATTTCAGCAGCAGCTAAGTACCACACCATGCTGTTCACGGTAAAGCCGGGCAACAACGAGCCATGCTGGGCAAATGTCGTCTTCCAGAGCTGCCCAATGATGTAAATCAGCGCGATCAGGAAGAGCGCGCGAAACAGGACTTCCATGATATACGCCAGGTTGTTGGCCGCGCTGACCCGTAGGACGGCCAGGTATTTCAAACAGGCAAGGCGCAGGCGAGCCTGTAGCCCGCGTTGCCTTGCCTGTTCTCGCTCCTTCAATAAGATATCCATATCGTTTCTTCCTCTCGCGCTACGACGCTGCTTCGATCGGCTTCTCCTCACCAGTTACAGACAGAAGCACGCCCTCCTCGCGAACCTGGCGATACATCATGGCGATGATCTCTTCCATAGGGGGATCAGCGATGGTCATGTCCACGATGTGTCCATGCTGCATAACCGCCGCGATCACCGGCTCCAATGGGCTGCGCGCGGTGTCGATTTCCAGCTTCAGCCCGTGCCCCTGCGCTTTGAGCACGCTGACCCCAGCGCCACCCGTGATCTCTTCGTGGATCGAACCTGGCAGTTGGATGCTCAAACGCCGCTGGCCACTCACAGCATCGGTTTTGACGAGAGCCTCAGCGCTGCCCTCCAGCAATAGATCGACGGTTTTGACGCGCAGGTAGTCGCGCTTGAGTCGTTCCACAGGCTCGTCCAACACAATTTCGCCGTGGTTGATAACGATGGCCCGTTTGCAAACCTGCTCAATATCTCCGGCGTCGTGGCTGGTCAGGAAGACGGTCAGACCCTCCTCGGCGTTGAGTTGCCCGATCAGGTCGCGGATGCGCTGCTTGGCGATGACATCCAGGCCAATGGTTGGCTCATCCAGAAAGACGACGGATGGTTTGTGCAGCAGGGCCGCCGCCAGCTCGCAGCGCATGCGCTCCCCCAGGCTCAGTTTTCTCGCCGGTGTGCGCATATGCTCGGCGATATCGAAGACCCCGACGAGGAAGTCCCGGCGTTTGCGATACTCGTTCTGGTCCAGTTCGTAGATCCTGGCCAGCAGGTTGAAAGTGTCCTGAGGCGGCAGATGGTACCAGAGCTGTGACTTCTGTCCATACACGCTGGCTATATGAAATGCCAGCCTGCGCCGCTGCTCCCACGGCACAAGACCCAGCACCTGCGCTTTGCCCGCAGAAGGGTGCAGAATACCGGTCAGCATCTTAATCGTCGTAGATTTGCCCGCACCATTGGGTCCAATGAAAGCCAGCACTTCACCCGCTTCGAGCGCAAAGCTGGTGGGCTTGACCGCCTGGCGTTCACGATATTTGGGCGCGACGAATGAGCTCAGGCTCCCCTTGAAACCCGCCGCGCGTTCGCGCGTCCTGAACGTTTTGGTTAGTCCCTCAACTTCGATGATCGGCATTGCTCTCTCCTTGCTGGTTATGTCACCCGGCGCGCTCAGCACTTGGTGTGTAATATTGTTCCTTGCGTTTGTGCGCGGCTCGGCTCGTGTTCAGCAGGGGCGGCTGCTGGCGTGGTGCTGATGGTCGCTTCGGATTCTACGCTCTCTTCGATCCTTGGGAAAAGCACCGCGATTTCACCAACTGCGTGCAAGGGCACAGCGCCCCATGTTCCAGCCTCGCGCCAATCGCCCTGTTTAGACGCTGGCAGACCAAGCTGGGCTAGAATCTTCTCGCAGGCCGTGGGAATAAACGGCGCGAGCAAGATAGCCAGCAGGCGTAGTGTCTCGGCGGCTGAGTAGAGCACAGTGTTCAGGCGCTCTTTCTGCTCAGTTGTGCGCGCCAGCTTCCAGGGTTCGCTCTGCTCCAGGTACTGATTGGCGCGTTTGACCAGGCTCAAAATGCTCTCGATGGCACGTCCAATCTCCCAGCTCTCCAGCGCTTTTTCCGCGCCTTCACGCGCCTCAACGGCCACTCTCTGTAGATCTAGCTCCAGTTCACCAAACGTGCCGGGCCGCGGGATCGCTCCCTGGCGATAGCGCTTGAGCATGCTCACTACGCGGTTGAGTAGATTGCCCAGATCCTTGGCCAACTCGTCGTTATAGCGCTGGACCAGCCCGGCCCGGCTAAAGTCGCTGTCCGAGGCAAACGAGAGGTTGCGCAACAGGTAGTAGCGGATGGCATCCGCGCCAAACTCGTCAACCAGCGCGACGGGCGAAATAACATTGCCAGTGCTCTTCGAGATTTTCCTGCCCTCCAGAGTAATAAAGCCATGCACCGCGATCTGCTCTGGCAGCGGCAGATCCGCCGACATGAGCATCGCTGGCCAGTAGAGACAGTGGAAGCGCACGATATCCTTACCGATCACGTGAACATCGGCTGGCCAGTAGCGCGCGAACTGCGCCCCATCATCGGGAAAACCCACAGCGGTCAGGTAGTTGGTCAACGCATCAAACCACACGTAGATGACCTGATCGGGATCGCCCGGCACCGGCACGCCCCAGATCGGTCGCCGGGGATCAACCCGCCGTGAAATGGAAAAGTCGCGCAATCCTTGATGGAAAAAGCTCACGACTTCGGCCAGGCGTGTGGATGGGCTGATAAAGTTCGGGTGCGTGGCGATATAAGCCAACAACTGCTCGCTGTAGCGGCTGAGGGCAAAAAAGTAATTCTCTTCCTCAACCCACTCCAGGGTGACGGTTGGATGATCGGGACATTTCCCCTCAACCAGATCATCATCGCGGTAGAAGGTGTTACAATTGGGACAATACCAGCCGGAGTAGATGGCCTTATAAACATCGCCGCGCTCCTGGGCACGCAAGAACATCTCCTGGGACGCGCGGAAATGGCTCTCCTCGGTCGTGCGTATCCAGCGATCGTACCCAATGTCCAGCTTTTTCCAGGCGAGCCGAAAAGCCTCGTCCATGCGCCCAATCCAGCTCGGCAGATCGGTCCCGCCTACCTCGGCAGCTTTGGCGACGTGCTGGCTATTCTCGTCAAGGCCCATGCTGAAGTAGGTCTCATAGCCCTGCAAGCGCCGGTAGCGCGCGATCGCGTCAGCCGCGACCTTCTCCAACGTGTGGCCGATATGTGGTTCGGCATTAGGATAGTCGATGGCCGTGGTAATATAGTACCTGCGACTATCGCCCTCCGTTTCGTGACTCTGCTCCATGGTCGCTACCCCTCTCTGTTCGGTTACTTGTATGTAAAAAGAAAGGGATGCAGGTTTTGTCACCTGCACCCCTTGTTTGACTCTCTATGATTGCGCTTTATAGCTTGTTCACGCGCGGCGTATGCAGAGGACAGCGACCATTTCCACACTGCTCAACAAGAGCATGAGGAAGGGACATGCACATAGGCATGGTCCAAATGGTAATGGTACGCTGTTGCTGTTCGCTCATCGGGCGTGATCCTCTATCAATTCATTGCGGTACAAAAAGCCACCTGCCCTCGGCAATTGGCATGCTGGTTATTCTCTTTTGAATATACCTGCTCTGACTTAACTTTGTCAAGCAAACATCCGATTTATCTTGCAGAGTTTTTATACATTATTCAATTCCGCCAATCTTCACCAACAAACAGAACAGCTATTTAGGCTATCCTGGGCGAAAGGGTAGAGTTTTCATACCACAAGAGCTTACATCATACTAAGTTTATAGAGTATGATAGAAATAAAATGCTGCCAAACGAGCAGCTTTCCAGGCTATGTATCGAGAGGAGTAAGACCAATGGCGGTAATCCGTACAGCGAATGTTGACTTGAAAATCAATGGCGACGGCGCGTATGCTTATGTGGCACAGCCCGACGATGAAGGCAAGCACCCTGGCGTGGTGCTCATCCAGGAATGGTGGGGCATCGAACCCCATATCCGCGAGCTGGCCCAGAAGCTGGCAACCGAGGGCTTTGTGGTGGCTGTACCCGATCTCTATCACGGCAAGATCGCGACCGAGCCTGATGACGCGATGAAGATGGTGATGATGCTCAGAAAGAACGTCGATCGCGCCTCGCAAGAAATTCTTGGGGCGCTGGCAACGCTCAAAGCTATGCCCAACGTTGAACCGAAGAAGTTGGGCCTGATCGGCTTCTGCGTGGGCGGCTTCCTGACCTATACGGTGGCCGCGCGCTCCAACGACCTGGGCGCGGTTGTGCCATTCTACGGTGCTGGCTACGATCCCACGCCCGCTGAGGTAGCGAAAGTCACAGCACCAGTCCTGGCGTTTTATGGCCGCGAGGATCAGAGTGTCTCCGCGTCTCAGATCGAGAAGATCGAGCGTCTGTACAAAGAGGCTGGCAAAGACCTGACTGTGAAGGTCTACGACGCCGGGCATGCCTTCATCAATCCCGATCATGGCGCTGGCAATGAGGCTGCCGCCGCCGAGGCGTGGCCGCTGGCAGTGAATTTCTTGCGCACGCACCTGCGCTAGAGAAGACAGCTACGGTTGAGCATGCAAAGGGGCGAGGAACATGGTATAGTAGGTGGACCCGCAAGTGGGTCCCAATGGGCTGGTCATTTTCTCGCCCGTAGGCAACCTGATCTTGCGGCAGAGAGTGTTTTTGGCAAGGGATGGGATGATGGAAGTGGAGTACTCTACCGACCACCTGGATGCGTCCAGGATCATGGCGGCTCTTCTAGATGAGTTCAGCGCGGTAACTGACTACCGCACATTACGCGATAATCTGCCACGCCGTCTGGCACGCCTGTTGAGGTGCCGATGTGTCCTCTTGTACCAGCGCATGGGTGAGACGCTGCAATTCGCCTCTGGCAGTTTTGCTGACCAGCCAGGCTGGTCAGCTGCCCTGCTGGCCGTGGCACATATCAATCCGATTGAATTAGATGGCGACATACCTGAGGCCCAGGCATGGCGCGCGCGCCACGCTATCACTGCCCCCCAGGCAAATAGTGAGGATGGGCTGGTGTGTACACCTCTGATCTATCGTCAGCGCGCGATCGGGATTTTGACGGCGATTCGCGGCACCCCCGATGCGGCTCAACCTGGAGAGACAGAGGGCATATCCAGACCTGGAACAACTGGCTGGTCGGCAGCCGAAGTGGCGCTGGTCGCGGTGACCGCGAACATTGTGGCGATGCTGCTGGAAAATACGCGTCTGTTAGAACGCGATCGGGAGCGCATTCATGAGCTCTCTCTGCTTAACGGCATTACCAGCCAGATGAACTGCTCTCTGCACGAACGGGAGCGCGTTGCTCGCATCGTTGTGCAACGCGCGAGGGAGATCTCCACGGCTGATCTCTGCGCATTTCTCACGCCAGGTTCCCCACTGGACGGACCTTTTTCGCGCTACCACTGGTTGGAAAGCGAGATGGGGACCGGGTGCGCGGAGGGTTGCCATTTATTCCGCCGACGCCGCGTGCTGGCGAGGAGCAGGGCACGCGCATCTTCGGCGTAATCGTCGGGGCGTATCATAAAACCTGGAAGCTGCGGCGCGCAGAGCTAGTGCTGTTACAGGTTCTGGCCAATCAGGCCAGCGCAGTGCTGGAGAACATCGCCCTGATGGAGGATGTGGTCGCGGCACGCAACGAGGCCAGGGGCCTGCTACGCCAGGTGCTCGACGACCAGCGGCTCAAAGAACTGATCCTGGAGAGCATTCCTAGCGGGCTAATCACAATCGATATGCATGGGCAGATGACAACCTTTAACCAGGCCGCCGAGACGGTGCTGGGCTATCATCCGCGCGAGGTACTGGGCCAGCCTGTGCTCAAAGTGCTCGACCTGCGCAGCCTGACCACTTTGCAGCAGACCGGGCAAGCGCAGCACGAGACGCTGCTGACCAGCGGGCATCAGGGCCAGGAGATTGCGCTGGATATGACCCTGGTCCCGCTGCGCGACGACCGGGGAGAGCAGATGGGCGCGCTGGCAACCTTTGCCGATATTACGACCATTCACCATCTGGAAGAGGAGAAACGCCGCCTGGATCGCCTGGCCTCGCTGGGCGAGATGTCGGCCAACGTGGCTCACGAGGTGCGCAATCCCCTGGCCGCGATCAAAACCTCCATGCAGATGCTACTGGACGATCTGAAGGAGCCAGGCGCGCTACAAGAGAACGGTGGTGCTCAGGATGCAATCTCGGTAGTGCTCAAAGAGGTGGGCCGCCTGGATAGCATTGTGCGCGACCTGCTGCTCTTCGCGCGTCCACGCCAGCTTCACCTGGTTGAGTGCGATCTGGTGGAACTCAGCGCGCGCATCCTGCATTTTCTTCAGCCCCAGTGCGACGAACGCGGCGTGCGCGTCCATCTGCTGCACCAGGATGTTCCGACTGCGCTCGTCGATGCCGCCCAGATGGAGCAGGTACTGATGAATCTCTTCCTCAACGCCTTGCAGGCCATGCCCGATGGCGGCATTCTCACACTCGCCTGTCAGGCGCTCCAGCTTCCCGCGTGGGAAAGCAGCACCATTCAGCACGCAAGCAATCCACTTCTCGCGCACACGGATCTGCTCGCTGAATCTGGAGACGGACAAAACGAGCAGAGCACGCTGGATCGCAGGGAGCAAGCGGAACAGGAGTCATGGAATCAGCGCGCGTGGTTGGAGCTCACGGTGAGCGATACAGGCGTGGGGATCTCGCAAGAAGCGCTTGAGCGTGTTTTTCAACCGTTCTATACAACCAAAGCTCACGGCATCGGCCTGGGATTGCCGATCACGCGACGGCTGATCGAGGACCATCATGGGTATATCCTGGTGGAGAGCCAGCTCGGCTATGGCACAACTGTCTCGGTGCGCTTGCCATTAAGTGCAACTACACTGGAGGAAGAGAAGCTGCATGTAGAGGGGGGTATTAAGCATCGTGGGTTTGACGATTCTGATTGTTGACGACGAGCCGAATCTGCCGTATCAACTGGCCCGTTACCTGAGTAAACAGGGATATGAGGTCTTCACTGCGGCTGATGGTGAAGCAGGGCTGCTTGAGATAGAGAAAAATGCCATCGATTTGCTGCTGCTTGATGTGCGCCTGCCCAGGATGAGCGGCCTGGAGGTCCTGGGAGAGATCCGCAAAACTGACACCGACCTGCCAGTGATCATGCTTACCGCCTACGGAGATGTGCAGACGGCGGTGGACGCGATGAAGTTGGGCGCTTCGGACTACCTGATCAAGGGCTTCGATCTCACCGAATTGTTGCTCGTAGTTCAGCGTGTCCTGGAGACAAGCGCCATGTATCGCGAACTCCGCCAGTTGCGCAGCGAGAAAAGCGATAACTATCACTTCAGCTATATCATCGGCCATAGCGAACGCATGCGCGAAGTCTTTGATCTCGTGGCAAAGGTGGCACGCAGCGATACCGCGTCGGTACTGATCACCGGCGAGAGCGGCACCGGCAAAGAGGTCGTAGCGCGCGCGATTCACGAACAGAGTCCACGCGCCCACGGGCCATTTCACCCACTCAATTGCGCCTCGATCGCGACCAACCTGCTGGAGAGCGAGCTGTTCGGCTATGAGCAGTACGCGTTCACCGATGCGAAGAAGCAGAAACGCGGCCTGCTGGAACTGGCTGATGGGGGCACGCTCTTTCTGGATGAGATCGGCGAAATGCCGCTAGATATGCAGGCCAAATTGTTGCGGGTGCTGGAGACGCGCTCGTTTTATCGCCTGGGAGGTAATAAAGAGGTCAAAATCAACGTGCGACTACTGGCAGCGACCAACAGGGATCTGGAGGCCGCCTTAAAAGAGGGAATATTTCGCAGCGATCTTTTCTATCGTCTGGCAGTCCTGAGCATTGAACTGCCGCCCTTGCGCGAGCGGCCTGATGACATTCTCCTCTTTGCCACGCGTTTTCTGGAAGACTTTAACCGCTCGCTGGGACGCAATGTTCGGCGGATCTCAGCGGAGGCCCAGCGTTTACTCATGGTCTATCAGTGGCCTGGCAATGTGCGCGAACTGAAGAATGTGATCGAGCGCGCGATGATCTTGAGCAATAGCGAAGAACTCTTGCCAATTCACCTGCCCCGCGAAATTCTGGGGCGCTCCGGCCTCCAACAAACGCACACGATTGACCCCTGGGAGCAATGGCTTAATCTGCGTCCAGCGGGTCAGGTTGCCCTGGAAGAGTTACTTGGACGAATGGAGCAGCATCTGGTGCGCTGGGCATTGGAGGTCGCAAACCACAACCGCGCCCGAGCCTGCGAACTGCTGGGACTGGCAAAAGTCGATCAGCTCCGCTATTTGATGCGCAAATATGAAATCGAATAAACAACGACCAGGAAAATCCGCTCACAAGGCTTCCCATCTACTTGCAGCGCGATAAGGGACCCTCCTCTTGTCATTTTTCTAAAATCTATTTTTGTCGATTTATGCAGGATTATAAACGTTTATGAAACCAAATGGCTGTCAGTTGGGCTGTCAATTTCACATTGTCAAATGGTTTCCTGAGCAAGTTTATGCATCTTTGTGGGCACCCCTACGGACTCATGTGCACTTTTGCTGACGCGGAAAATCTGAGCAGAAAAAGTGATGGTGAGTCGGATGGAGCCAAGTATCCATGTGGAAGATTCACCCGCTTTTTTGGCCCCATTACGCCCCTCTTATTGCTCGCCTAGTTGCGCATGAATGCGCCTCATTCCAGGCTTCTCTCTTTTTTCAGAATTCAGAAGAGTGTCGATTTATAAACATTCATGAAAGCGCGTTGCTGTCACTATTGCTACCACTTTTGTTTGTCTGGATTGGCTCCTTGAGTGGTTACAAGACAGCTATCCTTTTTGGATTTGCTGCCTTACGAGACTGGCTAAACCCTCCACATCCTCAAAATTCTCACCAAAGAGCAGCGGCTTGCGTTTAATACGATGGAGCTTATAACTCTTCCTTTTCGCTAACCCAGGCCCTTGCAAAGTTCCTCTTATCTCATCCCAGCGAGTCACATCAATCTGCTTCGGGCGAACCTCTAACAACCCTTCTGTACATACGAGGAGAGATGCTGGGACCCTCTGAGCAAACATATTTCTGACAATCATACATCCCACACAACTGAGCAAATCACTGATGAAACCAGGAAGGCTCAAAATGAGTCTCTCTTGCAAATCGGGAACCTGGCCGTCAAACACGATCAGATACTGATAGAGAAAAAGAGCAACGATAACAAGAAGAAAAAACACAACAAAAATCACAATGCCGAGCAACACACGTCTGATCACTCGGCAGAAGCGTATCCACCATGGCTGCATGTTATAGAGTGCAAGCAGCTGACCAACCTGATACTGCTCTGCTATTTGGTAGGTTGTAATGCGAAATTCGGTTCTTTGCACTGATTCCATGAAAATCCTCTTATTCATAGGTGAGTGAGTCGTGAATCTGGCAGATGCAGCCCTTAGCAGTGTTGTGATCGTGCCCGCTGTGTAGCGCTGGTTACCGTAGGGACTGTAGAGCTGCTCACTCTGCACCGCGCTTTGGCTGAAGCTGGTCAGCACACGACCCTTGGCATCTTTAAGAATATTTATCATGCGTCCGGAATATGCTGTCTCACCAGATCAGCCAATTCCTCAAACCGCTCTAGAGGATACCCGAAGGACAGGGACTCCCTCTCAGTTCGGATTAGTCTATAGTGCCGTCTAAGTGTTTTCACAAGATCTGTAACCTCATCCCATCTAGTAACTTCAACCTTCTTAAAAAACACACACATTAACCCGCCACTACAAGCTAACCAGTATTTGGGAATAGTGCGTGGCATGATTTTTGCCACTACTCCAAGTAGGATAATAACGCCGAGAGAAAGGAACATCGCAAAAAGGCTCTGAATCAGGCTGTCTTGGGGTTGAAGCGCCTGCAGATGAAAAAAACCAAATATCACAAGAAACAGTCTTACAACGAAAATGCAGATAGCCACTATCATGAGGACACGAGGCACATAAAAATAGAAACATAACCAGGGTAACGGTTCAGAGTATAGGGCCAACGGCTGGCCGAGTTGGTGATCTCGAGCCAGATTGTATGCCGAATCAGGGATTTGCTGTTCACTTTTTTGCTGTTTCTGGTTTTCCACATTTAATTCTCTCTGCGAATGCCTCTGATAGCTGCTCAAAATTAGATACAGTGTTTAAAACCATTAATTTCATGATTTCAAACACATAACTATGATTTGAGCAACTGGGTCTTTCTCAAATATATGCTTTTATAGTAGAAGATTGCAATCTTCTACTATAAAAGCATGAAGATAACTTTTCAAATGCCCACGTGTGTATAAAAGCCTTATTCGAAAATTGCAGAACAATTTTGAGAAGCTGCCTCATTACAAAGTGTAAAGCAGGTCTAAACACTTTTATACACACATCGAGATCTCCCTAAACTGGACCCATCTCACAGCATCTCACCTTATGTTAGGCTCCATAAGATGAGATGCTGCTCGACATTGAACAGATATGGCTCTAAAAGCTGACACGTGATGCTCAGCATCTATCACCATCCCTGGCAAGGTTTCAACACACTCCATTTCCATATTGAGCGCACCAATCGCCAATATTCATGGCCTCTTGGTAGTGATACTGACCATATAAGAACGCTCCCCCTGCCATCAATGCATGTCCCCCTGCTACGGCCAGATTGGCGAGAGAGTTACCGAATAACT
>WNFI01129496.1_pt1 | contig 14191 bp, 11 predicted proteins | sample 5400471 | NCBI WGS metagenome assembly WNFI01 (sample SAMN13153348, study PRJNA577476) | soil metagenome | isolation source: 100 cm saprolite on Douglas fir-dominated hillslope | place: USA:California | collected 2013-09-17 | reverse complement strand
CGCACAGCGTCAGGCCAGGCGATGTCGTCGCCCGCCTGGGCGGTGACGAGTTCGCCGTGCTGCTGCCGTCGGTCAAGGAGGCCGTCGCGGCCCGCGAAGTCGCCTCCCGGCTGCGGGCGGCGCTGGCTGAGCCGGTCCGCCTCGAGGCCATGACCTTCCAGGTGGAGGCGAGCGTCGGGATCGCCATCTACCCGGACGACGCCAGCGGCTTCGAACAGCTGATGCAGCGGGCCGATGTTGCCATGTACCTGGCGAAGGAACGGCATAGCGGGATCGAGCGATATACGCCGGATGCTGACCGCAACTCCGCGGAGCGGCTCGCGCTCGTCAGCGACCTGCGGATGGCGGTCATGCGCGGCGAGATCGAGCTGTACTTCCAGCCCAAGGTGCGGTTGGCCGATGAGAAGACCATCGGCATGGAGGCGCTCGCGCGGTGGCGGCATCCGCACCGCGGCATGCTGGCCGCGGCCGAGTTCATCGGGCTCGCCGAGCAGTCGCACCTGATCAGCGACCTGACCGAGCAGGTTGTCGATAAGGCACTTCGCCAGACGGCGACGTGGTGGTCCGGCGACCTGCCGGTCCAGGTCTGCGTCAACCTGCCGGCCAGGGACCTGCACAGCACTCACCTCACCGACATGATCAGGCTGGCCCTAGAGCGGTACGGGCTGCCGCCCGACGCGCTCAGGCTCGACGTCAACGAGCAGGTACTGGCGGGCAAACCCGCTCAGGCGGCATCGACATTGGCTGAGCTCGTCCAACTCGGCGTGGGCGTCAGCCTCGACGACTTCGGTACCGGCTATTCCTCGCTGGCGCAGCTCACCAGGCTCGGGATCAGCGAGATCAAACTGGACCCGGCCCTGGTCAGCGGCCTGCCCGACCGTCCTGAGCAGAGCATGACCGTCAAGTCACTCGTGCGGCTTGCCCAGTCGCTTGGCATCCGCTCGATCGGCGAAGGGGTTGAGACCCAGGCGACCGCTGAGGCGCTGCGGCTGATCGGCTGCGAGGGCGCCCAGGGCTGGCACTTCGCCAAGCCGCTGAACGCGAGGATGGCCACCGAGTGGTTGGCTGGGCAGCACGGCGCTAACTCGGCTTCCGTTCCTGGTCACGATCAGGCGGCTGGCGAGCAGGCTGACCTCGACGGGCAACGGGAGCCCGCCGAGCCTGCCGGTCAGCGGTTCCGCGCACCCGGCCAGCTGACCGGGGAGTCGCGCGGCGCGTCGGTGGCCGGCAGCTTAATGGGTTCGGCCGGGCTGCCGGGCGGCCTCTAGGATGAGCGGGTGTCTATTACCCGCGATGAGGTAGGCCACCTCGCCATGCTGTCCCGGCTGGCCCTGACCGACGAAGAGCTTGACCGCTTCGCCGGCCAGCTCGATGTCATCATCGGCGCCGTCGCCAGGGTGCAGGAAGTCGCGGCCGCCGGGATTCCGCCCATGACGCATGCTGCCGACCTGTCGAACGTGTTCCGCGAGGACGTCGTGACGCCCTGCCTGAGTGCTGATGTCGTGCTCTCCCAGGCGCCCGCTGCCGAGGACAGACGGTTCAAGGTGCCTCGCATTCTGGCGGAGGACTGATTTGTGGCCACCGATAGCGACCTGACCACGCTGACGGCTGACGAGATGGCCGCCGCCCTGGCCGGGAGCGAGGTTTCGGCCGTCGAGCTGACTAAGGCGCATCTGGCCCGGATCAACGAGACCGATGTCCAGGTCCGCGCCTTCCTGCACGTCGCGAGCGACGGCGCGCTCGCAGCCGCGCGCGCGGTCGACGAACGCCGGGCTGCGGGGGAGCCCCTCGGCCCCCTGGCCGGGGTGCCGCTTGCGCTCAAGGACGTCTTCACGACCACCGACATGCCGACCACCTGCGGATCGAAAATACTCGCCGGGTGGCAGCCTCCTTACGACGCCACCATCACGGCCAGGCTGCGGGCCGCGGGCGTCGTGATACTCGGCAAGACCAACATGGACGAGTTCGCGATGGGGTCGTCCACGGAGAACTCGGCTTTCGGGCCGTCTCGCAACCCGTGGGACCTGGCCCGCGTGCCTGGCGGGTCCTCCGGCGGCTCGGCGGCCGCGGTCGCCGCCTATCAGGCACCCCTCGGCATCGGCACGGACACGGGGGGCTCGATCCGCCAGCCCGCGGCGGTCTGCGGGCTCGTGGGCGTCAAGCCGACCTACGGCGGCTCTTCCAGGTACGGCCTGGTCGCCTTCGCTTCCTCGCTCGACACGCCGGGCCCGCTGACCAGGACCGTGCTCGACGCGGCACTGCTGCACGAGGCCATCTCCGGGCATGACCCGTGCGACTCCACCTCGCTCGACGCGCCCGTTCCGCCGGTTGTCGCCGCGGCCAAGAACGCCGACGTGGCCGGGCTGCGGATCGGCGTGGTCACCGAGCTGACGGGAGAGGGATACGCCAGCGGCGTGCTGTCATGCTTCAACGAGGCCATCGAGCTGCTCGAGTCGCTCGGCGCAAAGGTCATCGAGGTGTCCTGCCCGCATTTCCGCTACGCGCTGCCCGCCTACTACCTCATCGCTCCGAGCGAGTGCTCATCGAACCTGGCCAGGTTCGACGGAATGCGGTACGGGCTGCGAGTCGGTGATGACGGCACCAGAAACGCCGACGAGGTGATGAGCCTGACCAGGGCCGCGGGATTCGGCGCCGAAGTCAAGCGCCGCATCATGCTCGGCACCTACGCACTGTCAAGCGGCTACTACGACGCCTACTACGGAAAGGCGCAGCAGGTCAGGACGCTGATCACGCGGGACTTCAGCGCGGCGTTCGAGCAGGCCGACGTCCTGGTCTCGCCGACCACGCCCACGACGGCGTTCCCGATCGGCGAGCGGGTCGACGATCCGATGGCGATGTACCTGGCCGACCTGGCCACCATACCGGGCAACCTGGCCGGCAATGCCGCGATGTCGGTGCCGTGCGGCCTGGCACCGGAGGACGGGCTGCCCGTGGGCCTGCAGATCATGGCGCCGGTCCTTGCCGACGACCGGCTGTACCGGGTAGGCGCCGCAGTTGAGGGCGCGCTCGATCAGCGGCGCGGGCACCGGCTGCTCACGCAGGCGCGCGGAATCGAGCGCGCCCCCGGCCCGATCGGGGAGGCCGGGCGATGACGCGGACGACTGCGATGACAGCAGAGCTAGTGCCGTTCGACGAGGCGGTCACCAGGTACGACCCCGTGATCGGGCTCGAGACCCATGTCGAGCTCGCCACGGCGTCGAAGATGTTCTGCGGCTGCCCGACCGTTTTCGGCGCCGAACCGAACTCGCAGACCTGCCCGGTCTGCCTGGGCCTGCCTGGCTCGCTGCCCGTGATCAACAAGGCGGCGATCGAATACACCATCAGGATCGGCCTGGCACTGAACTGCTCGATCGCCACCTGGTGCCGGTTCGCCAGGAAGAACTACTTCTACCCGGACATGCCGAAGAACTTCCAGATCTCGCAGTACGACGAGCCATTGTGCACGGACGGCTGGCTCGACGTCGAGGTCGCCGGCCAGAGCGTGCGGGTCGGCATCGAGCGCGTCCACCTGGAGGAGGACACCGGCAAGTCGCAGCACATGGGCTTGACCGGCCGGATCCACGGGGCCGACTACTCACTCGTCGACTACAACCGGGCCGGGATACCGCTGGTCGAAGTCGTGACTAAGCCGGTTCCGGGGACCGGGAAGCTGGCCCCGGCCGTCGCGCGGGCGTACGTGACCGAAGTGCGCGACCTGATGCGCGCGCTCGGCGTGTCCGATGTGCGGATGGAGCAGGGCTCGCTGCGCATCGACGTCAACACCTCGCTCGCGCCGGCCGGATCCGCGGAGTGGGGCACGCGGACCGAGACCAAGAACGTCAACTCGCTGCGTTCGGTCGAGCGCGCCGTCCGGTTCGAGATCGAGCGGCAGGCTGGCATTCTCGATGCGGGCGGCCGGGTCGTGCAGGAGACCAGGCACTTCCACGAGGAGACCGGGACCACGACGCCCGGCCGAAGCAAGGAAGAGGCCCAGGACTACCGGTACTTCCCCGAGCCCGACCTGGTCCCCGTCGCGCCGCCGCGCGAGTGGGTCGACGAGATCGGGTCAGCGCTGCCCGAGTTGCCGGCCAGCCGCCGGGCCAGGCTCCAGGCCGAGCTCGGGCTGGCCGACCCTGACATGGCGGCGTTGCGCAACGCGGGGGCGCTTGACCTCGTCGCCGAGACCGTGGCGGCAGGCGCATCAGCCGAGCAGGCGCGCAACTGGTGGCTGGGCGAGCTATCCAGGCGCGCGAACGAGGCCGGGATCGAGCTCAGCGCGCTCCTGGTCAGCCCCGCGCAGGTGGCCAGGATCATCGCCATGGTCGAGTCGGGCAAGCTGAACAACAAGCTGGCCAGGCAGGTGCTCGATGGGGTGCTGGCCGGTGAGGGATCGCCTGACCAGGTCACCTCGGCCCGCAGGCTTGCGGTGGTGACGGACGCCAGCGTTCTTACCGCCGCGGTGGACGATGCCATCGCGGCTAATCCGGAGGTCGCCGCCAAGGTCCGTGCCGGCAAGGTCGCCGCGGCCGGTGCGCTGCTCGGTGCCGTGATGAAGGCAACCGGCGGCCAGGCCGACGCGGCGAGCGTGCTCCAGCTGATCTTGCAGCGGCTCGGCCAGGGCTGATCCCGGCCGCTGCCGGCAACAGGCATTTTCATCGTTTACACAATCGCCGGCGGTTACTGAGCGCCTCCTCAGCACTTTGTCGTCGGTCGTACGTCTTTCCTCAATCGAAGCGTGACCTGAGGCACGTAGAGTCAGGCTCAGTCGGTCGCCGCGCACAACGTCTTCGCAGGCCGCAGTGCCGCTTTCTGCGCAGGGGTGCCGCTCGGGGCGGGTCGGCACGGATGTCGCCGGAACGATCGGCGGGGCCCCAACGGCGGGGCCTCAAGTCAGTACACCAAACGCGGTCGCCGGCCGCGCGTCGTCCGGCGCTGCCTTCGGGGTCCCTTCGGGCCTCGAGTAGGGACGAGCAACAGGTCATGGCACGATCAGGAGCAAGTGGGGGTTGGTGGTGACTCAGGCCATGATGGCGTGGTCAGCCGCCTGGGCGCTGATCGCAGCCCTGGCTAGTGCCCGGCTTCTTCGCGTGCCGGGTCACCCCGAGCGGTCCGTTAAGAATGGATATCGGTGGTTCGCCGTGGCCGCGATCTGCCTCGCCGCTGGCGCCACCGTTCAGCAGGCCTTCGGCGGACTGGTGGGGGGAGCATCCCCGCTGCGCCTGGCCGACCTGATTAGCCTGGCCGCCGTGCCCGCGCTCGTGATCGGCCTGGCCACGCTGACTTCGAAGTTCGCGGCGGGCGAGCCCGGGGGCCACGGCGCCCGCGGTCACGGCCCTCGAGGTGCCTCGACGTCGAGGGGGATGGCCGTCGACAGCTGCGTTCTCGTGGGCGCCCTCTTCGTGGTGCTTCTCGTGACGCTCTTCGGCCGGGACTACGCGGGCGGGGACATCGGGCGGGCCGCATTCGCGCTCGCGCTCATCCGTCCGCTCGCTGACCTGATCGCGCTCGGCCTCGTGCTGCAGTTCTTCGTGCGGAACTCGCGGCTGACGGTGGTGCCCGTGCTGGCGCTCGTCGCCGTCACCGTCGCCGACTCGCTGGCGGTCGCCGACCGGACCGCGGGCCGCGTCCCCGGCCTGGGACCCCAGCTAGCGGTCGCCGCGGCGATCGCGTTGCTCGCGCTCACGCCGATCAGCATGCCCGCCCTCGAGGCCAGGGCCGGAACACCGGTTACCTGGTTCGTCCGATCCGGCCCCGGGGGCTCCGGAGGCGCCGGCGGCTCCGGAGGCAGGTCCTGGTCCAGCCCGGCCACGGTCGCCGCGCTGGCCGCCACCGCTGCTGCCGCCATCGTGGTGACCGGGTTCGCCATCGGCGGCGGCTCGCTACTGGCGGCGCCGCTCGCGCTTGCCGGGTCGGTCGTCGTCGTGCTCCTGGTAGCGCGGCTGGCGGGCCTGGCCAGACAAGCTTCCGCAGTGGCTGACGCGGCGCAGGAGTCAGACTGGATGTTCCGCGCCCTGGCGGGCACGACGAGCGACGCGGTGCTGATCTGCGATGTGGCCGGCACGATCATGTATGCGAGCCGGGCCGTCGCGGAGTTCGGTTACGGTCCCGACGATCTGATCGGAATGCGCCTCGCCGATGTCGTCCACCCTGAGGACCGGCCGGCCGGGATCAGGGCCGCGATCGCCGTGCTGCCGGACACGGCCGGGACGGCGACCTTTGCCGGGCGGGTGCGGGGAGCCGACGGCTCCTGGCGGCATGTTGAGTCCACGCTGTCGCGTTACGGCGCGGCCGGCGAGCCGGCCAGGCTGCTCATCACATCACGGGACGTGAGCGACCAGGTCGCGCTGCGTCGTCAGCTGACCCAGCTGACGTTCCACGACGGACTTACCGGCCTGCCGAACCGTGCCTATGTCGAGGAGCGGGTGAAGGACCTGACCAGAGGACCTGACCCGGAACCTGACGGGCTCGATCGCTCCGCAGACGGTGACAGGCGCGAGTCGGCCGGGCCGATCCTGGTCGGCGCCATCCTGGTTGACTTCGACGGCTATGCGGCCGTCAACGAGATCGCCGGGCATGCTGGCGGCGATCTCGTACTGGCGCAGGCCGGCCGGAGGATCCGGGCGGCCGTTCCGCCAACCGCCACGGTAGCCCGCTGGGGCGGCGATGAGTTCGCTGTCCTGCTCGGTTCGGACACCACCGAGCAGGAGGTCATCGAGCTGGCCGAGCGCCTCGCCGGCGTGGTCGCCGCTGAGCCGTTCACCGTCGCGGCCAAACAGATCGCGCTCACGGCCAGTGTCGGCGCAGCCTTGAGCACCGCCGACCGGGCCGGCGAGGTTCTCGGCAACGCGGGAACCGCCCTGGCGGAGGCTCAGGAAGCGGGGATCGGCCGGGTCGAGATCTTCGCGCCTGACATGCACGCAGCGGCCGAGCGCCGGATCGAGCTCGCCGCCGACCTGAGTCTGGCGATCGCCGAGCGCCGGCTGGAGATCGAGTACGTGCCCGTCATCGACCTCGGCAACGCCCAGATCCGCAGCGTCACGGCGGCTGCGCGCTGGACTCGCGACGGCGAGGTGGTCCCGGCCGCTGAGTTCCTCGCCGTGGCCGAGGAGTCCGGGCTGATCGTCCCGCTAGGAGCATGGATGCTGCGGCGGGCCTGCCGCCAGGTGGCTGCCTGGCGCGCCGCTGGCATCGTGATCGGGCTTTCGGTGACCTGCACGGCGAGGCAGGCCAGCGGGCCGGGTTTCGTCGGCAGCGTGCTCACCGCGCTCGAGGAAGCCGAGCTGCCGCCCGAAGTGCTGACGCTGGAAGTCAGCGAGCGAATGCTGACCGAGAGCTCGCCGCCGGTCGCCGCCGACCTGGCGGGACTGCGCGGGAAGGGAATCAGGCTCGCTCTTGCCGCCTTCGGCACCGGCCTGATGTCGCTGGCCAGCCTGCGTCGGTCGGCTGTCGACGTGATCAGGATCGACCCGTCCTGCATCGCGGGCCTGGACAGCGACCCGACCCTTGAGGTGCTGACGAAGACGATCATCCAGCTCGGTCATGACCTGGGCGTCGAGGTGATAGCCGAGGGGATCGAGCGGCCGGAGCAGCGCTGGCGGCTTGAGTCCATGGGTTGCCTTCTCGGGCAGGGACCTGGCGTGGCCGCGCCGATAGCGGAGACAGAGCTTCCGTCTGAGCCCTCCGGGCAGGCCGAGGACGCGCCGTGCACGGCGGCGAGCTGACCGGGTCAGGTGAACGTTGAGGATCCGCTAAGATCCCGCGCATGCGGCGAAGCACTCGAATTGCGGTCATCGGCGGCGATGGAATCGGCCCTGAGGTGATCGCCGAAGCCGTCAAGGTGCTCAGGGCTGCAGCTGCCGATAACGTGATCGAGACCACGAGCTACGACCTCGGCGCGCAGCAATACCTCCGCACCGGCGAAACCCTGCCGGCCTCGGTCCTGGCCGAGATCGCCGCGCACGACGCGATCCTGCTCGGCGCGGTCGGCGACCCCAGCGTTCCCAGCGGCATCCTGGAGCGCGGCCTCATCCTGCGGCTGCGCTTCGAGTTCGACCAGTACGTCAACTTGCGGCCGGTCAGGCTCTTCCCCGGAGTCGACTCGCCACTCGCGGCCACCACGGCAGCACCCATCGACGTCCTGGTCGTCAGGGAGGGCACGGAGGGCGCATACATCGAGGCGGGCGGGATCCTGCGCAAGGGCACCCCGGCCGAGATCGCCATGCAGGAGAGCATCAACACGGCCTTCGGCGTTGGCCGCGTCACCAGGCACGCCTTCGGCTGCGCCGCCTCCAGGCCGCGCCGCAAGCTGACCCTGGTGCACAAGACGAACATCCTTGCCCACGCCGGTGACCTGTGGCGGCGGACCTTCGACGCCACTGCCGCCGACTTCCCCGGCGTGACAGCCGACTACTGCCATGTCGACGCGGCGCTCATGTACCTGGTCACCCAGCCCGACCTATTCGACGTGATCGTCACGGACAACCTGTTCGGCGACGTGCTCACCGCCCTTGGCGCGGCGATCGCGGGCGGCATTGGCCTGGCAGCCAGCGCAAGCGTCAACCCGGATCGAACCGCACCGAGTACCTTTGAGCCTGTGCACGGTAGCGCGCCAGATATCGCGGGAAAGCAGATGGCCGATCCGACAGCAGCGATCTTGTCCGCGGCCATGCTGTGCGACCATCTCGGCATGACCTCCGAGGCCTCAAGGATCGAGCAGGCGGTGGCCGACGATCTGCTTGAGCGCCAGGGCGAATGGGCTGCCCGCAGCACCGCAGAGGTCGGCGACGACATAGCAGAGCGAGTATCCGGCTAGACGCCGCCATCGGGAGGCCGGTCGGCGACGTCGAGCGACTGGCCTCGCCGGTGCCTGCCTGCCGGCTGGCCTGTCGCACGGGTAGGTGGTCAAGATGGTTAGATGCGGGCCGTCGGCAGGGACGGAGACCGCGTCGGGCCGGGCCACGGCGCCCAGGCCGTGCGAGGGAGGATCTGCGATGAGTGCCAGCCCGATACCGACGATCAATTTTGACCTGCAGACATCCGATCAGCGCGTGCCCGCCGAGGTCCGGGCGCGGTTGCTCGAGTCGCCCGGCTTCGGTCAGGTGTTTACCGACCACATGATCTCGCTCCGCTATTCGGCCGACCGGGGCTGGCACGACGGCAAGCTTGAGCCGTACGGCCCGCTCGTTCTCGATCCGGCGACGGCCGTCCTGCATTACAGCCAGGAGATCTTCGAGGGGCTGAAAGCCTACCGGCAGGATGGCGGGCCGATCGTGGCCTTCCGCCCGCATGCCAATGCCGCGCGCTTCCGGCGCTCGGCGGCCAGGATGGCGATGCCCGAGCTGCCTGATGACGCCTTCGTGCAAGCGATCGAGCTGCTGGTCTCCCATGACAGGGACTGGGTCCCGGCCAACCCGGACCACAGCCTGTACCTGCGGCCCTTCACGATCGCGACGACGGTGGCACTCGGCGTGGGCCGTCCGGCAAGCTCGTATCTGTTCCTGGTGATCGCATCGCCGTCGGGGAGCGTGTTCGCCGGCGGCGGGTTGCGCGCGGTCTCGGTGTGGCTGGCTGAGGGCTACACGCGGGCTGCGCGGGGCGGCACCGGCGAGGCGAAGACGGGCGGTAACTACGCCGCGTCCTTCCTCGGTCAGCAGCAGGCCGTGGACAACGGCTGTGACCAGGTCGTCTGGCTCGACGCCGTGGAGCATCGCTGGGTCGAGGAGATGGGCGGGATGAACCTGTTCTTCGTCTACGGCTCGGGGCACGACGCGCGGATCATGACCCCGCCGCTGACCGGTTCGCTGCTGCCCGGCATTACCAGGGATTCCCTGCTGACGCTGGCCCCCGACCTCGGGATACCGGCCAGCGAGGGGGCGATCTCGGTCGAGCAATGGCGGTCAGGCTGCGAGTCCGGCGAGATCACCGAGGTGTTCGCGTGCGGTACCGCGGCCGTGATCACGCCCGTCGCCGAGGTGAAGGGCGCGACGGGCAGCTGGACGATCGGCGACGGTCAGCCTGGCCCGGTGGCGATGCGGCTGCGCGAGCAGCTCCTCGGCATCCAGTTCGGCCGGCTGCCCGACCCGTACGGCTGGGTGCACAAGATCGCCTAGGGAGACGACGCCATCATTGACGAGCCCGTTCTCGGAGCGGTCAGATCGCCCGGCCGGGCAGGTGAGGTTCGTCATATAACCGGCACGCTGCGGCGCGCGCGCCTGGCCGTGCTCGCGTTCTTCGCCCTGCTCGGCATCACCAACGGCGACTGGCTGGCGCGGATCCCTGCGCTGGCGCACGGCCTGCACCTGACCGACGGCATGCTGGGGCTCGTGCTGCTCGCTGGGCCGGCCGGCTCGTTCGCCGTCGCGCCGGTCGCCGGGGCACTCGTCGACCGGATCGGCAGCCGGATCCCCACGATTGTGGGCGGATCCGCGGTCGCGCTGCTGCCGATCTCGTTCGGGCTGGCGCCAGGCCGGGTCGTGCTCATGGCCGCGATGTTCGCATTCGGGGTCGCCGCCGGCATGCTCGACGTATCCATGAACGCCCAGGCGGTTCAGCTGCAGCAGGCGGTCGGCCGCCAGCTCATGACCTCGTTTCACGCCTGCTACAGCTTCGGAACCCTCGCCGGAGGCCTGGTCGGCGGCGCGTTCGCGTGGCGCAACGTCGGGACCGCCGCGGACTTCGCCGCCGTCGCGATCCCTATGGCCGTGCTGGCGGCGCTGTCGGGCCGGTTCCTGCTCTCGAGGGGCGCTCCGGCATCCTCCCGGCCGGACCGCTCCGCGAAGGCCGCCCCTGCGAGCGCCAGCGGCCGCCGTGGCCGCCACGGCCCCCGGGTTTCTCCCCTGATCGTGCTCAGCCTGCTGGCACTCTGCTCGCTGCTCGCCGAGGGCGCGGCGGACGGCTGGAGCGCCGTCTACCTGCGCGACAACCTCGGCACGTCGGCTGGGTTCGCCGCGATGGGCTACGTCGCCTTCGCGCTCACCATGGCCATTGGCAGGCTGGCCGGCGACCGGCTGGCCGAACGGTTCGGCCCGGTCGCGCTGCTGCGGGGCGGCGGCGTGCTCGCGGCAGCTGGCATTGTCATGGTGGTGCTGACAGCGGCGCCGGCCGCCGCGCTGGTCGGATTCGCCGTCTACGGAGCCGGCCTGTCCTGCACGTTCCCGCAGATGCTCGCGCTGGCCGGGGTCGTCAGGCCGGACCGGCCAGGCAGGGCCATCAGCAGGGTTGCCGGGACCGGTTATGCGGGAATGCTCACCGGACCCGTGCTGATTGGGGGTCTCGCCAGCCTGGCCGGCCTGACCGCCGCCCTGGGACTGCCCGCCCTGCTGGCGCTCGGCATCGCCGCCGGCGCAGGCTACGGGGTCCCGCGGGTTCCGCGTGAACGCCGAAACGCGCAGGTGACGCCATCTGCGGGTCGCTAGGGTTGGGTGGATGGACGACAAGGAGATAATCGGACGCGTCGATGAGCTCATCAAGACCGAGCGCGATCTGCGGGGAAAGCTTGCCGCTGGCCAGCTGACGGCCGAGGAAGAGCACGCGGCCCTGAGGTCGGTCGAGGAGGCTCTCGATCAGTGCTGGGATCTGCTGCGGCAGCGGCGGGCACGGCGTGAGTTCGGCGAGGATGTCAGCGAGGCTGCTCCGCGTCCCGCGGAGGAGGTCGAGGGCTACCTGCAGTAGCCTCCGCACGATCGCTGGGCGGCCCGGTCGCTACGATTTGGCCATGCGGATCGCCAGGTTCTCGCATAACGGTGAGGTCAGCTACGGGCTCGTGCTGGGACCCGAACGGCCCGCGGGTGAGGCTGGCGGAGCGGCGGACGACACGGGCATGGCGACCGGCACCGGGTCTGCCAACGGCTCGGCTGCCAACGGCTCAGATAGGGCAGATCAGCTCATGGTGGCCCAGCTCGCCGGGCATCCGTTCGGCGGGCGAGCAGAAGACATCAAGCTGACGGGCATCCGCTTCCCGCTGGCCAGTGTCCGCCTGCTGGCGCCGATCCTGCCGAGCAAGGTGATCGGCATCGGCAGGAACTACGCCGACCATGCGCGGGAAATGGGCACGGAGCCGCCGGAAGAGCCGGTCATCTTCCTCAAGCCATCGACAGCGGTCTCGGGCCCCGGTGATCCCATCGTGCGGCCGGCCGACATCAGCGAGCGGGTCGACTACGAGGGCGAGCTCGCCGTGGTGATCGGCCGCCTATGCCGGCAGGTTCCGGCCGAGCGCGTCCCGGAGGTGATCTTCGGCTATACGTGCGCCAACGACGTCACCGCGCGCGACCTGCAGGCCAAAGACGGCCAGTGGACCAGGGCCAAGGGCTTCGACACGTTCTGCCCCCTCGGGCCGTGGATGGAGACCGACGTCGACCCCGCCGACCTGGAGCTGTCGACCAGCCTCAACGGCGAGATCAAGCAGCACTCCCGGACGTCGCTGATCATCCACGGCGTGCCCGCGCTCGTCATGGCTGTCAGCCAGGTGATGACGCTTCTCCCTGGTGATGTGCTGCTGACCGGAACCCCGGCCGGGGTTGGGCCCATGGGCAAGGGAGATCAGGTCTCCGTCACCATCGAGGGGATCGGCACGCTCAGCAACCTGGTGACCGACCGCGACTAGCCGCAGCGCACGGCCGCAAGGAGGTCATCAAGGTCGCAGCGCGCGGGTTGGAGCTACCCGGGCGGTTCGGCTACACTTCACTGGCGACCGGGTCCGGGTGGGCTCGTTCCCATGGGGTATGGGGTAATTGGCAGCCCGACGGGTTCTGGCCCCGTTAGTCTAGGTTCGAGTCCTGGTACCCCAGCGACGTGCGCCCGAGGCGGGTATCCGGCATGGTGACCGCACCCGGACGCGCGTTAACCAGCAAAGGATGTACCTGGCCCCGTCGTCTAGTGGCCCAGGACGCCGCCCTCTCAAGGCGGTAGCGCCGGTTCAAATCCGGTCGGGGCTACAGAGGTAGCAGCAGGTCAGGGGCTTGGTCGCCGGAAGGTCGATCGAGTCCTTGATCATTTGTAGGGCAGAATGTGGGCGGAATCGGCCATCACGAGGCGCCGCTGGCCATCACGGATCGGGCGTCCTAGGCATTCAAGCCCGGGAAGGACGTAGCCAGTTTGAACTCCGGTGCCGCCCCTCCGCTGGGGTTGGCCAAGCGGCCGCACCCAGCAGGGGCTTTTGGCTAGCTGACCTAGACCGGCGGTTCCAGTGGACCATCCCCAATCTCGGCGCGCGCGGCGGGCGGGATCTCTCCGCCGAGGCCTATGACGTCGAGGACGATGCCCTGCAGGCCTTGGTCGCGGATCTCAGCGGTGAGCTTTTCGAGCCTCTTCCATCGCTGCATACTGGTCCGCTGGTCCTGATCGAGCTCGGCGATCAGCCGGTCGATCGCTTGCTCCATCGTCTTGTACCGTGCCTCGAACCCGCCGGTGGCGAAGTAGTCGTACACCTTCTCGGCTATTCCGGCTCGCGCGGCGTTGGCGGGCACATAGCGGTGGACTGCGATGATGGCTTGCCGCAGACCAGCGGCCAGGTGCCAGGCATGCTCGTAGTCGCATGCCCAGACGGTGCCAAACCAGGCCGGCCAGTACGCCTACTACGGCTTGCCCATTGTTGGCTCGGCCGACCCGCGCACGGAGTCACCCCGCTGACCTATGGTGACGGCCTCCGCGGGCGGCTTCTTGCCGCGCTGGGGCCAGGCCGCGTCGACGCATTCATTGACCTGTTCGGGCCGCAGTACCTCGACATCGCCGTCGACTTCGGTGCGCCGCCGGACCGGATCGAGACGACCGTGTCGATCCGGTCCGGATCGAGACGACCGTGTCGATCGACCGGGCGACGGAACTCGGCGCGAAGACTGAGGACAGCGTGAACGCCTCAACGCCCGAGATCCTCGCCGAGCTTGCTGACCTAGTCGCTACGGGCGCGGTCGAGGTGCCGATCGCCGCGACCTACCCGCTGGACCGCATTACCGACGCCTTCGCCCAGCTCGAACAGCGGCAGACCCGGGGCAAGATCGTGCTCATTCCCTGACCGGCGGGTCAGTGCAGGACCTGCATAGCCAAAGGCACTAGGGGCTCTGGACTCTAACCGGTCGATTGGACACGCAACTTCGCGGCGCCGAGTGAGTCGCCCAGGGTCCAGAGCGCGGCGCCGAGCAGCACGAGGTCCTTGAGCAGGAACTGGCCAGGCAGCACCGATAGCACCGGGAATCCG
>WNFI01388012.1_pt1 | contig 14192 bp, 10 predicted proteins | sample 5400471 | NCBI WGS metagenome assembly WNFI01 (sample SAMN13153348, study PRJNA577476) | soil metagenome | isolation source: 100 cm saprolite on Douglas fir-dominated hillslope | place: USA:California | collected 2013-09-17 | reverse complement strand
TTGAAGCGGGCCGCCACCTTCGCGTTCTTGCCGACGAAGGGCACGGCGTACCAGAGGATCACCTTCACGCCCAGGGCGTGGCAGCCGTCGACGAACCCCTTCATGTCGGGGATGCGCTCGGGCTCCCAATCACCGGTGAACGCGTACCCGCGGCCGGTGTCGAGGGTCTGCCAGCCGTCGTCGACGATGATGGAGTCGAAGCCCATCTTCTTGGCGATGGCCACTTCCTTGAGGAGCACGGCCGCGTCGACGCTCTGGTGGTAGTTGTACCAGGTCGAGTAGACGGGCAGACGAGCGGGCTCCGGCACGGCCGCGGGCGCATACCCGGGCTGCGCGGCCCACCAGTCCGAGACGCCGCGCAGCGCCGTCCAGTAAGGGACCCGTCGGCGGTCCAGGCGCAGCTCGGCGCTCCAGGTGGCGACGCTCGGGTGCGGCTCGCTGAAGAAGGTCACTTCGTTGTAGATGCGGCCGTCCTCCTCGCGAATCCCGGAGCCGACGAGGACGGTGTCGAGGGCGTCGGAAACGGCGAAGGTCAGCACGTTGTGGTCGTCGCTGCCGTACAGGCAGCTCACCGGCGCTTCGCGGGCGAACATCGAAGCTTGCAGGCGCGTGCCGGCCCAATCCGGACGCAGCGTCTTGTTCAGATGGCGGCCGGTCGCCCACTGGCCGGCGATGTCCTGGGACGGCAGCGACCACTTGAGCGTGAATCGCGGCGGCGGCGCGGCCGCATGGGCCGTCAGCTTCAGCGCGACCACGTCGAGTCCCTCTTCGAGCGTCCGGACGTCGAACCCGAGCGCGAAGCCCTTCAGGTCGCCCACCACCGAGATGTCGAAGCCGCCCGCCCGGTGCACGGTCGTCGGCTCCTGGGCGACGAGGGGAATGGACGAGACGAGGAGGATTCCGGCGACGGTGAAAGCGCTGCCAAAGGCTCTGGACATGGTCCTCCAGTATATTGACATTTCAGTTTGCAAGCGCTTACCATCCCCCATCCGGCGGAGGTCCAGATGAGGCAAGAGCGCGCGAGAACGTGGACGGCTCTGGTGTCGGGCGTGGGGCTGGTGGTGGGGCTGGCGCTGGCCGTGCCCGTAGCGGCCCAGACCATTCGGGGGACGATCACGGGCACCGTCACCGATTCGACGGGCGCGGCCGTGCCCGGAGTCACGGTCACGGTGACCCACACCGCGACCGGCATCGGTAGCTCCGCGGTCAGCGGCGGCGACGGCTTCTACACCATTCCCCTGCTCTCGCCGGGGACGTATCAGGCGACCGTCGAACAGTCGGGATTCAAGAAGTACCTGCGCAACGGGATCGCCGTCCAGATCGCGCAGACCACTCGCCTCGACATCCCGCTCCAGGTCGGCAACATGGCCGAAGCGGTCGAGGTGGTGGCGGAGGTGCCGCTGGTGCGCAGCACGACCGCGGAGCTGGGCCAGGTCATCGAGATGAAGCAGATCCAGGCCCTGCCCCTCAACGGCCGCTTCTTCCAGCACCTCATCACCATGACCCCGGGCGCGATGCCCGTCTACAGCCGCGGCGACTCCGCGGAGAACGCTTCCGCGGGCGGGGCCCGCATCGCGACCGCGCACACCGTGAACGGGATGCCGTGGTCGGGCAACAACTACCTCCTCGACGGCGTCGTCAACAACGAGATGCAGAACGCCTACATCAACATCACGCCGCCCCTGGAGGCGATCCAGGAGTTCAAGGTCCAGACGAGCAACCCCACCGCGGAGTTCGGGGTGTTCGGAGGGGCCGCCGTCAACCTCACGATCCGCTCCGGCACCAACGAGTTCCACGGCAGCGTCTTCAACTACCTCCGCGACGATGCCATCAACTCGAAGAACTACTTCGCGGCGGTCAAGGCCCCCTACAACTCGAACCAGTTCGGAGGCACCTTCGGCGGGCCCATCATCAAGAACAAGGCCTTCTTCTTCGGCGACTACCAGGGACTGCGGCTCGACCAGGGACGCACGGTGATCCTCACCGTGCCCACCGCCCTCATGCGGCAGGGCATCTTCACCGAGGTCAGCAACGTCATCTACGACCCGCTGAGCGGCCAGCCCTTCCCGGGCAACGTCATCCCCAGCAACCGCATCAACCCCATCAGCCGGGTCATCGCCAACGAGGTCTATCCGCTGCCCAACCAGCCGGGCCTCGCCAACAACTACATCGAGAACAACGTGGTCAAGCAGACCCTGAACGCCGGGGATGCGAAGGTGGACTATCGGATCAACGATCGCGCGTCGATCTTCGCGCGGTTCTCGATGGCGAAGCGGCACTACGACGAGCCGGCGCCGGGCAACATCTTCATGGGGGCGAACAACGCGGACAACACGAACCACAACGCCGTCCTCGGCTACACGCAGACGCTGGGGTCGAGCAGGTTCTTCGAGTTCCGCGCCGGCTACAACCGGTACTGGACGCACCAGTACGCGGAGGACTTCGGGCTCAACAAGAACAACGACCTCGGGATCCCCAACGGCAACATCGCCGGCCATCCCGAGACCACGGGCATCGCCAGCTTCCGGCCCGCGGGCTTCTCCAGCACCGGCTCCAGCGGCACCACCAACGCCATCCGCGTGGGGACGACGTACAACCTGACCGGAAACCTCTCCTGGATCCGCAGCAACCACAACTTCAAGGTCGGGGCGGACGCGCGCATCGTCAGCGGCGCCGTCTCCAACCCCCAGACGCAGCCCCAGGGCCGCTTCACCTTCGACGGCAACTACACGAGCCGCGCCGGGGCCGCGGGCACCGGTTATTCGTTCGCCACCATGATGCTCGGCTTCCCGAACCTCGTGCAGCGCGACATCGTGGACACCTGGCCGCTGATCCGCCGCAACTTCGTCGGCGTCTTCGCCCAGGACGACTTCCGGGTCAACCGGAAGCTGTCGCTCCAGATCGGCCTGCGCTGGGACCTCATGACCCCGCCCGTCCAGGTCGACAACCGGCAGTCGAACTTCTCGCCGACGGACGGCCTCATCCACCTGGCCTCCGCCGACAACCGCGGTCCCGACCGCAAGACACAGCACGGGTACATCGCGCCGCGCCTCGGCCTCGCCTATTCACCCGACAACGGGAAGACCGCCTTCCGCGCTGCCTTCGGCATGAGCTACTTCGCCGATAACTTCGGGGCCAGCGGCGGCACCAGCGAGCGCAACTATCCGTTCTTCCTCCAGGTCGACGTCCCGACCCCGACGACGTTCACCCCGTTCCGCAGCGTCAGCGACGGGTTCCCGACCGTGAACTCGGTGCCCCTGGCGCCGACCCTGGCCCCGCCCGCCGGGTTCGCCGTGTTCTACATCCCGAACGACTTCCATGAGGACACGACCAAGATGTGGAACGTCGGGCTGCAACGCGAGCTGGGTTGGAATACCGTCCTCGACGTCAGCTACGTGGGCACGCGGGGCACGCACATCTTCCGCAGCTTCAACGTGAACGTGCCCATGCCCGGTCCGGGCAACGTCAACCAGCGGCGGCCCTACTTCGCGATCGCCCCCGGCATCACCACCATCAACCAGCGCGATGGCGCCGGCTCGACCTGGTACGACGCGCTGCAGGTGAAGCTCGACAAGCGCTTCGCCCACGGCCTGCAGGCGCTGGTGGCCTACACGTATTCGAAGACGGAGGACAACATCGCCTCCCTCGGCATCCATCCGACGCTCACCGTGCGCCAGCGGGCGCCCGGCGCCAGTGGCAGCAAGGTCCTCGACATCCCCCAGATCTTCACGGGCAGCCTCACCTACGAGCTGCCGTTCGCCCAGAGCGCGTCCGGCCTGGCCAAGACGCTCGGCGCGGGCTGGGCCCTCAGCGCAGTTCCAGTTCGGGAACTACAAGTACAGCAACGCCCGCGGTCCGACGGTCTTCAACACCGACATGTCGCTCTCGAAGCGGACGGCCATCGGCAAGGCCTCGCTCGAGGTGCGGCTAGACGTCTTCAACGTCTTCAACCGCGCGCACTTCGCCAATCCGGGGGCGGCCGGCCTGGGCACGGCCAACACGGGGGTGACTTTCGGCACCACCGCGTTCGGCAGCATCAGCGCCGTGCGCCTGCCCCCGCGGGAAGCCCAGTTCGGGGTCAGGTTCCTGTTCTAGACGCCCGTATCGCCAAACAGACGGGCGGTCGGCTCGGACGGACCGGAGACGGAGAAGGAGACGGGAATGGCCGATCCCGTCTCCGTCTCCCTCTCCGGATGATCCCGGCCGCTCCCCGTCCGTTTAGCGATCCGTGTCTCGCGCGAAGTCGATGTAGCCCCGCCGGGGATCGGTGGCGAGCAGGACCACGCGCACCGGCTCCCCGACCTGCAGTCCGCCTCCGCCGCGCACGATGCGCCCCTCCGCCTCCGGCTCCTCGATGCGCACGTAGGTGGCGCGGGGGGAGGAGCCGGTGACCACGCCCGCGAAGCTCTCGCCCACGCGCCCGCGGAGCCGCCAGGCCGCGGCCTTCTTGCGGGCCGTCCGCTCGGACTTGCGCGACCCCACGCCCGGGCCGTACTCGAAATCGATGAAGCCGTGGACGGGATCGACGGCGACGAGCGTGACGCGGACGGTCTGCCCCACCTGGAGGGCGTGGTGGCCGCGCACGACACGGCCCTCCGCCATCTCCGTCAGCAGCCGCACCCACGTCCCCTTGGGGGCCGCCGCCGTGACCACCGCCGCGAACTGACGGCCGATGCGGCGGGACAGGTGCGCCGCCGCCGCCTTCTTCTGGCGCGAGCGGGCGATCTTGCGGCCGATGTCGCTGGCCGGGCCCTCGAAGTCGATGAAGCCCTTCTCCGGATCGGCTCCGATCAGCTTGACCCGCACGGTGTCGCCGACGTCGAGGCCCTGCGGGCCGCGCACGACGCGCCCCTCCAGGGGCGGCCGGAGCACGCGCACGTACGTCCCCTTCTCGGAGGCGCCGGTGACGATCGCGGTGAACCGGTCGCCGATGCGGTCCAGGCACAGGGCCGCGGCCACGCTCTTGCGCACCGTCCGCTCGACCTTGCGCGCGGCGTCCTCGCGCTCGGTGCAGCGGGCCGCGATCGCCATCAGCGCGTCTTCCGTGTACTCCGGCGTAGTCCCGTCGAGGACGCCCTTCACCAGCCGCTGCGTGACCAGGTCGGCGTAGCGTCGGTTGGGCGCGGTGGAATGCGCGTACTCGGCGACGGCGAGGCCGAAGTGCCCGTCCGATCCGCGCGAGGTCCGGCGCTCCAGCACGTACTCGCCCGGACCCAGCAGCTTGACGATGGCGAGCGACAGGTCGGGATGGTGCTCGGGATCCGCGGCCTTGCGGCGGGCGAGGAACGCGGCCAGGGCCTTCGGATCCGGCTCCGCGGGCAGGGGCTCGTCCAGCTCCGCGGCCAGGGCGACGATGCGGTCCCAGCGCCGGGGCGTCCGCACCACCCGCCGTAGCGAGGCCACGCGCCGGCTCTTCAGGAAGCGGGCCATGGACACGTTGGCCGCGATCATGAAGTTCTCGATGATGTCGCGCGCGCGGTCGTGAACGGGGACCTCGAGGTCGATCACCTTGCCGCCCGCGATCACCGGCCGCGCCTCGATCGTCTCGAGATCGAGCAAGCCGTGGCGGCGGCGGAGGGCGCGCAGCCGCTGGGCCGCTTCGTCCTGCAGACGGACCTGTTCTTCGAGGCCGGGCACCGTGGCCACTTCCGGGGGCACCGTCGTTCCGCCTTCGAGCCACGCGCCCACCGCGTCGTAGGAGAGCTTCGCGCGGCTGTGAACCAGCGCGCGATGGACATCGTGGCGGACGACCGCTCCCGCCGGGCCGATGTCCATCTCGACCACGATCGCCCCCCTGTCCTCGCCCGGGTTCAACGACGTGAGGTCGGTGGAGAGGCGCTCCGGGAGCATGGGGAAGACGAAGGGCCCGGCATAGACGGAGGTCGTGCTGTGGCCGGCATGACTGTCCGTGGCCGAGTCCTTGCCCACCATCTCGTCCACGTCCGAGATGGCGACGAGGAGCCGGATGTGATCGTAGGGCAGGCGCTCCGCCACCTCGATCTGGTCCAGGTCGCGGGACTCGCGGTTGTCGATCGAGGACCAGGGGAGGGAGCGCAGGTCGCGGACGCCGGACGGCGTCGTCTCCTCCAGCGCCTCCACTTCGCGGTGCACCTCGGGGGGGAAGTCGGGGACGAAACCGTTCTCGGCCATGGCCCTCCGGGCCGTGGCACGGAGGTCGAAGCCCATTTCAAGGATGCTCGCACGAAAGGCCGCGAAGGAGGGCGCTTCGAGTTCGCTACTCCAGCGGCACGCCCGTCTGGCGCGCGATGTCGCGCAGGTCGTCGAGGACGGCGGCGATGAGGGGGACGCCGTGCACGTCGCGCTCCTTCTGCGCCTCGCGCTCGGGATCCCCGGGCAGGAGCGGACCCGACGTGCCGGGGGCCGGGCGCGTCGCCCTCAGGGTGCGGATGAAGTCGTCGATCTGCGCCTTGAACTCCGCCGCGTCGCGGAAGGCGTCGATGCGCATGGCCCCGAAGAAGTGGCCGATCCCTTTCCCCACCTGCCGCTCCGGGCTGGGCTGGCGCAGCGCGAAGGGGGGCGCGAACGGGCCCCAGTTGGCGCCGGAGAGGACGGCGGAGAAGACGTCCACGGCCAGGGCCAGGCCATAGCCCTTGTGCCCGCCGTGCTCGCGGTCGCCGCCGAGGGACACGAGCGCGCCGCCGTCGATCATCGCCTTCGGGTCCGTGGTCGCGTACCCCTCGCGGTCGAGCGCCCAACCCAGGGGGATCGGCTTGCCCTCGCGTACGGCGATCTCGACCTTGCCAAAGGCGACGGCGGAGGTCGCCATGTCGACGATGATCGGCGGCTCCTGGCCCGCGGGAAATCCGATGGCGATCGGGTTGGTGCCCAGCATGCGCTCTCCGCCCCACAGCGGCGCGACGCCCTTGCTGCTGTTGGTCATGGACCAGCCGATCATGTCGCGCTCGACCGCCTTCACCACGTAGTAGCCGGCGATGCCGTAATGGTTGGTGTTGCAGACCGCGACCCAGCCCGTCCCCGCGCCCTCCGCCTTCGCGATCGCGATGTCGTTGGCCCACGGACCGACGACGAGCCCGAGCCCGTTGTCCCCGTCGACGGTCGCCGTGCTCGGCGTCTCGCGCACGATGCGCGGGCGCGGCCGCACGTTGATGCGGCCGGCGGAGAGGAGGTCGTAGTACGTGCGCAGCCGCGCCACGCCGTGCGAATCGATGCCGCGGCGGTCGGCGGCGGAGAGGACGTCGGCGGACAGGTGCGCCTCGTCCTCCGGCACGCCGAGGTGGCGGAAGACGCGGACGCAGAACTCGTGGAGGCGTGGCCAGGGGAACGTGCGGGTCTCGATCATGGAGCCGTCCGCGAGTCTACCTCCGACTTCCGCGCCCGCGATTGTGATACCTAGGAGTGTGTCCGAGTGTCGCTTGGGTCAAGACGAACTCGAATCTATTAGGAATGGGTCCGAGGCCCGCCGCTTGGCTGACTCGGACACATTCCTGCGGGCGGCGGCTTTGATCCTGTGCCTGGCGGCCGGTCTCGCCATCGCGGACGAGCCTCCGCTCTCGCCCGTCGCTCTCGGCCGCATCGACGCCCACGTCCATTTCTTCGCCGAAGCCAAGCCCGTCCTCGAGGTCCTCGACCGTCTGAACGTCACGGGCGTGAACATCTGCGTGGTCGACCGCTACGACCCGGGTTACGAAACGGCCCCGCCCCAGCACGAGATGGCGCGCCGCCTCGCGCGCGCGAGCGGCGGCCGCCTGCCCTGGATCGCCGCCCTGGACGACGGCACGTTCGCGAGCCCCGGCTTCGCGAGCCGGGCGATCGCGGAGCTGGATCGGGCCCTCGCCCAGGGCGCGCGCGGGGTGAAGATCTACAAGAGCATGGGCATGGAGCTCCGCCGGCCCGACGGCGCCTACGTGCTGCCGGACGATCCCGTGTTCGAGCCCATCTTCGCCGCCCTGGCCCGGCGCGGCACGACCGTCTATGCCCACCTCGCCGAGCCCATCGCGGCCTGGCAGCCGCTCGATCCGCAGAGCCCGGACTACGGCTACTACAAGAACAACCCGGCCTGGTACGTCCACGGCCGCGCCGGCGTCCCTTCCAAGGATGCGATCCTGGCCGCCCGCGACCGACTCCTGGAAAAGAATCCGCGCTTGCGCGTCATCGGCTGCCATCTCGGGAGCATGGAAGAGGACGTGGACGACATCGCGCGGCGCCTGGACCGCTATCCGAACTTCGCCGTCGATACCGCGGCGCGGGTGGTCCACCTCATGCGGCAGCCGCGCGAGAAGGTGCGCGCGTTCCTGATCCGCTATCAGGACCGCGTGCTCTACGGGACGGACATCGGGATCATTGCCGGCGAGGACGCGGCCAAGGTGGCGCGGAAGCTCGAGGAGCGTTACGCGCGGGACTGGGCCTACTTCGCGACCGCGCAAGAGGTCGAGGACGAGGGACACGCGGTCACGGGGCTCGCGCTTCCTCCGCCCGTCCTTCGGAAGCTCTTCCGTGAGAACGCCGTGCGGTGGGTGCCGGGCATCCTGACCCCGGCGGAAAAACGCATCCCTTGACGAGGGCGCGGCGGCTCGCCTCCGCGCTCGCTCGCGAGACCTCGGTCTTCCTCCTCTACGCCGCCTGGGCTGCGGTGGTTACGAGGCCGCTGGCCTTCCGGATGGCCACGCATACGCTGCCCGGGCCTGACCCCCTGTCCCACCTCTGGATGGTCAGTTGGCTCACCGGCCACGCCTTCCAGCCGGGACAGCTCTTCCAGGGCAACATCTTCTCTCCCGCCCCACACGCCGCCCTCATGACCGATCTCTCGCTGGGCACGGCCGTCCTCGTGCTTCCCTTCCGCCTCTTCACCACCGAGCCCCTCGTGCTCTTCAACCTGGCCACGCTGATCGCGCTGGCCTTCGGGGGTTGGGCCTTCCAGGCCCTGATCTACGGTCTCACCGGGCAAAGGTGGGCGGCCCTCCTCGGCGGGCTCCTCGCCGCGTTCTCTCCGGAGCAGCTCGCCCACGTGTTCCACCTGAACCTGCTCTCCACCGGATGGCTCGCCCTGTTCCTGCTCGGGCTGCATCGCATCGCGGAGCGGCCTTCGCCGGGCGCCGCCCTCCTGGCCGGAGTGGCCTTCGCGCTCAACGCCCAGTCCAGCGGGTACTACGCGGTGGCGGGCGCGGTCATCGCGATCGTCTTCGTGGCCTTTCATGCCAGGGCGCTGCTCCGCCCGCGGTCGGCGCGCGCGTTGTGTGCGGCGGCGGCGCTGGCCGCGCTCCTGACCCTTCCCTACGTTCACGAGTTCCTCGAGCTGCGCGACGAGCAGGGCGGGCTCCGGCGGCCGCTGCCGATGTCGGTCGAGATGGCGTTCCAGCCGGGACGCGACCTCCGGAGCACGGGGTATCTGTACGGCCGGATCCTCGGCGCACAGGAAGGGGTGTTCCCGGGCCTGCTCCTCGTCGTGCTCGTGCTCGTGGCGCTCCGGCGGGGCGGGCGCGCCGTGTACGCCTACGCGACGGCCGCGGCCGTGCTCGTGATCCTGTCTTTGGGACCGGAGCTGACCCTGGGCGGTCGCGTCGTTCCCCTGCCCTACCGTTTGCTCTTCGCCGTTCCTCCCTTCGACTGCATGCGGCACCCGTTCACGTTCGCCGCGGTGGCGCTGATGCTCCTGGCCGTCCTGGCGGGGATGGGCTGGTCGCGGCTGCGGCTGGCCGCGAAGCCATGGACCGGTCCGGTCGTCCTCGCCCTCGCGGTGATCGAGACACTCAGCCCGCCGCCCGATGTCGTGGCCATCCCGCCCGGCCTTCCGCCCGCCTACCAGCGTCTGGAGTCGCTGCCCCCCGGGCCCATCCTCGAGGTGCCGCTCTTCGCGCCGGAGACCGTCCTCTGGGCGGCGCGCCACGGCCGGCCCGTACTCAACGGCGCGGGGGCGTTCGCCCCGCTCCAGACGCTGACGCTCGACCGCTACATCCAGAACCATTGGATGGAGGGCGTGCCCGTGGACGCCGACACCGAGCGCCCCACGCCGTACCTCGTGGGCCGCTTCCCCGTGCGATACGTGATCCTGCCCACGGGCCGGATACGCCATCTGGAGGACGTGGCCGCGGCCTTCGAGCGCTCACGCACCTACCACCTCGTGGCGGCTCTTCCGGACGGGGACCGGATCTACGAAGTGCGGCGGGACGCGCCCCCACCCTGAGCGCGGGGGCTGCGGCCTCTCACTTCGGCGCGCGGCGCTCCGCGACGCGGGGGGGCGCCCGCCGGGCCAGGGCCGTTCCCTCGGTGGTCACGTAGTACTTGGCCAGCATGTTCGGCCGCTCCCAGGCGGGCAGCGTCGATCGGTCGCGCACGTAGCGCAGGAACCGCTGGGTCACCTGGGCGAAGTGATCCTCGTGCCCGATGCGCAGGCGATCGGGGATGGTGACTCGGAGCTCCGGGCCGAGGTCCTCCACGCCCACGCCGGGATGCGCGGTCTGCAGGGCCGCCATCTTCTTCTGTACGGCGGCGAGCAGGGCCGCCTTGTCGGCGGGGGCGTTGGGGACGACGTAGACCTCCGGCCGGTACTTCTCGGCCGTGCCCTGCCGCACCTCGACCTTCGCGCGCGTCCCGCGGTAGTACGCGAAGTGCGAGTCGCCCGCGCCCGGCGGCGCCTCCCAGTCCCAGATGACGTCGAGGGTCACGTGCGCATCGCGCGCGGTGTAGGACACGAGCGTGTTGCAGAAGTACTCGAGCGCGTCGTCCTTGACGCGCCGGGACAGGGCGGGGGGGATGTCCTGGCCGGTCACCCGCCGGAACTGATCGCGCGGGATCAAGGTGGGCCAGCGCTGCGCGCTCAGCACGCGCACGTCCTTGCGGTAATCGAGGGCCTGGTCCGGGAACAGGGTCCACTGCACGAGGTCGACCAGGTGGGTGCCGATGTCGTTGAGACCCTCTCCCTGCTCGTCGGTGTCGAAGAACCAGGTGGGACGGATGTTGGGCGCCCCCGCCACCACCTTCATCAGGTTGTGCACGCTCTCCATGTAGACGCCGGGATCGGCCTCCGTGCCGCGCACGAGGGTCCCGAAGGTGGCCGGATCGTTGACGAGCTCCCTCTGCAGCTCGCTCGTGATCTCGTGGCGCTCGGTCATGATGTCGAGCGCGACCAGCTTGCGCGCCTCCGCGGTGTCGAGCGCGCGCTCGAGCTTGGGCAGGTCGGCCGCCTCCAGGATCCAGGGCTTGTCCACCAGCGCGTTGAACCCGGCGTCCAGCGAGGACTGGACGCGGTCGATCTTGCCGCGGTTGCGCCCGGAGAGGACGACCGCATTGCCCGCGCGGTCGCGCAGCATTTGCGGCAGGAACTCGGGCGTGGCGTGGACCTGCAGCTCCCAGCTCGTCGGGTTGTCCGCGCGCTGGTTGAAGCGGGACACGCGCGCGAGATGGTCGATGAGGTCCGGACCGAGCGGCGCATAGACGTGGACCACCTTGGAGACGCCCGGATACATCTCCTTCTGCACCAGGGCGGCGTGGAAGTGGCCGGGATCGAGGGTCACGAAACGGACGTCCGCCATCGGCGGGCTCCCTTCCGCCCTCAAGCGCGGACCGGCGGCCGCGGCCGCGAGGAGTCCGGCGAGGGCGAGGCACGGCAGGGCGATCGCGCTTCGGGTCATTGGACGTGATCCTATCCGCATTTCCGGCCCCTTTGACTTCGCCGTCCGCCTTTGCCAACCTTGCCCTGGGAGCGATCCACCCAATGGCCTCCGGAGCGTCGATCAGCCTTTCCGACAAGGCTTATCACGCCGTCCGCGACGAGATCCTGCGCGGCCAGTTGCGGCCCGGGACGCCGCTGTCACGCCGGCGCCTGGCCCGGCAGCTCGGGATGAGCGTCCTCCCCGTCACGGATGCGCTGCGCCGCCTCGAGGGCGACGGCCTCGTGGAGAGCCGCGCGCGCGCGGGCACCCGCGTGCGCGTCCCCAGCGAGAAGGACGTGCGCGAGCTGTACGAGCTGCGGGAAGCGCTGGAGACGCAGTCGGCGCGGCTGTTCGCGGAGAGGGCCACTCCCGCCAATCGCCTGGAGCTGGTCCGCCTCGGCAAGCAGGTCGACGTGCTGTTCGACCGCATGGCGGAGGACGGCAGCGATCCCGCCTTCCGCTTCTCCGTGCACAGCCGGCACGTGGAGCTGCACATGCGCATTGCCGAGCACGCGGGCAGCGCGCTCCTGCAGCGCATGATCGAGCGCAACCACGTCCTCATCCTGAACTGGCTCTTCGACGTGGCCGGCCGCCGCACGCCGCTCCCGCCCGGGTTCCACAGCAACCTGGTCGAGGCTCTGATCTCCGGCAACGCGGAGCGCGCGGACGCGGCCATGCGCGCCCACGTGCGCTACGGCGTGGTCGAGGTCGCGGGCCAGCTCAGCGCGCTGACTCCCGAAGAGTGGCGCGAGCGGCCGCGGTCGCGGCGCCCCATCTCCCGCGGGCCGCTCCGGTCCGTCCGGGTCCCGAACAAGTAGGAGCGACCGGCTTCGCTCCGCCCCGCGTGCCCAAGGTGGCGGCTGCGCTCGCACTGGCCGGCCTCGGCCTGGTCGCTCCTCTCGCCGCTGCGCCGCCCGCCCGCCCGCCCAACGTCGTGATCATCCTGGCCGACGACATGGGGTGGGGCGACCTCGGCGTGTTCGGCAACCCCACCATCCGCACTCCGCGCCTCGATCGCATGGCCGCCGAAGGGCAGAAGTGGACGAGCTTCTACGTGGGCGAGTCCGTTTGCACGCCCAGCCGCGCCGCCCTCCTCACCGGCCGCCTGGCCATCCGCTCCGGCCTCAACCCCGTGGATGACGACGAGCGCGTCTTCTATCCGGATTCCACCGGCGGGCTGCCCGCCTCCGAGATCACGATTGCCGAGATTCTCCGGACACGCGGGTACGCGACCACGGCCATCGGCAAGTGGCACCTCGGGCACCTGCCCCCCTTCCTGCCCATGGCGCACGGTTTCGACCACTACTTCGGGATCCCCTATTCGAACGACATGGACATGATCGCCATCCCGGGCGCCTCGTTCGGGGGCGAGGACCCGAAAAAGCGCGATCGGATGATGGACCCGCGCCTCGAGTACTGGAACGTGCCCCTGATGCGCGACGACAGGGTGGCGGCGCGGCCGGCCGATCAATCGTCGATCACGCGCCGCTACACCGAGGAGGCAACGCGCTTCATCCGGGAGAACGCGTCCCGGCCCTTTTTCCTCTACCTCGCGCACACGATGCCGCACATGCCGCTCTTCGCTTCGCCCCCGTTCGCGGGCAGGAGCCGGCGCGGGCGATATGGAGACGTCATCGAGGAGATCGACTGGAGGCGTGGTCCAGGTGCTGGACACGCTGCGCGCGCTCTCTCACGACGAAGAGACCCTGGTCGTGTTCTCCAGCGACAACGGGCCCTGGTCGCTCTTCGCCGAGCAAGGCGGATCCGCGGGCCCGCTGCGCGGGGCCAAGGGCGCGACCTTCGAGGGCGGGATGCGCGTGCCCACGATCTTCCGGTGGCCGGGCCACGTGGTGCGCGCGGTGGTGGCGGACATGGGCGCGACCATGGACCTGCTGCCCACCCTGTGCGCGCTGGCGGGCGCGCCCGCGCCCCGCGACCGGATCCTGGACGGCGTCGACCTCAGCGGCGTCCTGCTCCGCTCGGAACCGAGCCCGCGCCAGGACGTCTTCTACTACCGCGGGCCGAAGGTCTACGCCCTCCGGCATGGGCCGTACAAGGCGCACTTCTCACCAAGTCGGAATACGGCCCCGATCCGGAAGTCGCCCACGATCCGCCCCTGCTGTTCAATCTGGACGAGGACCCCGGCGAGAGCTTCGACGTGGCCGCGCGCCATCCCGACATCATCGCCGCCCTCCGCCGGATCGCGGCCGAGCACGCGCGCACCCTGGTGCCGGTCGAGAACCAGCTCACAAAGCGCGCAAGCCCTTAGTGTCCTGACCCAGAGGGATTTTTTTTCGACTCGCAATTTGCCGCATTGATTTCGCGGAACGTGAGTGAGAGCAGGATGCAGACTCGCGGTGGAGCGCATCTCTCGCGCACGTGGAAACCTCGTGGGGCGTTTGGTCGCGAGCGGACGGCTTCGCGAGACTCGTGTTCGTGTCGCGTGCGATAGGCGGCGGCCTGCGGTGTCCGCCGAAGTGTGTCCGACGCCCGTGCTACAACGCGGACATGCAGAACGACATCCTCACTTCGCTCACTCGCCTCTCCGACGCCGAGCTCGTC